>Ga0136643_10020021_pt1 | contig 10114 bp, 5 predicted proteins | sample TergutLab28metaG_FD_96883 | JGI IMG/M metagenome (GOLD analysis project Ga0136643, IMG submission 96883) | Labiotermes labralis P1 segment gut microbial communities from Petit-Saut dam, French Guiana - Lab288 P1 (version 3) (version 3) | ecosystem: Host-associated > Arthropoda: Insects >... | reverse complement strand
GGATGTGTGGTGTATTTATACCTGACAGGGTTCTGGCAGGCTAGTGGAGGAGCCAATGGAAGGCGAGTGACCGGATGTGGGCGGGTAGGTGCACAACAGGTTGTGGAAGGGGGCAGGTATATAAGTGCGAGTGCGGGTGGGATCACTGCAGTGTACTCGGTGGATGTCTCCAAAAGAAAGCATATTACATATAGAACAAGGCGAAAGCTTAAAATCAAGAATGTAGGTACTAAATATTTTAAACATGGTATATACTCTCCGTTTTTTTATCTTCAAAATGCAGTTTGTTTCATAATTCTAACGTATTTGGTTCCTGTTTTATTCAAATTTTATATACAGAGTGTGCTAAAATTAAAAAAAAATAATTCCGGCGCCAAAAAATGATGGGTTTAGCAGGTTTCTTCGGTCTTTCCACGCAAATGCTTGGATATTACCATGCAGTAGCTCAGGGGAGATTTATGCCAGTTCCTTTGAACTTAAACTTCAAGGTCGGGTTGCTGGGACTCCTGTTAACGTTTTGGTCTCGATTCTCGGCAACAGGACCAGTTACACTAACTAGGGTTTTCGTAATTCACCTCAGTCACAACACCGAAAGCTTGAAACAGCCTAAGACCGTACCCTTTCATTTATTCTCCAGTTCAAAATTAGCACACTCTGTCATTAGGCGACTGACAGCTACCTAATATGGCAAATGTCATTCGATAACATAATTATACCGGACAAGACATGAAGGAAAGCATTCTGTTCTACCTTTATTCCGTGCAGAAACGCCTAAAATAATATTTCATATCTCCAGCATCCGCTTAAACGATTTTTCATATTCCGAGGAACAGCTACCTATGAAAACGTTTAACGGCCAGAAAAAGTTCATTGTGGGGAGCATAATTCAATTAAAGCAACATTATTGTCAAGAAAATTTATTTGTAAACAGCTGCTACAGTATATAAGTCAGATTTGCGTGGAATAATCCGCGGTATTTCGAAATTTATAATTATTTATTCTACTCTTTCTCGTGGACTCCGTTAAGATTTTCTGCGGAAACCTGCTTGGGAAACACTGGCCTAAAAACCTGGCATGAGAAGGAAAACTTAAAACTCCAAATCAGTCGAACTATCACCATGGTCTAACTTCTTAAGGAATACAAGCTGTTGTCATACTCTGACCGACAGGCTTAGCCTTCGGATGTTCGCGACTCTCTCACGGTCTTCCAAGAGACCAGTTTCTCTACATTTTTTTTACAGTTCCGGCAAACAGTGAGGGTGGTTGACCATCCTAGTGAGGCATTTTAATTGTATACTATAACACATAAAGCCTACTACAGCTTGAAAACCCACATAACCTTACAAGGAAGGCAATAAAGAAAAACACTTAACTTGATGACATACACTTGTGTGGTCATCCTGTTCCAGATAGAGGTGCCCATTTAAATTACACACATTTCTGTGTTGCTATGCACCTACACTAACATGAAACAGAGAGCTCATTGACAGCTGACAGAAGAGAATCACACAGCGACGTTCACTGAACATTGAAATGCATTTTTTAAATCCCATCCTACAGCAGAGAGTGAAGGCCGTCAATCACAACTGAGGTTTATGTTATATTATTACATAACTTTAATGTGCAACACATTTCGGATTAAGTGTAAAAAAGCCATCGTCAGACGAAATTACAGTGCCAAATAAATCCATCATACAATCCTCATTACTTTATTTTTCATGTCAGTATATATGGCTAATATATCAAATTTACAATCTTCGTAGAATAAAATATGCCGATATTATTAAACTTTTTTTAAAACAGAGACAGGTTCTATGTAAAATAGGAGAAACGTGGGTTTAAAATTAATTAGTTAAAAAATTAATTTCCAGTACTTACGGGTGAAAGTGATAATTTTATAACTTGATGTTGTTCGGCCTCGAGGGATATGCCCTATAATTTTGTGGTAATCTGAATTATGTGCTTGGTAAAAGGTTTTCCTGATGTTAAAACATTCCTTGTTTTATTTTATTTAATTTTGGTTTGCGTATGGTAAATATAAACAAGAGTTTTTAACCCTCGTTGGGCTGCTGTTATGTAGGCCTCTCAATCTTCAGGACTTGAATGTAATGAAATATAAGACCATTAAACTCGTCGATCATTATCATCAATACCCTGGATGATTATTATTAATACATCATAAATGGGATTTAGCTTGGCATGACTTAACATAACCAGATGTTGGGTTTCACACTTCTATCCAGTTAAATATTAGTTGCGTCTTGTGTCTGGAAGTCTTGAGCTTGGGAAAGCAGAGAACTCAAATTACAGTCAGATATTAGCATCTGTCTTAGATGGACAACGGACCGGAAGGCTCAAATTAAGTCAGAGTTCAAGAGAACACCAGATATTAGCATCTGATTTAGATGAATAGTGGACCTGAAGGCTCAAATTAAGTCAGAGTTCAGGAGAACACCACATACTTGCATCTGATTTAGATGGATAGCGAACCTGAAGGCTCAAATTAAGTCAGAGTTCAGGAAAACACCAGATATTAGTATCTGATTTAGATTAATAGTGGACTTGAAGGCTGAAATTAAGTTAAAGTTCAGGATAACACCAGATATTACCATCTGATTTAGATGGATAGTGGACCTGAAGGCTCAAATTAAGTCAGAGTTCAGGAGAACATCAGATATTAGCATCTGATTTAGATGGATAGCGGACCTGAAGGCTCAAATTACAGTCAGAGTTCAGGAAAACACCAGATATTAGCATCTGATTTAGATGGATAGTGGACTTGAAGGCTCAAATTAAGTAAGAGTTCAGGAGAACACCAGAAATTAGCAACTGATTTAGATGGATAGTGGACATGAAGGCTCAAATTAAGTCAGAATTCAGGAGAACACCAGATATTAGCATCTGATTTAGATGGGCAGGGGACCTGAGGGCTCAAATTAGTCAGAGTTCAGGAAAATATCAGATATTAGAATCCGATTTAGGTGGATAGCGGACCTGAAGGCCAAAATTACAGTCAGTTTTCAGCAGATAACTAGATATTAACATCTGATTTAGATGATCAGACCTACAACCCAATAAGATACCATAAGACCCACAATGAACGTAATAAAGCTTTACGCCTACCTAAAATAGAAAGGATATAGTGTGACAGTATTTTTAAAAGGGATTACACCACTTCCTACCAAAATTCACGATCACGTAATAATGTAACCTACATAACGCACAATGACATAGAGTCATTAACTGAACTATTAACATTTCCGAAGTTCCGGGATAGCGTAGTCGGTATAATGACTAGGCTGCCAGCTGGACGACTGAAAATTCTGATCCTTGCAAGGGCAAAAAAATATTCCCTTTTTTAAAGCATCCAAACCAGCTCTTCCATATGGGTATCGGGAGCTCTTTCCCCGGAGGTAAAACCGCCGGCTGACCACACGCCTCTATCTAGTGCCAAGATTACGAATGAGTGGAGATATACCTCCACTCCCTGATAAACCTTCAATGACGTGTGTAGGAAAAATGTACCTTTTCGCATTGTTTTTAACCATTATTGCTTATTTTTTATACTTGCATGTTGCAGTTAAATGACCAAGCCCTCGCGTTTTACTTCCATCACCTTCTGAACGTGAATTTTGTCATATAGCCATTTCTAGGTCATATGTTCCTAGACGTTGCTCATCAGAAGATTAAGCCACATCCGTTCCGCAGCCCGCTATTTGAATGACAATCATCTATTGTCTCACATACAGTAGGCAGTTAATCACAGTCCTTCACGTGTCAGAACCACCTTTTATAATCGAGTCAAAGAGAAAATAAATCGTTATTATTCACATTACGACGTTTGAACACCTTCAAAAACAGCTGTAGTGATGCCATTATGTACGGTGTCGTGGCTTATTAAGCGGTGCTCAGTCAGGTTCGGATAGTTATGAATGAAATGATGCACAACTCCCTGTTCATCTGGCGACTCTCGTTTGTAAAAAAAAATAATACATTGCTACTGCCGCTCTTTCCAAACCCCAAAAGAGTGAAGACTAAGGGTGTATTTTTCTCGCATTTTGTTGTTGTTGTTATGAAACACGGTTTGTCACCCCCAGAGAAAAGAAAGACTTTGCAAAAAAGTAGAAACAGACACGAATATACTGGAGAATGGCGGAAATTACGGAACGAAGGCTTTCGTTATCATATGCTTGTAATCTTGAGAATAGTCTAATCACGACAAAAGCGAAGCTGAAGTCATTTGAAAGTTCGTGATGTTGACGTTAGGACACAGGACGCGGAGAGACCCGAAGAAAAACTAACCTGCAGTTATAGAATGTTTTAGGCGCGTTCGCAAAATTACGAAAAGCGACTATTCGCTTCGTTATGCCTGTCTGTCTGTCCGCCTGTGCTTCCATCAGCATGAAAAAAAAAACTCGGCTTCCCCGTGACGGATTTTCATGAAATTTGATATTTGAGTGTTGTTTTCGAAAATCTGTAGAGAAAATTCAAGTTTCATTAAAGTCTGACAAGAATAACGGGTACTGTACGTGAAGACCAATATACTTTTTGATCACATCTTGCTCAGTTCTTCTTAGAAAGAGCAATGTTTCATACAAACATTGTAGAGAAAATCAAAACGCACATTTTGCCTTCAATAACTTTTTGTCGCAAATCGTGCCGTTTAAGAGATAATGTGCAAAAATTTTGTACGACGCATGCGCATTGCATGCTGGAGACCTAAGGTTGCGAAAACACCTCGCAGTATGTAATACTTCAATGTTAATAAAAATCCAACCAGATGCAACAGTATGCTGATACTTATTTACTACAAAGTCACGCTACATGTTTCGGGTGTCACAGCACCCATGATCAGGAGTACTAAAAACTGTAACTGCAGCCTCCGGTACAGGTCATAATACTGGTACAGCTACTTCCCTCCAACGTGGCCTGCTGAGGCCACATTGGAGGGAAGTAGCTGTAGCTGTAGTAAATAAATATCTGCATACTGTTGCATCTGGTTGGATTTTTATTAACATTGAATTACGATGCACGGAACCAAGAGTTTAAAATTTATGTAATACTAATTGCTTTTCTACTGCAACAATGGTAGTACGAACGCGCCTCAATATGACGTTATATGTACATTGCCTGTCGTGCTCTATACTTCTTTCTTTACGATGTACGGGCTCAACAGTCAAAGCATCGTGGTTCGATTGCCCGCGGTAGTGAGAGATATTCCTTTTCTGCAAAAGGTTCAGACCGGTTTTGGGGCTCACACCCACTTATTTAACGGGTACATTGGGCAGTTACTCCAGCGGCGAAACAGCCACGGAGCGAAGTTGACCACACCCCTTCAACTAGTGCCGAGGTGAAGAATGAGTGGAGGGAGCCATGTCCCCACTTCTCCATATACTTTAATGGTTTACTAGGGGAAGAACTTCAACTCTACGCATTCATACAACAGACTTTATGTGAACAGTGCTGCTTTGACATATAGAATTATCGACATTTCTGAAATCACAGCTCTTTCGTTGTCCGAGACACACTCCATCGTGTTACATGTCACAAATAATTATTATATTAAAAGGACCCCAATTTTTGTGGGGCTGAATATTCACTCTACCCCATCTGTAACATGGATTATGTAATTGAATAATTGTTCAACAAGATGCGACTTATTCAGTTTATTATATTTCTGTAGACAGCTCTACATGTTTCGGGTGTTGACACCCATCATCAGGAGCTCGTGCAACTGTAATTACAGCTTCTAGCACTGGTCAACCGGGTCAAGTTCCAACTCAACAACGAGAGCGGATGGTAGCAGACCCGGTTATCCTTTGCCAGAAGCTGTAATTACAGTTGCACGAGCTCCTGAAGATGGGTGTCAACACCCAAAACATGTAGAGCTGTCTATAGATATGCAATAAACTGAATACAGTCGCATCTTGTAGGACACTTATTCAATTTGATTCACGATGCACAGATCCATGAATATAAAATAAAAAATGGATTATGAACTGTTACGATTGAAGCGATAATAACTTGGATTCTGCCACCAAACTCTTAAAAGCGTTATTTTTGGTTTATTTAACGACGCTTTCAATGACTATGATTGTATAGGGAAGAATGTCAGGATGATTATAAATAATGAGTTGCAAGGATGTGTCGGTCGTCGTTTAACTTAAGGCACTAACTCTGTATCTCTGCCCGGTCTAAGCCGTGGGTCTGCGGCCGTTTGCCTGCTGGAATTTTGGGTTCGAATCCCGCCGGGGACGCTAATGTTTGTCTCTTGTGAGTGTTGTGTGTTGTCAGGTAGAGATCTCTGCGTCGGGCTGTTTACTCGTCCAGAGCAGTCCCACCGAGTGTGATCATGAAGCCTCGTCCTTAAGGAAGCCATAGCCCGCTGGAGTTGTTACGCTAGGGGGGGTGGGGATGTATCTGCAGGGGAGACGGGGAAAACCACGATAACCGTACTGCAGACAGATTTACGAACCCGGGACCTTCGGAATACGAAAAATAGCATAACACTGAAGGAAACTGTCGGGCCATTTGGGGGACCACTTGCACTATAAGATGCCCATGTACTGATCTCTACGCGCCATTGGTTGAATCCATAACAGGTCCGATGTTTGCGTTTGCGATAAGTTTTATCGGGAAGGTTTAGTCATTGCCGTTCGCGCAAAGTACATCCAGTGAATGAATCATACCAATTTTATCATTTATCAGTGCGCGTTTTGCTTCTCCTCCCTTTGTGGTGTTGTGTATCACATTTCTACGCCCGAATTCTTGCAGTCTGGATGCTCCGAACACAACACACTCCATACACAAGCAACATTTGCTCAGCCGCTATTCACACATTATGCAACAGCGCTCTATGCGTCAGCAAAATGTCATTTCACACTGACCATGCCGAGCAATCAGTTCAGATAACAAACAGTAACTCGCAACACGGTTATCACACCGCATGACAATAATGAATTATTTTGTTAATTAACGCACAAAAGTAAAAAATAAACGCTACGAATGTCAATGAAGTATAATTAGACCCAGTTACGTTAAAATGTGTAGTGAAATTATCGTTTTGGAGCAAACACACGAAGTTAAATTTCAGGTGTATGTAAAGTACACACGTTAGTCCACTGATAAATTGTAACCAAAACAACGCTGCAGACAGTTTTTGTTTGGAAGAATCCGAACACTGGAACTCATTGTGATCGAATCTGAAGTTTCGGAAGGTAAAATATGTGGGACCGGCGGACAAAACGATATAGTCATACGCCGCATAACGACGTTTCGGTCAACGACGGACCGCATATACGACGGTGGTCCCATACGATTATAATATTATAATGTAATATCATTATACCTTTGTTATAATTGCCTACAGTATTCAGTACAGTAACGTGCTGTACATGTTTGTAGCCTAGGAGCAATAGGCTATATATAGCCTAGGCGTGTAGTACGCTATACCATCTAGGTTTGTGTAAGCACCGTCTACGACTTTGGCACAACGACGAAATCGCCTAACGACGCATTTCTCAGAATGTATCCCCGTCGTTAAGCGACGCACGACTGTATTTATGTGCTGGTTATACGTACTTGGAGGAGGGGGGTGGAGAAGTGGACCCACAGAAAGCAAGTCAGTTTAGCGGTGTTGCATGCCGTTCTGAACAGGCAATACGCGTGATCTGCCGAGAATTTTACCGACTTTTTAAATCAATGTAACACAGTAACGCAAAAAAATAGCGTGTTCTACGTGAGCAGATACACCGTTGTATATTACAGCTGGAATCACCAGAATATTAATGTACGTATCAACAAACCTTAATCCAGTCGGAATATGTCTGCAGGACTTTAACACTTGCGGCGCCTTCGGGCTGTTATCGTCCCCATCATTTAAAACCTATGACTATTTCCGAGGAAAACACTAGACAATGAATTTCAAATGTAACGTCCCACGTGTTACATGACATACGCTGTAAGTTTTCCCCTCATCAGTTCACAGTCGATCATAATCGATATCTCGTGCACGTCGTTACATCGTATTTTCTCGCAAACGGCGAGATACGAACTGAGACGAAGTACAGCTACCACTCACAACGGAGAGGTATTAACAAATTTAGGTTAGACTTCACATGAAAGTTCATTACAGTGTTCGAAAGGTCGGCCACTTGATTCTGTCCAAAGCCACAACATTCAACTCCACACCCTCTCACCCTGAATTTTCCTAACATATTAGCATCATAAAATCAAGAGGACAATGTGAGCATATCTAAAACAGTAAATACGTACAAAATTTTACACGCAGACCACTTGGCAGACCTAAGAGTAAATGGGAAGAAAATATTTAAGTCGATTTAAAAATTTTGGTGTGAAGGTGAGACCTAGATTCTGCTCTCTCAGGACAAGATACAGTGACAGGCTCGCATGAACACGGTAATGACTATTCGCTTTCCATATTAAGAACGGGAATGTATTGACTACTCAGCAACCATCAGGTTGCGTCTTAAGAATGCATTTGTTCCATGCAGTCGTTACAGTTCTTAAATGACGTGAACTTTTTAAGATAAACTAGACAATCAGTGTACGTATCAATGAGGTGCATTCGTGTAACCATTGCTGCAGTGGAAAAGCAATAAGTAGTACATATCTCAGTGTATGCCTGTAGCCTTAGGTATCGAACATGCAACGCTCATGCGCCGTGTTATATTGCCCTCTGTGGCCTGACTGGCTCTACAATATTTTTCCACATTATCTCAAAACGGCAAGATTTTCGGGGAGAAAAAAAATGTTATTGAACATACAATGCGTGTTTTGGTCTTCTCTATGAATTTTGTCTGAAATACATTTAACCCTAAGAAGAACTGAGAGATATATGGATGAAAAAGTACATTAGTCTTCATGTTAAGTACGCGTTATTCTTGTAACATTTTAATGAAACTTGAATATTCTCCATACATTTGCGGAAAATACAAAAAAAAATCATATTTCGTGAAAATCCGTCCAGTGGGAGCCGAACTGTTCCATGCGGACGGGCGGACGGACGGACACGACGAAGCTAATAGTCGCTTTTCGCAATTTTGCGAACGCGCCTAAGAATGTCAAATACTAAAATGAATTTTCAGGACGCACATATACTGGGCGTCCCATTATGTGATGCGATACGTATGATCCCTGTGCTTAATTAACTATTATGCTATGATGACGTATCTGCACAAAGGAATTGAGGTTTCTTCACCTCCGATCCCCTGGTACAAAGTAAACAGAGGCAAGTGCAGAGACAGTGGTGAAGACAGTAACTTCATTTCCTGCCAGGAAGACGACCCCGGTTGTCCAGTCCATATCGCAGTCAGCATATGACTGAGCTACCACGGTTTCGCTAAACTTGCTTACGTTGTAGACCGAGGGGCAAACGCTGAAATAAGTAAAACACGACCGAACAGTAGTCTCGATGTACCAACATTCACACATTCAAGATTGATAATGATTCGGAACATCACAACTTAATGCGAGTTGGTCGAGAATTACAGCCACCTCACATGTCAGTGTATCTCCCAGGATGTGGTCACAGTTATCTGCCGCATAACATGGATGTTGTGGCCGATGCCAAGAGCAGTGTAAGCCTGTTTTTTTTAACGCATTTCACAGAAGTGACTTCTTGTTTTCCAAGCTACGATAGACAAAGTAGTACAACAGTAATACAAAATAACAAAAAAAAAATCATTTTCAACTAATTTGACATTCACAGGACCGTGCATCGTGATATATTCTTATAATAAAACCAACCAGATGCACTAATTTCTCAAATTTATTTTAGGAATAGAACTCTACATGTTTCGGACAGTTTCTCTGTCCATCATCAGGAGTCTAGCACTGTACACACAGCAATAGGTATACCTATTGCTGCTAAGAACATTTTCAACTAATTAAATATTTCGAATTTCCAAAGCCACATTTTAGCCTTGCTCTGTTTGTCACGGTAACCAACAAAAAAACTAATAAAAGAAAATTCCTAAATAGTTTAAATTTAAGGCGTGGTACAACACCCCCCACCCCCCCCCCACTCCCGCCCAGAAACAAAAAAAAAAAACAACAAAAACAACAAACAAAAAAAAAAAAATAAAAAAAAAAT
>Ga0136643_10020020_pt1 | contig 10114 bp, 7 predicted proteins | sample TergutLab28metaG_FD_96883 | JGI IMG/M metagenome (GOLD analysis project Ga0136643, IMG submission 96883) | Labiotermes labralis P1 segment gut microbial communities from Petit-Saut dam, French Guiana - Lab288 P1 (version 3) (version 3) | ecosystem: Host-associated > Arthropoda: Insects >... | reverse complement strand
TTAATCAGTGGTAGTGTGAACAATGATCCTCAGTCAATTTTAAAAATTGTCAAACATATCATAATACACTATGTGTATATAAGGCAATCAAGAATGGGCTCAATTGTGTTGTATGATTTACATTATGATATATTTTACGATATAATTATTCTATACCTATATAACACTAACATTAGGACAAACTCTATATCCTATAAGTTGATTTACCTTGTGTGGATCAACAGAATGCATAATAAATGATGATGATGATGATGATAATGTCCTGAATTCCGTCTCGTCCTAATAACCCAGCAGAGGAAGGTGATGCAGAATCCTTATTCCTGTATATGTCTGCTGATACATCAGCCAATTTTCTACTGTCTACAGCTAGACATTCATAAATCATTGGCCAAGGAGAGGGGATATGGGGATTTACATCTTCAATGCCCTGCTTGGATATCAGAGTCTATGGGGTGACTTGGAATAAAGTTATGAGATGCCTTATTTTGACAGTTTTCTAAAATACAGTGTTTAATATCACTGGCTACTTGTATCTTGTGGTAAAGATATAGAACAGCTTTATATCATTATGTATCTAATGAATTCATTTTTTAACATACATAGGTCCGTGCATCGCTAATATATTCTCAGAGTACTACCAACAAGATGAAACGTGTCTCAGTTTATTTATTTCTGTAAGACACTCTACATGTTTCAGACAGTTTTTCCGTCCATCACCAAGAGCACAAAACTGCACCTACAGCGTCACGCATTTGTCAGACCATTACTGCTACCTGCTGCTAGCCTATTTATTTATTTCTGTAAGACACTCTACATGTTTCAGACGGTTTTTCTGCCCATCATCAGGAGCACAAAACTGCACATAGAGTGTCAGGTGTTTGTCAAACTGTTACTGCTACCTGCTGCTAGCCTATTTATTTATTTCTATAAGACGCTCTACATGTTTCAGATGGTTTTTCCGTCCATCATCAGGAGCACAAAACTGCACCACAGCATCTAGTATTAGTCAGACCAATACTGCTGCCTGACAGTCTGATAAATGCCTGACACTGTATGTGCAGTTTCGTGCTCTTGGTGATGGACAGAAAAACCATCTGAAACATGTATAGCATCTTACAGAAATAAATAAATTTGAGAAACGTTGCATCTTGTTGGTTGTAAACTGACAGTACCTAAAGAAAACCAAAATGATCTTATCATTCTGCCAGGAAATGGGTTTTGAAATTTGTCCACTGGACTGAGAGTGTACAAATCACATTACAAAACAGCAAAGTGTGATACACCATTTTAACGCTTCAAACACTACGCGTTTTAAACGCTAATTAAACCTCATACTCGGAGTCAGAACTTCGAACATCGCGACGCAAATATTCGTAAGAGTAATTCCACAGTAATTTTTGTTAGTTCAAGATATTTTCTGTTTTTTTTTTTTTTTTTCTCTCTCTCTCTCTCTCCTCATAACAGAATCTGTGTTAATTATCAAATTTTTTTCACCCACACCACTTATAAGCACATGAAAGGAAATCACATAAACTGCACTTTAAGGGGTACTTAGTCAGCTTAGCCCACGAGACACGGAACAAACACATCATTACATAAAACTGCCTTCCAAACACATATTGCATTACACACTATTTGACAAAACAGTAGAAGGTTGTTTATCTGGCACTTTGTTTATAAGTAGTTCACTCTAACAGAATATTATCTGCAGAATCTAACGTGATTTACACCATTACATGCGACACTGTCGATCTCCCACACGAAGAAATTAATGATGTGTACCAACTCCTAGAATATCTAGATTACAGTAACACTGTGCTTTATGTTTTATTGTTTGTAACACTTTTTAGATAATGTGCTTATTATTTTTTTACCTGATTTTACGATTCTAACGCTGTGTAAACAAGACCTCAAACTAACTACCAGTCTACACCACATAAAATCCCAAAAGAATGACATCATATTATTTTTTTTATTTCATTTTTGCATCGCAGCTCACTTTAAAATTCCTTTTCCTCAGTCACCTTTATATCTATCAGCAACAGAAATCTACTGGCACATCCTACTTCAAAATCATGCCAGATAAATGAACTTATACTGTACGTTAAATTGTTGCCAGTACCTTAGGCCACACAGTGATGCGTTACTGATGACAGTGAATAAGAAATTGGAAAGGATATGAAACAAAGTGTTCATGACCTAATTTAAAGTACTGGGGTGCTGATAAGTCCTTAGCCCGACCAGGAAGGAAACAAGCTCAGGAGCATGTCAGGGACGCGCGCGATTTCAACAATACCGAGACGTGAGCTGTCATAAAGTTGTTTTTCCTGCAAGGCAAGGTGACGTAGGAAATTCATGCCATTGTGACAGAAACATTAGCTTGTTTCCTTCCTGGTCGGGCTAAGGACTTATCAGTATTATGCTAACATCTGACCTGAGGGAATGTGAAAAGCCACAAAACCTCAGTCAGGATAGTCAGCGTTGAAGCCAAGACTCCCAAGATAAAGTCGCTACCTTTGATTACTGACAGGCATATTCCATCTGGGCAAACTTGAGTACCGAGAAGAAGAAAGAAGTATGATGTAAGACAAGTTAAAAATTTTTACTGGTGATATCTCGACATGATAGTGAGTGCGGTTGTTCCCATTACAAGTGGCCGTGGAACAAAGTGGTCAACCTAATTTAAGATATTATGTTGTCATCTGCCCTGAGGGACTGTGGAAAACCACAGAAACCAATCAGAAAAGTCAGCATCGAAGCCAAGACTCCAAATTAAATGCCAGAACCTTTGGTTACTGACAGACTTACTCTGTCCGGGCAAACTTGAATACTGAACAGAAGAAAGATGTTGGATACAAGAGAAGTTAAAAATTTTACTTGTGGACATTATAGTGAGTACAGTTCTTCCCGTTAGAAGTGGCCGCGGAACAAAGCGGTCAACCTAATTTAAAGTATTATGCTGTCATCTGCCCTGAGGGACTGTGGAAAACCACAGAACCCGTCAGGATAGTCGGTGTTGTTGCAAAGACTCCAAATTAAAAGTTGCAACTTTTGATTACTGACAGACGTATTCCATCTGGGTAAAACTGAGCACCGAGCAGAAGAGAGAATTTGGACATAAGAGAAGTTAAAAATGTTACTAGTGATATCTGTACATTACAGTGAGTACAGTTGTTCCCATTAACCTTTTGACGCCTAATGTCAACTATAGTGGTCATACCGCACCGCTAACCTCTAAAGTTGCATTTTATATATTTATTCAACAAATATAGGCACTGAATATTTTAAACATAGTATATACTCTCCGTTTTTTCCTCTTCAAAATGCAGTTTATTTCATAATCCTAACATATTTGGTTCCTATATTATTCACACTTTATACACAGGATGTGCTAAAATTAAAAAAAATAATTCCGGCGCCAAAAGGTTAAGGTGGCGGTGTGTCACCTCTCCCCTACTTCATGCAAACAAAGCAAAAGCAGTGGACACAGATAGTGGCTGGAAGGCAGGCATGCAGGACTCACCCTGGGGTATTGTAAGCTGTGCAAGAACACTTCAGATTAGAAGGTAAAAACCCCGACCTGATGTCGATGAGTCCGACTCCATCTGTAATGATGGTATTATTCTGACACAGGTAGTACGGAACACACTGGCAAACCAGTGGATCCTGTTCTGGTTCCTTGTTCCGGTTTTTCTCTTGTGATGTCGACTCAGCATTGTTGGAAGTTTCTGCTGTCTGTGGTCGAGCAAACACTTCATCAATGAGGGTGTCTAGGTCTGCCTGAGGTCTTGCGTTAGCAAGTTGCATTAGGAGCGATGCAGTTATGGCCATGAGCACATATTTAACCACTGGTTCCATTTTAGCACACTGAAAAAATATAATAATTGCATTACATTATGAATTTAACCTATGAAGGAAGCAATAGAATGTATATATATATAATTGCACAGCTTAACACCATTTTTATTGAGTAATTACAATTAATGGATAATTAAATCATTTTAACAGCAACATGTTTCAGCTTCTCTTTTAGGGCCATCTTCAGGCTGAAACCTAAAACAGTGTTATATACAATTAGCAAAAGGGGACTGCAGTAGCACAATGGTTAAGGTGCTGTGCTATAAATCAGAAGGTTGCTGGTTCGATTCCAGATGGTGTCATTGGAATTTTTCATCGATATAATCCTTCCGATCGCACTGTGGCCATGGGGTCGACTCAAACTCTAACAGAAATGAGTACCAGGAGGGTAAAAAGCGGCTGGTACGTAAGGCTGACAAACTTACCACCATTCTGGGCCATTGTCACGTAATCTGGGCACCTTAACTTCCTGGAACACTCTGGGCACCTCGGGCCTGTAATGGGACTGATTTACCTTTGCAATTTGCAGTGCTTTATAGAGTACGAGATCTCGTATTACATTTTATTAATATGTATTATGAATAAATGTAATTTCAAATGTAAAATTACATGGATAATAAGGTTATAAATAATCGAATTTAAAATGTTGGGAGAAGAATAGAGTAATGTTTTTTTAAGAATTGTAAGTAGTGATAATGATAAAGAATTATTTTATCCAGATGTATGGATGAAACATTGTGAGGTTTTCTCTTCGTTGGTGTTGTATTAGACTGAGCATATTACATATATGAAAAGGTAAGGCAGTCCCGTTACAGGCCTGGAGTAGCCCAGAGGGTTCCAGGAAGTTAAGGTTCCCAGATTTCATGACAACGGCACAGGATGGTGGTAAGGTTGTCAGCCTTACGCACCAGCCGCCTTTACCCCCAGGAAATGCTCCCCAGGGCCATGGTGCAATCAGAAGGATTTTATGCCAACGAAAAATCCAGTGACACCAGCCGGCAATTATATATATATATATTCCACTGATTGTTGACCACAACAGGGATGTCTTATCTGAAAATTAGGAAGGAAGCGGTAGCAATTTTAGACGACTCAAGACAGGGCATGGCTGCCTAGCAGCACATATAAGAAAGAGTGGCATATATGAATCTAGTGAGTGCACAATCTGCCAAATGCCAAACTCCACCACGGAAGAGGAACATCTGCTACATTGCCCTAAACTTGATACCGACCAACATGTGCTCAGGAACACCATCACACTCTACTGGGATGCCAGAGCAATGCTGAGATAACTTCTCCACCAACTGCCATAGGAACAAAAACAACAACAACAACGTTATGAATTATCAGAAGTCGATGGACATCATCCAGAAACTGTAATTTGGAACTTCAGAGATGAGAACGATTCCGCAGAATCACTCATTACTTAGAGGTGTGATTTCATATGGAAAGAGATTCTGAACAAAATCACCATCCACACCACTATGACTGCCCCAAGCACATAACATACACAAGACTTTCATTTTATGATCCTGTGCGAAGCTGGCATAAGTGCAAAAACAGTCTTGAGGCCTGCCTACTTTTCGAGCATGTTCATACTTACTTATTTACTTACTCCATGCAGCACAGTCCTTCTTGAGAAGCTAACTGACTTTCAGCTAGTCAAGAAATTTGCCGCATTTTATGGAACCTGAAGGTTCGTTGCCACATTCACAAGAGCCCACCACCTGTCCCTATCCTGAGCCAGCTCGATCCAGTCCGTCACCCACATCCACTTCCTGTAGATCCATCTTAATATTATCCTCCCATCTATGCCTGGGTCTCCCAAGTGGTCTCTTTCCCTCAGGTTTCCCCACCAAAACCCTGTATGTGCATGTTCATAGCTTCTAATTTGAGAACGCCATATATATATATATATATATATATGTGTGTGTGTGTGTGTGTTTTTATGGTATGTAAGGAAGAGGAAATGAAATTATTAAACTGATGGGTACAAAATGTAGAAAGAAACATATCTTTCCTCCGATTCAAACACATTACTACTTGGATTTAAAAAAAAGAACTGGGACCTTTCACTTAGTTTTGTTTTTTCTGGAAACCCAAACTGACCCTCCAATAATATGCATCAAACAATGGCAACAGCACCTGAGGAATACTGATTCACTCAACCATAACACAAGTACGGCATATCCGAAGCTACTCTGGTTAGCCAAACAAATACTGAAATGGGCTACAAACGTCTCCTTCCAAATCCTCACCTTTCATATCTCTTCCACATGATTCCATGACAATAAATACTGTGTAACTTTTGCAGCTGAACCAGCGTCGAGAACAACATAAAACCATTGTACTTCACCACATCATATAGAAGGTTAAGTTGTCGAATTTAATTAAGCACCAAAAACATAACGGTTTATATAGAATGGAGGTACAGCTCCACTTAGTACTAAACCTCGAAACTAATGGAGATATGTCATGAATTTACGACGCAACCGCCTTATTTCTACCCGTAATAACTCTCGTGTATCGAACCAAGGTCGTTCAGCATATACCAGTCACTATACTTAATAAACTATCCCAGCCGTCATTCCGTCTTATTTGACACTAAACACATTCTGTAAATGACACAGAAAACCAAGCACCCAGTAAAGTTTTACAGACAAACTAGCACCATACTATGAAATATTTGTTAACTACAATTGGGTTGACACCCGGTGGCAGGAGTACAGTACACACACACACACACAATACATAGAACAACACAATTAACAACAAGAACGACACAATTAACAATAGAACAGCATAATTAACAACAAGAACAACTTGCCTGTCTTCATCTCGCGTTCATGTGAACAGTACGAATCCACGAAGCTAATTGGTAATAGCCTACTGGATGCTACTTGCTGTTGCTACCTATACACTGATTTTCAAGGTCTGCCCATCAGCTCACATTAAAATAAACATTTGAGATCTACTGCAGGTTGCCGCAACCATCGTACTTATGAACACAAAATAGTCATTAGAACCATTACGTAATACTGGAGGGGGGAGAGATTATAGATAGGTTATGGCTGCCATCCATTATCCGTGGGATGATTTGTACTTCATGTTGTGCGGCGTAATCAGAAAAGGATAAGATGAGAAGGCGGCAGCCATTACTAGGAGCAGGCCAACTGATGTGTTTAAATGCAGCTTCTTCGAATGTAAACTGATATTTTAGAACACGCCCCCCCACCTCCGGAAACTAAACCACAGACACAGAACGGCAATTTGATTCAAGCACGTTGTTAACTAGTGTGGGATTATTCTGGTACCGTCAGTGCGCCCCTTTGTTGTCAGAGTGTGGGGGATTCGATTTGAAAAAAGCGTTCGAGACACCACGTTCGTGATCAACTCGAACGGGTAAGGTCGCCATCAATATAGCATTGCATTTTCAATTCAAACGTCCATATGGTTCCCTAAATTGTGAAGTACCGACTATGAAAAATCTGTAAAACAGCCCCAAAAGCATTTGTTTGTTGTGAATAAAGTACCAAAATTTTTTAAAACATAAAATAGTACAATGATAGGATAGCTCAGTCGGTATAGCGACTCACTACGGGTTGGACGGTCCGGGGATCGAATCCCGGTTGGGGCGAGATTTTCTGCACCCGTCCAGACCGGCCCTAGGGCCCAATACAATAGGTACCGGGTCTTTCCCGGGGGTAATTCGACCGGGGTGTGGCGTCGACCACCCACCACATCTAGCGCCGAGGTTAAAGAAAGAGCAGAGCTATACCTCTACTCCTCCTCTGGGCCTTCGTTGCCTGTTCTAGAGTGAACTTTACCTTTACCTTTACGCACAATGACGTACGAAGACTGACGTTAGATGACGCATAGAAGGAGTAACACCACGTAATGAAAAACAGCTGAGAGCGGTCGCGGAAGTAACAGGAGAGCGGGAGAAGCCACCTGGCCATGACATCTACATTCCTCTGAACCAGTCTCACGACAGGGGAAATCCCGAACATCGAGATTCTTCTGCCCACGTTGCTAATCTGAACCTGCGTCTGTAGTGTCTTTATGCGAATGTTCAGTTGAGAGAGATATTATGACGCACAACAGACATAACTTCACCCCATGAAAACCAGCGTCTCATACGACATTCGATGTGGTAGACTCCAGTTGAAATGTGATGGCACACGGTGACGCACGGGAAGAGAAGTGAAGGGGAACCTGGCGAATGCAGTGGGTAGCCAGTACTCTTCACACTACCTCGGAACATGGTGTATCCAGCATTACTACCGCTGATGCGCACACCTCGGCTGAACTGACGCCCCTGCCGATTTAAATGAACTAGTCCGTTTCGCCGAAAGACGAAATCTGGTTTCTGCGCGTGTGCCATCACATTTCAACTGGCCTCTACCTCCAGAATAAAGACAACCATTACAGCTTAAATGCTAGGTAAAGGGCATGTCATGTTACGGGAAAAGCCACACCCATATCTAACGTTTGGTAATTGGTTGGTGGATGGTGGTTACATGCCATTTACCGAGAACGTTTATCACCATACTCATCCACATGAATACAGTCCACGCCCACATACCCTCCTTCATTAAGAATCATTTTAATATTATCATCCCTTCTAATCCAAGTGTCCTTAGAAGTTCCTTCGCTTAAATTACAGGAGTTGCGCGAAATTCCAAAAGTTTTCCAACCGGGCTTCCGCAAAACCACGAGGCTTTCAGGGAGTGCAAGAAATGGATCCACAGAATAAATCCATTACAATATAAAAGCTATCCTACTGGACAGGCCCTTAGGGCTCCAGCAGGTTGAGGCTAATTTAAACATTATCATCGTTATAAAATTAATTTAAACATTTTTCATTATTAATTCGAATTAATTCATTCGTTTAGATGGTTGTGAATTTTTTGTTTAACGTCCCGTTGTGTTGGTATTTGACTCCGCTAAACCCAACCCTCTTATTATTAAAAACTTGTCACAATACCCCTAGCGACATGTTTCGACGGAATTAGACGTAACGTGGCCAGTTGCTGTTTGACAATATTAAAAAAGTTGTGTTTGACGGCTACAAACACACATTCAGAATACGTAATATTTATCGCTTTTACTGTGCAACAATGATTACACGAACGCGCCTCATTGTTACGTTGTACTACATTGCCTGTTTTTATTTCATAACGCAATGGTGTCACATTAAAATAATGCGGTCTAACGGTACATGCGTAAATGTAACTGTCATTTACGCCGACAAAAAAATTACAGCCTTTTCACGAAAATCCCGAGACGATTTTCACGAAAATATCTAAGTCGATTTCACGAAAATTCCTAACAGCCTGTTTTCACGAAAATATCTGAGCCGATTTTCACGAAAATTCCCAAGTCAATTTTCACGAAAATCCATAAGCCGATTTTCTCGAAAATCACAACCACCCAATAACACACGTGCCGCCGATCTTTCGTAGGGAATTTCACCCGCATCGGCAATGAAACGCGGAAAGTACGGGTAGACATCGCACGACACCTTTACGTAAAGTATGGCTGTCAACGAGACGATTTTTATGAAACTCAAGCTTGCTAGACCAATTTTCATGAAGAACCCTTATACCAAATTTCATACAAATCCGACTAACAGTTTAGTCGCTGATACGAGGTCACAAACGTATGGATGTGGCACTTTTTTTAACCTCGTAAGAAAGGCAAATGACTAATTCTAGCTTTTCACTTCCTTTAACCCTTTAGAGACAAAACGTATGTTTTATATAAGGGCACAGTCCGTAACGCGCAGTAAACACTCTCCACCTCGGTTAAACAAAACCAGTCTCTTAACGCGGTACGAGGTAAAGTCCCTGTTTGTTCTGCGGTCCCTACACATCACATAAGAGCAGCGTCAGTACCATGTAGAATTTGTGAATATCAGTTTTGGCAGTACATAAAATAATCGCTAGGCTTTAAAAGCTTAACGGACCGGGTAGCTCAGTCGGTATAGCGACTGGCTACGGGCTGGACGGTCTGGGGATCGAATCCCGGTGGCGGCGAGATTTTCCGCACCTGTCCAGACCGGCCCTGGGGCGCACCCAGCCTCCTCTACAATGGGTACCGGGTTTCCCCGGGGGTAAAGAGCGGTCGAGGCGTGACACTGACCACTCACTCCGTTCTAGTGCCGTGGTCATGGAAGAGTAGAGCTATAACTCTACTCCCCCTATGGGCCGTACGGCCTGTACAGAGCCCCAGTGCCTGTACAGCATAGCTAGAC
>Ga0136643_10020019_pt1 | contig 10114 bp, 6 predicted proteins | sample TergutLab28metaG_FD_96883 | JGI IMG/M metagenome (GOLD analysis project Ga0136643, IMG submission 96883) | Labiotermes labralis P1 segment gut microbial communities from Petit-Saut dam, French Guiana - Lab288 P1 (version 3) (version 3) | ecosystem: Host-associated > Arthropoda: Insects >... | reverse complement strand
CTGAGGCAATATTCTTCTATGATACGGTGGGCAGGTTCGCGGCACACGATGCCGTACGTGACAGATAAAACCCCACGGAAGGTGACTTTACTCTGCTGGAACCAGGAGCCGGTCCTAATGGACCTTGACGCCGAACACTTGACTCCAGCAACCTTCCTTCGACATCGCCACCTAAATCCTTCAGGAATACAAGGTTCTGCGGACCATGTCATATCTCGATCACAGGTGTTGCGCTGCACCTTACTCCGAAGCAGGCCCACGTCCTTTAGAAACTGCATAGCAAGTCCATTATCGCAGAAAAGGTACGTGAGAAAATCCCTGTTTTGACCACCGTCTTGACGTACCATCCGACGTCTATACGAACCCCGCGGAATAAACGGCATCTCCTGCAGGCGTTTCTCGTATTCATCAACGATTTCCTTCAGCTTTCCCACCATTTTTCACAGCACACACTGCACAGAACTGCACCCAAGCACAACTGGACACGCCAAGTATTTCGGCGCGAATGAATGCTGTAGAGGAAGTGTGTAGCTTTGTGGGTGGAGCAAAAAAAAAGCGGGGAAAAGTTAAACGGAATGCATGTATTAGACTGAAACCCTGAAGAACCCAAAGAAATGAAATATAAGTTAATAACGCATTTTAATTATACACATAGCCTAAAACCTCACCTAACCTTTAGTAAATGAGATAAGAAATTAATTTCAATTATAGGAATAGCTTAAAACCTACAACGGTCTGTGACGTAATGGAAATGAAGCAAAAGCAGACGACACATACCTACGACCGCAGTGCCACAATAATGCATTTTAATTACACACATAGCCTAAAAACTAACCCAACGTTTAATGAACGAGATAACAAATGAATTTGAATTATAGGAATAGCTTAAAACCTCACCTAACATCACCTGAAGTGGAGAGAATAATTCAGGGAATAACAACAGGGTGTGTGATGTAATGGAAATGATGATGCAATAGGTGACGCAATAGCAGACGACATGACACGTCCCTACAATCGCAGCGCCACACATGTTCGGCAGCGGCTTTAGCCAGTGTCCAGAGTTCTAAAGTGTACCCTTCTGACTGTTTTGACTTTCACAAATAAACTGGTTATCCTGACTTGGATAGTGCCTTCAGTCAACTTCCTTCCAGCTTCTGTCACTTCACTATTTGTAACCATCCTCAATGTTTCAAATTTTCTGTCTTGTAAAATATGATGTTATGTAGTCTAGTAGTTTACTGACCTATAAAGTAAACTTTCATGAAGATTTAAGTTACATCTTGTATTGTGAGACTGGTAAAGTGCTGGGTCATAAATGTAACCCAGTATTGGTTTGAGAATTTTGTTTTCTCCACAGCACTTCTCTTGTAATTTCCCTCACTTTCTCCACACACTTGTTGGGTTGCCCAGTGAAGCTGATATGGCCAATTTTGTATTGTGATAATGTATGTTAAAAAAGTACTTCATATATTATACAAAAATACCATTGGCATATATGTTAAGTGTATTAAGCTTGCTTAAAGATAGGAATGATGAAATTAAATTTAGTGAAAGTCTTCCATGTTCAATTTCAGAACAATCTGTGAAAGCAATATGGGACACAGAAAAGTAAATTTAGAAATCTGTGACTGGTTTGTGGGATATACGGGAAAATTTGTGCATGGCTATATGTAAACTAGGCTTTAGTATGAATCAGTATAGCTGAAAACTAATACCAGATTTATGGTTTCTTTGCAGAGGGGATGAGATATGACATACATATGTATGTACACTGGTGAGGACATTGGTACTGTGCCAGCAAAAGCTGTGTGTTTCAAGAGAATGCACATAAAGGACTTCATCATCTTCGACAACTCTACGCTTTATTGTTTGAGCAATCTATAGAAACTCCCTCCCATACATTGTTCAGTTGAATTAGAGTTTAATTACATGTCAGTTACATTTATTGTTTATAAGATTACAAAATGTAAGGTAATATTAGAGTGATTTGCGTGTTTGTATGTAAGTATGTGTATATATTAGTATAGTTATTTGATTGTTGAAATGAGTGGAAATTGATTAAGAGGCTTGTTACATTTCACTATGCCAAGCAGACACTCAAACATCAGGCAGGGGGTGATGGGCTAACACCACACTTTCTTGTTAAAAAAGAGAGAGAGAGACCTTGTAGACATGATGTTATCAAACATTTTATGCGATTTACACTTCAGCTGAAATAAGCCATTGAAATTGACTGATGACTAACATATTAGGATTTTTAAAAATAAAGTAAAAATTGTGGAAGTTATAGATGAACTAAGGAACTGACGAAAGAAGACATTGGGATTTAAATTAGGCAAGTAAGTCGTGGAATATGCAGTTATATTAGCATGTACATAGATCCAATTGCAAACTGTTATCTTGTAATTACACTTATATGATTTTTACAACCCAGTTTTAAATCAAATATAATTTAAACATTGGCTCAGGGTTAGTGGCCCACACCTCCGCCATGAAATAAACAATTCTGTTGTATGCCTCATACCATGAACCAGCAGCACTGCTGTGTGTATGATGATTAAAGAAGTGAAATATTTACATCTTTGTGTTTTTTGGTGAGGTTATATAAACAGTATATTATGTAAGCATTGATGAAGAAGGAATGAAAATTGTGTCATGGAAAACAGAGAGAATATTAAGTGACTAATTAAAAGACTAGGTCTGTCCATCAGCTTGCTAGGTACACTACAACACGCACTGGGCACAACATTCAAATATGCGGAGAATTTCACTATCTTGCAGCTGTGTGAATTTTGGTGTATAAGCAGAAGGGAGGGGAAGATTTATTGTCGTGTTATGTAGAAACAAAACACAAATCAGAACTCTGCATACTGCAGAGTGAGAACAGACTGCCATAAGAAATTTACATCAGTACACTTGCAAAACTACTTGTATATTTTACGTTGTCTGAGAGCTAAGAAATTTTGTTTTTAATAATAAATCGCCAAACTCTGTTAAATTCCATCCCATTGCTAGTTCAGTGCCTCCATTATCATTGTAAACATTTTCCACACCTGTGAATGCAACAGGAAGAAGTGTGTGGTCACTTTCATTATGCAAGAAGAAACGAAATGATTGAAGTGTTCACGTTCTTGTTGTTGTTTGACAAATGGAAGTTGGGTTATTGTAGATATTGCCCCTTGAAGGTGATTGATTTTTTGCAGAGTTGAGAAATACGATATGTGTGTGCACATATAGAGTGTTCTGTAGCTTTCATTCACAAGCTATAGAACAACCTACATGCACCAATACTTCAATCACCATCTGAAAGTCTAACATACACATGAATTACTTCATACCCCGATACGTGTGTAAACCCGACATGTGTTTAACAGTTCCATAATTTAGCACACCTGTGTACAAATACAGAGACCTGTAGACTACAGTTCAAATCACGTGCCTGTATATATCACCTTGAACTTGAATGCTTCCGTGACAAAAAATTTTTAGAGTAACTTCTGTGGAAGACCAACTGATCATATGATTTGATATTTCTTTAACAGTGCATCATAATACCTTCTTATCTGATTATAAATATTCATATATTGTTTTTAGATTTACTACATCCCATTTTAACCTTTACAAAAAAATTTTAATCCTCAGTTGCTTTCGCGTACACCTCATAAGTACTATGGGATCGCATTGTACATACTACTCACTGATTGTGCCATTTACCTGTATATGTTTGCCTGCAGATGGTCTAAAGAAAGACCGAAATATGTAGCCATAGTAAGATACAAATATCGTAAACTATTGTAGTGTACTTGATGGAATAATCTTTTATATTTACGTTCATAACCGAGCACTTCGTTGAATAAATATTTATTAGTATACCAACAAATGCACAAAAAGTAGTATAAAATTAATATTGAAATTGCTGCGACATGTTTCAGTGTTCTTACACCATCGTGAGGGAGCTCACAAGTTTTGTTAGCAAAAGTTATGGATTATTGCATTGATAAAATATAATATAGAACTATGTCGTTATGGTACAATGTAATCATTGGTAAATGTGGCCGCATATGTAATTCAGATCTGAAATGAATAATAGGAGTACAATAAAAATCGGTAACATTATAAGGAATTTGTTTGTTTTATTTGTTAATACAGAAATATCTTAATTTTTATAACAACTATTTTGAGGCAGCTGGGTTTTAACCTCAGACCTTCAAGAAAATAATGCTAGTACGATAACCGCTAGGGATGGTTCTTCGAATTCATGTCTCTGTTGGCTGTCCTCCCATTCTGTTGAATACTGACTGTTTTAGTTTCCCAGTGGACAGAAAACATATAACTCTGTGGCCCTTTCTTATTCTGGAACCTGACATGATTTTACTGGCCTTACAAAGAAAGCAATAAGGCTGCAACACTTCATAGTAGGTAATTTCTAACCTAAGGTATCATGCAGTCTTGCTGTCATGGTCACATCACTGTCAAATCATGTGGCCTGCAATCTCACGTCATCAGCTGTGCACTTGATGCTGTGAAAAACCTCAGTAATAGAATCATGTAATGAATAATGGCAAAGCTACTATGTGACGGGTGAGAATGACTCAACTCACCATTGCTTAATTCTTGCACGCTATAGATCTGCCTGTCCGACGTATCACTGCGGCACACCATGATTTACAAATGAAAATCCGTCAAATTCCTCTTGGTTGATCCTGTAAGATCCATTATCAGGTTTTAACAGGTCATCAAAGTCAGATTTTCTTCAGTTTCCTGTAAAGAGAAAACAAACGTATAAGAATACAGGCACATGTTACTTCCTTTAAGGGTTCCCAACCTACAGAAAGCAACACTGAACTGTACAGCTGCAGTTTACTGTTAGTGATACCAGTGATTATTTAATAAGTAATTAAACTGATAAGCAAAAAATTAAAACATAAAAATGTAAAATATGAAGCAAATTTTGACTTAAATTTACAACTCATCCAAGGGCACTTTACAGAGGAAACCTTTTGGAGCTCATAATGATACATAAAATGTAACAATGGCTTATCCACATCAACAAGTCACAATGCTGATTCAGTACTTTGCTAAGCATTAAAATTACGCACAATTCTTACAGCAAACTTCTTATTTAACTTTTACTGACGTTATTTATTAAATTCTGTTTCAGTTAAATTATCATGGATTTCTTTACTTGTTCACTTGCATGTCTTGGACACTTCCCATGCCATTGGTCAGGTTCAAAGGAGCGAAAAGTGCGTAACAAATGCAACATATTTATGTGCATTTAACAAACTCAAGGATATCGGTTAGCTTACATTCCGAACAAATAGTCTATCTACATCTTCATGGTACAACAGTTTACACTCCTATACCCTGCATATAAAGAAAGGTATCCCTACCTGAACAAAATTTCCATAACTGAAAATATTCATAATTATTTACAGTTCTAACAGTTTAACACTGAGGTGAGGTTTGTTCCAGCATTCCATACATATCATATGTACACAGTACCACAGCATGTTTCTCACTACTAGTATTAATTATTGATTAATTCAGTCTTATAATTAGTTAATAAAGCATATGCTGTGAAATCCACATACTATTCACTTGAAACTTTTCTCCATTTTTCCCTCAGACAATATAACTTCAAATGTGTGCCTTTCAACAAAACACTGCTGACTGAAACTAGTTTTCACCATACTTATGCCACCTGTCATGTCCAAACTTCAAACTAGAACACCACAAAACCATTCAAAACAGGTACAATCTTCCCTAGATCCAAAAACAAAAAATCTCTTAATAAATTATTTAATTAATAGCAATACAATTAGTGCACATAAGTTGGCATAAAATTGCTTACAGGAGAGTCAATGGTACGGTTACCACGTATCCATCACAGAAAAAAAGGACATTTGCAACTTATCAACCATAAAAAGAGGACACATCAGTGTCAAATGGGATACCAAAGACAACATATCACAAATTACAATTTTATTAAATTGAAAAAGAGCATTATCATTTCAAACAATATAACAAATCAAAAACAATTTAAATTATTGGAATTTGTATAAATTATACATACATTGTGTGCTATCTTACTACTTCTGTAGGAATACTCTTTCTGACATGTCAATTTATACTTCTCTCTACACTGGCTCTTGTCTAGTAGTTGTACACAGTTACCACTGTTCCATCCACTTGTCCAAATATTCTACACATGTGCCATATATACAATTTATCCCACCTTCAGTCTGACATACTCTTCATCAAGTCCTTCTCAACCATTTCTCTTCTCGTACTTCATTAACTTTCAAGTGTATGAAAATCTGAGTGAGATGTTTTTTTACCAAGTTCAAGTTACTCACAATTTTGGCCCCAAACTTTCCTCTGACATACAAAAACTCAACCACTTAACTCAAGTTTTTTGACACAGACAATGGAAATATACTATCACAATTACATACTTCCTTACAATAAAACCTTCGAATTTCAGCCCCAATACAATATGTGAACAGTTTAAGAAAAACAAAGAGTCAAAAAAAACTTCACATCACACAAAATTTTTAAAAACCAACATGGAAGGAAATTTTGGGGTCTTAAGAAGAGGACATGTCCAGGGAAAAGGAACGCACATGGTAGCCCTACTCTAGCACATACAACGCCTCAGTCTTAATATTAATGATATCCCCCTCATTATCAGTTCAGCCTCTTTTGATATCCAAGTCGGATATTTCACTTCATCGTGCTTGATTTTTTCTTGCAGCCTGTATTTATCAGGATCATGGAATGGAAGCCTTCCAGCCATCATGGCATACATGATGATCCCCAGGGCCCACCAGTCTACTTCTTGGCCACACGGCAGACCCTGCAACGTCTAAACACACCAGAGAATAAACTTTAACTCTAAATTAACTAAACACTTTTGCTTGCCATTTTAAAAAGGATAAAACAATTAATAACTGAACATCAAAATAACGACAATAACACAAAATTATAATCGCTAATTAAAATAAAAAGCATTCACATTTCAAATAAAATGATAATTACCTCTGGGGCCATGTAATGTCGTGTGCCACCACAGGCTTCAATTTTACGTCCATCAAAGACGCCTAACTTCGATAATCCAAAATCCGCTAACTTGGAGTGCTCATCACCATCGATAAGGACATTGCCTAATTTGAGTTCCCTGCAAATCAAAGATGTATACAGACTGTTAGTTACAACAGTTCTATTGAGTACTACACTGCAGCTTATCAGTTAGCGCAAAAACAATCCACTATGTCACTGCCAGTTTCATGGCAAAAAAAAAACAATTACTGATGAATACAGACAAATGTTGGTAAAGAAAGCATACACAAAACCCACCATTGGCAATGAAAGTTTACATAATGAAACTACCAACAATGGTATAAAGATGATTCAGTTTGCGATATCTAATGATTTAAATGTAAGAAGTACAACGTTTCCACATAAGGATACTCAAAAAAGACATGGTATTCAGCAAACCGCAGGACAGCGAACCAAATAGATCACGTTTTAATTAGTAACAGATTCAGGACTGCAATAACAGACATAACGCAACTAAGGGGACCAGACACTGGATCAGATCACAACTTAGTGAAGATAAATTTTAAAGTGAAATTAAGGGTAAAATGAGAAAAGAAAAATAGTGAATATTTTTCAAAATCCAAAGTGGAAACAACAATATGCTATAGAAATTAATAATAGGTTTGAAATACTGGAAAATTTTGACAATGAAGATAGTATTAACAATAATACTAATGAAAAATGGGAAAACATTAAAACAACAATCAACGAAACTAAACAGTAGCTTGTAGAAAAGGATGAACGTACAGAAACATTTAAAAATAAACGGTACAATGAGGAACGATAATTTGCAATAGAAGAAATGAAGAAAGCAAGAGAAAAGTGGTTGATAAAAGGAAGAATGGAGAAGGAAGTGCACGAGTATCACCATAAAAGAAAAGAAGCTCACAAAATAATTAGGAATAAGAAAAAGACACACATGAAAAATGTAACAGAATCAATAGAAGAATATCAGAAGCGTAATAACACAGGTAAAATGTATCAAAGAGTAAACCAATTTAAGAAAGGTTATCAACATATATTTAGCATAATTAGGAACAAAAAGGCAAAACTGGCAATTAATACAAGGGAGAAAGCATGTATATGGAGAGAATATTTTGACAAATTTCTGAACACAGAAGAACCAAGGGAGTTAATTAAGAAAGGAAATAAAGAAATCAGCAAAAGTACAAAAAGTCACTATAGAAGACTACAGATAAACCAAGAAAAGACAAAATATATGACAGTGGAAAGGAAAAACAGTTTAAAGAAAAATAAAATAGGACATTTGAAAATAAAAACCTACAAATTTGAGAGACTGTAAATTTTAAATACTTAGGAGTTACAATTAATGAAGATAACAATAACCAAACAGACTTGCAACAAAGAATAAAAAATGCTAACAACACATATCTTATGCTACAAACATTTTTTAAAAATAAAAACATATCAAAAAAACTACAATTAAGACTAAACACAACAACAGACAAAACGTTAACATATGCATCAGAAACTTGGACACTAACAGAGAGAGAGAAAGCAATTGAACATTTTTGAAAGGATAGTGTACAGAAGAATTTTAGCCCCACTACATGACAATGATAAACAAAATTGGAGGATTTAACCAATAAAGACATTTATGCAAGCATTAAAAAACCTACTAAAATAGAGACAATAAGGTTATAAAGAGATTACTTTGGTTTGGGCATGTACAGAGAATGGAAGAAAATAGAATTCCCAAAATGGTATTATATATGAATTTGGGAACAACAAGCTTGAGAGTTGGACCAAGAAATAGATGGCAAGATGAGGAGAGAGAGGATGGTAGAATAGATACATCAGGCCATTCACCTCCACCTTCAAGGTCTACAGCAAAATCAACACAACATTATGAAACAACAACCTTCTCAACCGAGTAGAGGGCAGCAAACTCAACCCATCCGTACGAAAAATCGACATAGGCTGCAAGAACATTACCACCAAATAATTACTAACCTCACCAGAAGTGAAATTTCTTCTTGTCACCACGCCATCGAAGGGAGAACATTGTACATCATCGACACAGAAACAACATGCTCTATAAAGTTCACATTTTAAAAACTAAAAAGTAAAACCAAAGTTCTTTATACAGTCTTTTATATACAGTTAGTATTTAATATACTACCTCACTTGACAAATTTTATACCAAATTTCTATACAATCTTTTATATACAGTGGTTTTAATGTACTGCCATTTCTGATTATTTCAAAATTTTTATGCTAGAACCGTCACAAAAAAGGTTCAATACATGCAAACTTATGTATTCACATTCTTGTAACAAAAATTTGTAAGCATTTGAGATCCCAAAATACATTGAAGCATAAATACCTCTTGGATCTCTTTTCTTAGAGTGCCTGAAGAAGACCTAGTAAAGGTCGAAACATGTACAAATATGCTATTTTTATTGCATATAAAATAAAGTGTTGTGTTACTGACTGACGTGTTGTATTTAAATTTGGATATTTGTTTAAATAAATTATACATTCGTATTTAGTGATAATTTAAATAAACTGTACATTCGTATTTAATTATATTTATTTGAATAAACTGTATATTGATATTCAGTGATATTTATTTAAATAAATTGTACATTCGTATTTAGTGATATTAATTTAAATAAACTGTACATTCATATTTAGTGATATTTATTTAAATAAATTGTACATCCATATTTAGTGATATTTATTTCAATACGTTCGTATTTAGTGATATTTATTTCAATAAATTGTACATTCGTATTTAGTGATATTTATTTAAATAAATTGAACCAATGTATTTAGTGTTATTTATTTAAATAAACTGTACATTCATATTTAATGATATTTATTTAAATAAATTGAATCAATGTATTTAGTGATATTAATTTAAATAAATCGAATCAACGTATTTAGTGATATTAATTTAAATAAATTGAACCAATGTATTTAGTGTTATTTATTTAAATAAACTGTACATTCATATTTAATGATATTTATTTAAATAAATTGAATCAAT
>Ga0136643_10020018_pt1 | contig 10114 bp, 6 predicted proteins | sample TergutLab28metaG_FD_96883 | JGI IMG/M metagenome (GOLD analysis project Ga0136643, IMG submission 96883) | Labiotermes labralis P1 segment gut microbial communities from Petit-Saut dam, French Guiana - Lab288 P1 (version 3) (version 3) | ecosystem: Host-associated > Arthropoda: Insects >... | reverse complement strand
GTTAATCAACATCCTAGTAGCAAGATCCTGATGATGGGCATAGTAGTGCCCGAAATATGTTGAGCCTATAATAAGTACAATAAAATAATAAGTTGCATCTAGTTGTCTTTTTATTCTTCAGTTATCACAATGATGCACAGTCCTATACACATCAAATTTGCAAGAAACGTCTAAATTCTGCTGAACACAATTCCACGATTTTCACCCTTGCTTGACAACTTTCTGTAAAGAACTTCTATGTCGAAATTTACAAAACTTCGATCAAAGAGTGTAGTTGCTAATAATAGGTCGCAGATAGAGAGTCACGGGGACGGACGGACGGACGGATGGACCTAAACTCCACAAAAGGCGCTCTGTTTGTCCGTTTGTCCGTCCGTCAATCCGCACGGAACGACAAGGCTCCCACCGGACGAATTTTCATGAAATGTTTATATACGAGTAGTTTTCGAAACATCCCTCCATAAAATTCAAGTTATTTGAAATCTGACAAGAATAACGAGTACTGTAGGTGAAGACCTATGTACAGCTATGATAATACCTAGCTCATTTCTTCGAAGAATGAGAAATATTTCAAATAAATTTTGTAGAAGAAATCAAAACACACATATTAATTTTTTATATAGAAAATCGTGTCTTTTATTTTATAGTGTGGAAATACACTGTAGAGCCGGGCAGGCCACAGACGACAGTATGGCGCATGCGCATTGCAACCTGAATATCTAAGGCAAAGAGTTAAAAAAAAACCGTCCTATTACAGGCCCGGAGTGGCCCAGAGGGTTCCAGGAGGTTAATGATACCAGATTTCGTGACAACGGCACAGGATGGTAGTAGGTTGTCAGCCTTAAGCACCGGCCGCTTTTACCGCAAGGAAATACTCCTGGTACTCATTTATGTTATAGGCTGCGTAGACTCCAGTGTCATAGTACGATCGGAGGGATTTTATGTCAATGAAAAATCCACTGACACCAGCTGGGATCGAACCAGCGAACTTCTGATTTGTAGCACAGCACCTTAACCACTGTGCTACCGCGGTCCCCCAAGGCAACGAGTACACACTCAAAATAGGTAATTCTTTTTGTTTTTTATACCGCAACAATGGTTGAACGAATAAACCCCAACGTTACATGTACATTGCTTGTTTTCTTTAGTTTTCTTCAATTTTCTTTAGTCCGCAAGGAACGCCTAAAACTAATCTCTTACGGTTGCACAGGGAACTGTTTGTCCTGAGATAATTAAAAATCATAGAAATGCAATTTGTGGGCAGAATGTAGAGTATTTGAATTTTAAAATTTTTGCTAGGTATAGTAAGTTAGGTATACAAATTTTCCAAAAATCTAGGAACTACCTCACATTTGCAGGCTCCAGAAGGATGACAGGAAGCGAGTTCCATACTGACGACTCACATACATTAGGCGCCACTGTAAATAATTTAGTAGCCACGGAGATTTGCAGCCCGGGCATTATGGACTTCTGACGGCAAACATTGGACATTAAACGATTAAAAGTTATGCATGGTGTTACACCGGCATGTCATCTACTTTCTTCTAATGTCCGTTGGAACACTTCGCTAGTATTTAAAAAAGGGAAGGAAATTACACTATATATCTAGCCTTTTGACTATTAACAATCCTGTGAGGGGACAGAATAAATTTGTAGCTGAAATACCGTAAATTTACAAAAATTTGCGGCAGAAAAATTTCATCGCTGCTTAAAAATACAGGGTGATTTAAAAAGATGGAGTCAACTGAATAGTAAACGGCGTCTCAACACACGCCAGACAGTTGGTTGCAGTATTCCAAGTTCTCTGCTCGCTCTACAGGCTGAATTGCGTGGGCTACGCTCAAAACTCTCATGAATTCGTCTCACATTCTCCTGTGATAAACGCAAAAATCTTGTGCTGCATAGTAGCCATTTTGCTCTCAACTGACGCTGCTGCACGGCTGTGCGCTAGACGAGCACTCTAGCAGTGATATCTGAAAATATAGGACTTTATCTTTCAAATTTAATGTAGGTCATTCACAAACCGTGTATAGTTCAGAAAATATAGATGTACAAAATTGAGCCCATCTTTTTGAATCACGCTGTATATTCCGTCACAATTTGCTCGGCATATAAGAGACTATAAATCCGTTGTTCGCGTCAGTTTAACACGTCTCATTCTGTACAAACTGCACACAATATGGTGTTTCCACACTGGCAAGAGCAAATCAAAATATAAGCCATAATGATATGTGCTTCTGTAGGGCTTAAATTATTAAAAATGTAGCCTACATTTAGAGGTACACTACACACTTAATATAACAGTAAAAACGGTAGAGTGTTCTATTTACAGCTCGAAGAATTTGGTTCAGTACTTCGTCTTGCCATAACTCATCAGTTTATTTTCTGACAATCTGCTTTAACGCAGAGCGAAGTTGAAAGTGTTCAGACATAATGTTGGTACTTTAGAGATTTAAATTTGAAAAACTCCGAATCCGCTATAAGAAGTCTATTGAATGAAAATATCAAAGGCCATTTTATGAACAGTCATTGTTATAGTTTACTATCAATCATTGCTGCCTACGACCAACTCGTTTCTCCAAATAGCCATTAGCTATAGGGGGTTTTACGCTTACTTTCCGCAATAATATACATGACTACTAGCCTTTAAGTAGTCTCCACAAAACAACTGATTGTTTTAACTTTTAAATTCATTTTAATTGACCCTTCTGTGACGTCGGTATATTGGCGTGAAGTAATGGCGTTAGTTTAATAGCATTAATTACGACGGCGCCTAATATTGCAGAGCAGAAATTGTTAGGATAGAAGCGCTTTCTTGAAGATGAAACGGTCGTAAAAGTTCAGATAACATATCAGTAATTTACAGTCTTTTTTTCAATGACGCAATAAACGCTACCGGGTCAGGGTCTCTTCATTATCGAGGTTTCACGATGACACTCAGGTACACACACCACACTCGGTAGGACTCCTCTGGACGAGTGATCAGCCCGACGAAGAGACTTCTACCTTATCATACACAACACTCACAAGAGACAGACATCCATTTCGCCGACGGGATTCGAACCCGCCATCCCAGCAAGCGAGAGGCCGCAGACCCACGCCTGAGAACGCGCGGCCACTGTCATCGGCTTGCATTCATAACGCCCTTTCAAAAACCTGTCGCATGAAGACAGCTTCTATAACTAAAATCGCAGAAATTTTCTCGGATATAAGCAAACAACAAGAACTCATAAACATGCCTGAGGGTATAAACACTTCATTATCCAACTTCTGCACAAATATATAATTCGTAGATAAAATTAAAATTATAAAATATTTAAAAGTGCTCCAACATGTTTCGGATCACAGAGGATCAATCATCAGGGCTAAAATTACAAGAATGGTTCTATCGTGTCCGTTGACATGGACGTGGTCGGTGTTATGGCAGCATATCCTAACCCGTTGTGTGTGTGCGTGCGTGTGTGTGTGTGTGTGTGTGTGTCTAGTTCACTGTATAGGAAGTGCCTTCCTATACAGTGAACACCATAGAACCATTCTTTTAATTTTAGCCAAGTAATCTACAAGGCTCCCTGATGATGGATCATCTGATATCCGAAACATGTTGGAGCACTTTTAAATATTTTATAATTTTAATTTTATCTGCGAATTATATATTTGTGCATAAGTTGGATAATAAAGTGTTTATATATCAATTATGCACGGTGCAAAAGTGAATATTATTGACTGAGGGTATCCACTTGTGCTCCAATAACAGTCACATACCGTCCGACAAAACTGTATTATCATGCAAGCCCCATATTGCGGTCCGTTAAATTTTTATACATAGAGACTGATGATGGGACAGTTTTTCTACGAAATTAACAAAAAATACAACGTGTGATGGTAGCAGTTCACGGCAATGATAGGAAATCAATTATCAACAAAATACTCTTCAAGCGCTTTCGCAAAATTGCGAAAAGCCACTATTAGCTTCGTCATGTCTGTCTGTCCGTCCGCATGTAATTCGGCTCCCAATGGACGGAGTTTCATGAAATTTATGTCTGAGTATTTTTCGTAAATCTGTATAGGAAGTTCAAGTTTCATTAAAATCTGACAAGATAACCAGTACTTCCACAAAAAGTCCAATATATTTTTTTGATAATATCTCGCTCAATTTTTCTTATTATGAGAAATCTTTCAGATAAATTTGTAGAGAAAATCAAAACACACATTCTATGCTCAGTATCTTTTTTTTTTTCGAAAATCATGCATTTTATGAGATTATGTCGAAAAACCTTGTGGAGCCAAACAGATGACAATATGGTACGTAAGCATTGCATGTTGGATACCCTACAGCCACAGATACACACTCAGAATACGTAACACTTATACGTAATGAACAATGTTCAATGTAGAAACCTCGCATTCCGACGTAAGGGTGTGTGTAATGAATGGAAGACTGGAGCGGACATCATGTCAGCTGCTTTGCAGCTGGATTGATAATAAGCTTTGAAGGGCATAGCTTTGGCATGTTTGCTTTGTGGGGCCTACCTGCGAAACAGTGGCAAAGGTTTGAATTGAGTATCGGAAAGTGCCTCCGTTGTAAAGCTGAAGGCAATTGGAAGTACACAGAACAAAAAGTCTCGGAAAGAGAGGAAGTAATATATTTCAGTTTCCTCATCAAATTATACTTTTTCCGATAGAGGTAAAAAAGCTGCTTTGTTATTTTAAATCACTCGCAATTTATGAAACATTTCATCGATATGAAACTATTAGAACGGTCTCACGATTGGACGAATTCTTTGTCTCAGGATGAATTCCAATCGCGGGCAGTATTTAACTTTCGAGTATTGTTGTTATAGTAGCCTATTGGCGAAATAAAGAGGCAAGGAGAAGAAGAAGCAATGCTGAAATTCAGTACGTCAGCGCACATGAATGCAGGCACGGTAGGCCCAGTCTGGCATACTGCTTCCAATATGTAGCACTCCAGTCTTTTTCCGACATGTTTGATCATCGTACGTAATTGTATACCCTCAGCTCTACCCTGTAGGCTTATTAAACCAGTTGAATAAACCGATGCCAGATATTCCTGTTACACTTCGGTGGTGGGGGTGAGGATCCATTCCTACCAAGGCCTTCAACATGGTTACTGGCGTGGCCTTTAACGACGGTGACATATTCAATTTGGTTTGTTTGCAGATGCTGTAGTAACTCAACCCGTACAGATTTCAATAATGGGATAATTAGTGCATAACTGACCACGTGGTGGTAATATGACCAAATTCTGTAATATTCACGCGATATTCCACGTCCTTTTTTAAAGATTGTTTCTTTAAACGTTCAGCAAATGCAGTGTTAATTTCACCTATCGGTATGATGCCAACTTCTTGCGTTTTGTTGTACTACATACAGCATTCTCAAGTGTTTTTTCAGCCTCAGCTAGTACCCCACAAACAGAACACATTCTGTCTCAGTTATTACAAATATTTCGTCACAGCTCGTACCTTACAGAGAACATTCTCAACCCCCTATCATAACCAGGACATTTCGGTTAGTAGTTATTAACGTTGTAATTTAATTGCTAGGCGCGTTCGCAAAACTGTGAAAAGCGACTATTAGCTACGTCACGTCTGTCTATCTGTCCGCACGAAATATCTCTGCTCCCATTGGAGGATTTTTATGAAATTTTATACTTGAGTATTTTGGAAAATCTGTCGAAAAAATTCAAGTTTCATTACACCGGGTAACAGCCCCATTGCAGTTAATAAATATTATTATTAATATTATTATTACAATCTGACAAAAATAATGGCTACACTACTTGAAGACCTACCTGTTTGTACATGTACTATAATACGTCGCTGAATTCTTCTTAGAATGAGAAATGTATCAGACATAATTTGTAGAGAAAATCATAACATACATTTTGTGGTCAAATTTTTTTTCTTAAAATCGCGCCTTTTGCGAGATAATGTGAAAACATATGCCAGCGCCAGACAGTCCACAGATGAGAACATAATGCGACGCAAAAAAAATGCGATTAGCATACCAGAAAACTAAACAAGAATACGACACACCCTCGAAATATTTAATACTTATTGTTTGTCCACAACAATTATTTCGCGAAGCCGACTTATTGTTACGCCGTTACGTACATTGCCTTTCTTTTTATACATTACCGTCGATTATTGCGTATTGCTATCCGTTAACGCGTTTCTTATCAATAACACCAAAAACATTATAATTTAGATTATTCAAAACCTACGTGGAAGACAGAAAATGTAGTCCAATTTTAGGTACTATCCCATCTTTTTCCTGGTGGACTGATGAAATGAAGATAAATCTCAGACAGCTGTTCTTCAGACGGAGATTTGAACAACAGACCGCCAGGACACGACATTGGAGCGCCATATTCTGCACGATAGTCACAGACCAGTGTGTGACACAGGCTGAATGATGGCTGGCGTTTAAACCACAGTAGCCAGAGAACTCCTGACACGGTTATCATTTTTTCCACCACAAATTCCACATAGACTAACCCAGGCATTAAAACCCGTTTATCACTCAACACAACCTACACAACTTACTCTTTGTTTTTTAACATTTTAGTCGACTACCTCGTATTCCATAAACGTGAGTGGGAGACTACACGAATATTTCGAACACGAAGTGGTCTACAAATTCATTCCAAAATTGGGTACTACACTGAAAGGTGTGTATAGGCAGATGGGCACAGTAATACAACAGGATCACCATTATGACCAATTATAGCACTCCAATACAATACAGCTGCTGAAAACACAGCCGTTCAAAAGAATAATGGAAGTTTTTTTTTCGTTGTTACACCGTGCATGTTGTCGAGTTACTCAATTATTATACCAACCACTGCACATATATAAAATTTATAAAATTTACACATTAAAACATTAAAACGCTCCGACATGTTTCGGTCCTAGGACCATCATGAGGGAGCCATATCGTCCTTGCTAAAGTCACTATAAAAAGTCACATTAATTTCGCTGTACCAGTTGGGTATTGTGGCAGCATGCCGTGTTGTTTAATGTTATGTTGCCAAGAGTGCCCTGCTACGGATGTGCGTTAACATACATAACATTACACAACACGGCATGCTGCCACAATACCCAACCGGTACAGCGAAATTAATGTGACTTTTTATAGTGTGACTTTAGCAAGGACGATATGGCTCCCTGATGATGGTCCTTGGGCCGAAACATGTCGGAGCGTTTTAATGTGTAAATTTTATAAATTTTATATATGTGCAGTAGTTGGTATAATAATTGAGTAATAATGGAAGTGTTTGTCGCACACATGGCGTAACAACCGCTAGCGGGCCAGCGCCTCCTCATTGTCGAGGCTTTACCATCACACTCAGTTACAAACCCCACACTCGGTAGGACTCCTCTGGACGAGTGATAAGCCCGATGCAGAGACCTCTACCTGACAACACACAACACTCAACAGAGACAGATATCCATACCCCCGGCGAGATTCGAACTCACAATCCCAGCAGGCGAACGAACCCACACCTCAGACCGCGCGGCTACTGGGATCATCACAACAGAAGTATGCATCACGAATTTCCCAAATACATTCACACAAAATTCAGTTCCTCCGAGTTATTTAAAATGATAAACCTCTTATGGACATTGTGAGAGCACGACGCCAGATATATCAATTCATATAATACACATTTCATGTTTTAAAAATGTTAGAAATAAACTCGGTTGATAACCTAATTAAAGTACGGAAATATTTCAATTACCTCTAACGATATATACTAATACACCTGATACCTAATGAAAGGGGTCAGAACACGTGGTCATTTCAGTTGTTCTGAGACAACAAAGCAGACAGAACCTTACACTGGCTGATAAACATGGTGTTTAAATTGAAGCAGTGGTCACATAGCACCGAGATGTCTTGTTTTAAGACAACCCAGAAGTGAACCCGAGCTTCCGTCATGAGAAAGCCGTGACTGCACTGCACATGTTTATACAGTGTCTAAACTCATAAATCCAGCTCTTCGACAGCACATTTGTTCGTACGACTTGAAGTTTGGAACAAAATGTGGAACGAAATAAGGTTTCACACTCAGATATTCCACAAAATATTACTTCTTAACTTTCCACGCTGTATAACAATTGCAAATGATCGAGTATGAAGTCTGCTGACGAATTAATGTGAATTTCCGTCTTGACTGTATATTATTATGGATAAATATAATTGGCTGTTATATTCATTCCATGGTCAGAAACTAAGCGAAATCCAATTTTAGAGAAAGATTTCCAGATATCTCAACCGCTTCAAGACTGATTTTGAACAAAGCAAGGCAGAGTGAAACCCGTTCGACCATGCGGAATGCAATTCTCTCAAAGTCCCAATTTCAAAAGGAAGCCACCCATGGCGCAGAGATGGATGGAGCTTTGATTCTAGAGAAGTCTATTATTATATGAAGAAAGCCTCGCCCTTTATTTATAATGACATAGATAACAGTAAGGTGTTCATAAATTATTCCCAGTCCAGTATGATATATGGTTGCCAATAAAGTAACTCGTTACAAGCAGGTAGTTACCGCTCTCAAGTTTGCTTGAAGTTTATCTATTCACCCATGAAATGCACATAGTTCCAAAGTAACTGTCTGAAAGTTATATGACTGAATCAAGCAATGGTTTCAATGCTGAAGAAAATCTTAATTAAACAATTTTAGAAAATGGGTAAGGAAGATCTAACGCTCAGATATATAACATAAAATAGATGTATTTTTTGGTGCAAAATGTTTCTTCGGCATACGTTAGGACACCGTATGGAAAGTGTATATGAGCTACAGACAAAACTGCTAAAATCTATGAATCGGTAACGAAAGGAAAAAACTCTTTAAAGATGCTAGCGTTCGTTCTTTTCTTCTGTGACTTCATGATATCGAGACTCAAGCCAACCACATTTTCAACGCTCTGAATATTGGTCTGCCTCAAGTATATTCTACCGTCAGAAGCCCATAACTTCTCGTTTGTGAGACTGTAAGTGGAAATTAAAGGCATATTTATTGATTTTGTGACACACAACCTTTCAGAAACTGGATCTGTTTTCTTCTTCAGGAAAAAGTTTTGGAAGCACCTAGTCAGTTTGGTCCATTATGTTTGTGTTTAGCCTCAATTTCCGAGCACATTAATATCTCACGCAGTTAAATGTAGTTCAGAAATGTACACTCTTTTTTAATTAAAAAATATGGTATGAGAATGGAAAACACATAGGGGTGTACAAATATTAAAATACCGATTCAGCAACTATATAACGAAAAACCAAAAAGATTGGGCAAAGCGATGACAAAACAAAACTGTTTAATTTGCACTAATGTAACGAAACATGCGAAATGTTTTAAGCGTACGAATAGGTTTCAATTCGGAATTTTGTCTTTCTTAGACTCATATTGCAGTACACTGACGAGCTGCGACATTCTGAATGCTAAGTGCATCTTTAAATAGACATTCAAAAAAAAAAAAAGGTAAGTAGGCCTTAATTCTACGATATGAATTTTTAAAATTTCGGGGTTTGATCCTAGTTGTTGTTAAACTTGCCAAATACTCTTCGCGATTCCCTTCCCCCCCCCCAACCGACTATTTAGCTGCAGCAGCAGCAGCAGGCTTACTTCTAAAGAGATCCGGTTACTGCTCTGCCGCTTCCTATCAATCCATCACTCACAATTCTAGCATTTGTATAGCTCCCCAAGCATACGAGAGGAAGACCAAACTTTCCAAAACAAAGGGTCACTGTATAACATAGAGTGAAGCGGATCTAAAGGCAAGAGTAATGAAAACAGGAAATTTACTCATATAGCATTTTGAGTAGCTGATGAAAAGAGACAGACATGTCAAAAGATCCGTATGTTTTTCGTGCTTTGTTTTCATAAAACCCCATCAGAAATGTAAAAACGATGGTGTGAGTAAGTTTCGAGGATCAGCATGGTAATACTTTATGTGTGTGTGTGTGTGTTTGTGTGTGTGTGTGTGTTTGTGTGTGTGTGTGTGTGTGTGTGTGTGTGTGTGTTTTTGTGTGTGTGTTTGTGTGTGTGTGTGTGTGGTGTGTGTGTTTGTTTGTGTGTGTGTGTTTGTGTGTG
>Ga0136643_10020016_pt1 | contig 10115 bp, 9 predicted proteins | sample TergutLab28metaG_FD_96883 | JGI IMG/M metagenome (GOLD analysis project Ga0136643, IMG submission 96883) | Labiotermes labralis P1 segment gut microbial communities from Petit-Saut dam, French Guiana - Lab288 P1 (version 3) (version 3) | ecosystem: Host-associated > Arthropoda: Insects >... | reverse complement strand
CTTTTCTTAATTTTGTCAGTAATTTATATTTAAAAATGTTTTGGCCCCCCCTTCCCTTTTCTTATTTTTGTCAGTAATTTATATTTAAAAATGTTTTGGCCCTCGTTTTCCCTTTCTTAATTTTGTCAGTAATTTATATTTTAAAATGTTTTGGCCCACCCCCCCTTCCCTTTTCTTAATTTTGTCAGTAATTTATATTTAAAAATGTTTTGGCCCTCCCCCCTCCCTTTTCTTAATTTAGTCAGTAATTTATATTTTAAAATATCCGGCTCCCTGCAGTGACCTTGAAACTCGCATATGACTTGTTCCAGCAGCCACAAGTTACATAGACTGTTGAGGACTTGGGTCTTTTCTGGGATGTGACACTGTGTCACTGGGTTTGTGATTCCAGATGTGCAGGATTGTTCAGTCTTCTTCCTGAAGTGTCAAGTGGTCCAAGAAGAATGATTTTTCTTGGGCTGCTTGACCATTGAACCTGATGACGCTCATCCCTTGAAACTTGATGACCCACTATCCCAGTGACAGCTGTGAAACCCCTAAATCTTGCATTGTGTTGACTATTGTTTAATTTAGTTCCAACAAACTGATTTTACTCACCTTTGTCTTCATCATGTATTTCCTGCTTCCTTTTGTAATTTTACCTTCGTCAGGTATATGTGTGTGTTCTTTTAATTTGTTATATTTAGAAGTGTTTGCATTGGCTTGTTTTGTGCTAATGTGCCTGATAGAATGTTTCCTTTTCTGATGGTTAATTATTTGCTTTAATGATCTGCTTATAATGATTGCATAGTGATGCCACTTTGTATAGTCTCCAAGCTTGGACCTAGTGATGCACTGAACTCCCTCACCAGTGCAGATTCTGTTATAATTGAGTGTAATTTCCAGGAATGTTAACATTTACACAGGATTTCATAACTGCCACCTACATTTTACAGTTTTTGCTTCGATTTTCATGTGTAGGTTCTACAGTGCAGATCACCCTGTACTTAGACCAGGTGATTCAGAATGTGCAGCCTGCTAGTTGAGTTTGTTTTGCCTTCACACTGTTCCTATTATAAAATACAGTTCAACTGGCTGTTCAGAATAATTTTTTATTTTTATAAAAGTACTGTTCATGATGGGCCGTAAAGGCTGCAACAGGTTTGTTGTCCCTGGATGATGATGTGCACCATTCAGCAGCCAAGAGATAATGATGAAGCAAAGCCGTAAATGCATTATATTTCAGTTTTCATATTAAAAACATGAAATTATTATGAATTATCTCTATAACCCTTTGAAAACTAAAATTAAGTTACATTATACATGAAGATTTCTGTCTGTACCTTACAGAAAACACAATGTACTTCATTTTTAAAGCTGTTTTGATGGATACTGTGTGCAGAAATAATGACTGAGTATTGTTCGAATGCATGGAGCACTTCAGTACATGTTTGTAGCTGTTGGTGCATATAATAACATAAGGTTGTAAGGTATTAATTCTAAACAGAGTACTTAGCAGTTTGTATTTACCAGAAATGACACGCAGCTCAAGTTCGTATTCAGAATTATGTGTGGCCCACATGCAGTAGAGTTCGAGTGTATTTGCTAGAAATGACATGCATCTCAACTTAGTATTCAGAATTATGTGTGGCCCACATGCAATAGAGTTCGAGGCCCCTGGGTTGGCCAGACACGCAATTTTTTTAAGCGTATACATATAGGGATTTTGTGGTTTTTCATACTTGACGTATGCACATCCTGCTCTGTCGAAAGTGCAACGCTGAATGGTCTACACACATGGCTTTCCTATAATTTATATACAGAATGATAAAAGATGTGTTTGTATGGGAGTACTTGTATGACTCACAGGCTCATTAACACGTGAGTTGGGCGAGTCCCTGAACTTTACTAGCCACAGGTTTTGCTCTGAATGACCACACTGCACACTTCATATAGTCAACATTTTAGGGAATAATTTATTAATGTTAGGGAATTTATCTGATACACAGTGAGCTGTGAAGTTATGTAATTATACGGTTACTTGTATAACTACATTTTGTGGAACATACTAAGCACCGTAAATCTCAAGTTGCCCCTGTCCACACTATGAAGGCATGCAGGGGAGGGGGAGGGGGGCAGAGATTTAAATCCACACATTCTTAACCTCAACACTAGATGGTGGTGTGTGTTCAGCTTCATGCTAGCCCCTGTCCCCTGTCATTGTCATTCCAAAAATGCTTGTCACTACACTGTAATCTGAGCAGTTGGCAGCATTGTTGAACAGCATGCTCAAAAACGTTTATTGATTTATAAATTGTATGTGTTACGTTTTGCATGTATTATGTTAACATGGACCAGAGGCCTCATATGCTGCCCGCCACATTATTTAATGTGGCTCACTTACTGATTCTGTCCCAGTCACAGAATGTGGCCTGGCTCACTGTCAACGAATTTGAGGATTGAAAATATTTTTTTGTCAGTACCAGGGCCAAATAGGTTTGTTGTTATGGATGATAACATACAGCATACATCTCTACAGACAGATGATGATGTGACCATTTTCATTTCGGTAATGATACGAAATATATTTTGATTTTGTTATGAAGAGTGTGAACTCTTTCTAATGATGTCTTTAATTTTAATGAAGATACAAACACAGTGGCACAGTTGGTTGTAGCAGTGTGCTACAAGCCAGAAGGTCGCTCGTTCGATTCCCGATAGGATCATTGGAGATATTCATTGACACGATCCTTCCGGCCGCACTATGGCCCTGGTGTCGACTCGGCCTGTAGCAGAAATGAGTACCAGGGATATTTCCTGGGGGGTTAAGGCGGTCGGTGCGTAGACCTGACAGCCTTACCACTTACATGTGCGGATTGTCTTGAAATCTGGGAGACTCAGCCTCCTGGAAACCTCAGGGCCTGTACAGGGATTGCTTTGCCTTTTACCTTTTTACTGTATACTTGGTACTGCTTTTGCTTAAAGTAACATAGAGCACATCTTAAATCTAAAAATTTTACTTTTGACCCAGGTCCTGTTTGTTTGTCACACCCCTGATATGAACTGTTATTTCTTGCAGTTTTGTTTTTTGTTTTTGTTTTCTGGAATAACCAGTATTAATGTGTGTTGTATTCCTTAGGCAGTGACTTGCTGGTGAGCCTCACATCAACGTTTGACCGTAAGCTAAGATCTCTACTGAGTACAACAACAGCAACAGCTGAAGCTGTTACTGATGCAACAACTGTCACTGAAACAACACAGGAACTTAGTAAGCTGCCACAAGAGAAAGGAACTGCAGAAAATCACAACGCCAAATCATTACCTATGGGTGCAGGAGAGAGTGCAGATACGCCTGAAAGTAGTCAGCTGGAAACTTCAGCGGTTAAATTTAGCGATGTTGAAAGGGTACCAGTTCGGCCAGCAGCAGTGTTTACATCCACATGCACAGCGCTCTTCCGGGACCCAAGCCTGCATCGCAGGGCGAGAACTTCAGTTGATCATCAAGGGCAGAAACATGTGAGTTGATTGGCCTTCTTTACTATAGGCAGGTGACTGAAGGAAATGTAATGCTGTTAATACAGGTGTGCGCTGCATAACAACATTTCAGTTAATGACAGACTGCATACACGACGGTGGACCCATAATACAGGGTGCGGCAGAAAAACCTGACAGTTTTTAAGTCCCGTTATATTGGCAATCATGTGGGATGGGGTAATGCAACCAAGGTCAGTGGCTAGCTGGTTTCATACCATTTCAGTAGCCATGGAGCAGTGGACCGCGCAACATCGTGCTTTCGTTGTTGAAGCTTATTTCAAGAATGGCGATTCAGCAGTTACAACACAACGATTATTTCGCAGACACTTTAACATTCCTTGTCATGGCCATGTTCCCTGTCATAACACCATAAAAGAATGGGTACAGAACTTTTGGGAAAATGCTTTGGCCTTAAAAAGAAAACCCCGAGGCAAAATTCCTACGGTACGAACACCAGAAAATGTTGATGAGGTAAGGATGGCTATTGTGAAGAGTCCAAGGCGTTCAGTGAGGAGGCATTCCACTGCCATAGGACTATCCGATCGCAGCGTGCGGAGGATTTTGCACAAGGATCTTAATTTTCATCCGTACAAAATTGCGATTGTTCAAGAATTAAGTGATCATGATATGGCTAACCGCAGGATTTCTTCTGAGCAACTTCTCGAAATGCTGAATGATGATGGTGTTATCAAAACTGTCCTAATGACTGATGAAGCACATTTCCACTTGTCAGGTTATGTGAACAAACAAAATTATCGCTACTGGGCACCTGAAAATCCACAAGAGCTCCATCAGCGTCCTCTCCACAGCGAAAGATTGACTGTCTGCTGTGGGATCGCATCGTTTGGAGTTCTTGGCCCTTACTTCTTTGCAGACAATGAAGGTGCAGCCGTTACTGTGACATCCAAGCAATGGCAATGCTATGCAACTTCTGCGAACCAGAGTTACGTCATCGTGGGATCGATCTCTCATCGGTATGGTTTCACAAATATGGAGCAACAGCCCACACAGCAAGGGCATCAATGAGTGTTCTGCGGGAAATGTTTCCACAACACGTCATTTCCTGTGACGGCGATGTTCTATGGCCAGCACGTTCGCCTGATCTCTCCGCCTGTGATTACTTTTTAAGGGGGTATCTCAAAAACAGAGTTTTCATCTCTAAGCCAAGAACCATAGCAGAACTAAAGCAAAGCATAAAGGAAGAAATCGCGGTGATCCCGGAGCAGATGACTTGTCGGGTGATGGAAAATCTTAGAGTAAGACTGAAGCAGTGTTTGAGAAATGGTGGGGACATCTGAGTGATGTAATTTTCAAAACTTAAAATGGCATGTATTGAGTTTTCCAGTGATAACAACTTTTACATAAAAAGGTGAAACCTCATTGTGTTATTTCATTTTGAAAACTGTCAGGTTTTTCTGCCGCACCCTGTATTATAATATAATATTATAATACTTACCACTGTGTTACAGTTGCCTACAGTATTCATTACAGTAACATGCTGTACAGGTTTGTAGCCTAGGAGCAATAGGCTCTACCATGTAACCTAGGTGTGTAGTAGGCCATACTATCTAGATTTGTGTAAGTACACATTCGCATGACGAAATGGTCTAATCACGCATTTCTCAGAACATATCCTCATCGTTAAGAAATGCATATCTGTAATGTGCCTTCAGGGATGTGGCACCATGTCCATAAGTAAACAGTTACCAAGATTGCGAAGGACTATAATGTATTCATCCTCAGGATTGTGTGCTCCAAGAAGACTGCTTGACACTGAAGGTGGAGACAGTACCAACTTAATGACATGGCATAACATCGCAGAAGAGCAGCATCATTGTGAGAATGTCATTTGACATAAATAACTTACTAGTAATGGTTATGAAGTTGTGAGATTAATGAAACTTGATTATTTTTATTTCAGGATGCTACTGGAAAGGATGAAGAACTAATGGAAACAAGGAAACAAGATAACATAGTTCAGGGAAGATCTGGGGAGAGTGGTTCTCTTTATAATAGGAGCAATTGCCCTCATGCAGATCAGAAGTCTCTATGTAGAGGGAAGAACTGTGAAAAGCGGGGTGAAGATGATGAAGCGTGTTCTGAGAGTTCAAACACGGTGCCGAAGGAGGTAACTGCAGTTGCGAGACCCAAAAGCATAGATTCTGTGACAAAAACTGAGAAGACAGAAACGTCACATAACCCTGGACTTGGACGGTCTGAATCCGTGGCAAAATCTGAGAAGGAGGGAGGTTGTGCTGCTAACGTGAAATTGAAACGCTCGGAATCATTGACTAAGGCAGACAAACAAGAGGCATCAGCAGTAAACACCAGGCTGAAACGCTCTGAATCTTTGACAAAAGCTGAAAAGGGTGGTGATTCTACTTTAGCAAATACCAGGCTGAAACGTTCTGAGTCACTGACCAAAGCAGAGAAAACAGAGGTATCCTCAAATACGAGACTCAGACGGTCTGAATCTCTCACAAAAACTGAAAGATCTGAATCGCCATCGAACTCCAAGTTAAAACGTTCTGACTCATTAACAAAGACAGAGAAAACTGAATCTAACATCAGCAAACGTAGGCAGCAAGAGATGTTAATTTCTGGTTCCTGTATTCGAAGTTCCAGCAGGGGAAATAAGGAAAAGGAAAATGTAACAACAATTCTGACGAAATTGAAACGTAAAAATGGGATGCCTGAACGTTCCATTAAACGTCGTCACACTGTGGGAGGGACCAAGGACTTTGACAAACTCCATTGGCTGGATAATAGGTTGCAACACGAACAGCTTGCGGAGAATGAGGCAGCAGACGCTGTTGCAATGGCGGCGAACAATAAGGAACGTCATTGTCTCAGAACAAGTTCGCCTGACCTCAGTTCTTCCCGTCTGAGTGGAGTTCTGGCACGGGATGGATTTTTGGTAGAGATTAGCTTGCTTGGCAGTGGGGGCATCATGGCAGAACTCCGCCAGCACCTCCTGCCAGTTGCAGGTCGTCCACACAGTCTCCCAGATCCAAATCTAGCCTCAAGAGTATTCAAAGTACCTCTAGAATCCCATGTTTAAAATATGAGTGTTTCGGCTTCTCTTACAGAGAAATTTCGGATGATCACTCCTTTACAAAATGGAGTCATGTAATGGGTGGATTTCTCCAGACTCCTTTACAAAATTGAATCAGGTAATGGCTGGATTTCTCCAGACTCCTTTACAAAATTGAATCAGGTAATGGCTGGATTTCTCCAGACTCCTTTTCACCAAAAGCTACCATGGTCATCAAGAATATGAAACAAATTTCTGGCACAGTCATTTTGTGATTCTGTATCAAACTGAGAGGGTTGTTTGCTGTGGTGATGAAGCAACTGAAATCGGCACATAACTGAATGGGGTGCAAAAATGTAGTACTTGAAACTGCAGCAGAGCAATGTATCTTTTTTATGGCATAGACTGTCCTGAGGACATGTCTGTAACAAAAATGTTTGTTTCAAAATCAGATTTCGATTTTTAATCTGAAATAGGGATAATTCTTAGTGAATAATGTGGGAAGTTTGTGTCTTTGATAATCGAGTGGCATCGTTTTTTAATGTTGTGTCAGAACTGTGAAAATTAATATAGTCGGTGAATAATCACTTAGAGCCACAGCGGAGGATTTGATATACCCATTTCCAAAATATGAATTATGAAGTCAATTAATTACAGTTTGTTTTTACGTAATTAAAGTCACGCTTTTCTCTTAAGGAGTATGCAGTGGCTGTAACATTTGATAGCATCTTTTATTGCATGCTGTCAAGAGACCGTGCATATCAAGTTAAAAAACTCTCAAAATTGTCTGATTTGTAATGAGCGTGTCACTTTTGATCCTTTCGGAATGTACACTGTACATTCTGAAAGGCATCGTATTGTAAAGTTCAAGTTCATCTGTCCGTCTGCCTGGTGGCAAGGTGCAATGTTCACATGTCATTATTAGACCATGTCATTATAAGACCATGAAGTAAGATAAATGCAATATGTGTCATGTTATGTTACTGAAATAGTTTCATGTGAAGACACTGCATCGTAATTAGCAAACGTTTGCATTTCTCACAATTTTTACACATGTCAGATCATTTGATCACGATAAACATACATGCGCGAACAAAGAACATAACGGTCAATTAACACGAACCAGTAACGTAGCCTAAATATCGCATATCAGTGCTAAGGATTTGAGTGGTATATAGATTATTTTATTTTTCTCTTGCTTAGGTGAAAGTTGTAGGTTTTGACGTCTGCTCTGCTGTTTACAGAGATCCCTCAATGTACGTTTAATGATGGCATAACGTGTGTACGTCACTTTCATTTTTATTGTTTCGTCTGAAGGTTTACTAAGTCACATCAAGGAATGCATAAAGTAAGCAGAGTGAAGCCATGCAGCATGTCTGCACACTTTTGTGCACAGTTGTGGATTGAATTTATGAACTCTGTTCTTGAGAACTGTTTCAAAGGGATGTTTTCAGTGAGGTAGGTTCAGTAATCTGAACAAAGCAATGTTTTTTTGTGATACGAATACTATTTTTTTGTTTCATAGATGTTTAGATATATTACAATATTGTGAGGTGATGAAAACAACAATGTGGGGAATTTTTTTTTATATAGACCGTCCAAAAATATTTAAAAATAAAAAAGTTGTTATTTTTGTTTTAAAAATGCCTTAGTCTGATAAAAACACCAACTGCAAGTGGGTGACTGAAAGCTTTCAAATGAATGTATGTATTGTATATTTATGTTGCAATTTGGAGGTCAGCTTGTGCACTGGGAGAAGTTCAGACCTTAATTAATGTTTGTGATATTGTGATGATGTATTTGTGGGGGTGGGGTGGGGGGGAAGGAGAGAATTCTGAAATTGAAGGATGTAAGCATGATGGAGTCAGTTGATGTAAAAAATGCACATTCATTTTATGAACCACTTTACTTGTATTGTCTTTTTTTCCTTGTAAATATAGGAACTCTGAATATATGACATTTCTGGATGTTGCACCTGTGCATTCCCTTCAGAGACTGAATCCAAGCTTATTCGTATTCTTCCCTGATACTACAGCCCAACTGAGGTCTAGACAATGTGAATTCTGCTTCTCCAGTGGTTCCAGTTTAGCACTTTGGCCTTCCAGCCTTGCGATCCCAGCAGTCTGTAGAAATAGGTTATTCCTCTCGACACTGTCATAGGCTGCTTTGAAGTCAGTCCATAAGTGGAGATATCCTTACGTTTGTTAGGTTATCTAGGTTGGTCCTATGTGGCTGTAGTTTGAGAATTCTTGGTGGTGTCAGTTTTGTTACGAGGATGGGGCTGTCAGTCCTTTGCTCCAACCCGTTGTATGTATGAGAAATTGCTCCTAACCTCTCCAGTATGGGTGACCGTTCCAGCACTTAGGCTGCCATTGGCATAACCCCAGAGTTCACTGATGTATGCAGACCCCCTTCACTGAGCAAACCGTATGCCTTCAACAAGGTGGAAGTACCAACATTTGGATTTGTTGTACCTAATTATTACCAAAATACCAGGAGCAAAAGGGTTTCAAGAATATTCCTAATCTTCTAACTCCTAGTAAAGGTAAAGGTAAAGTGATCCCGTTACATGCCTGGTGTGGCCTAGAGGGTGGGTAGAGGTATAACTCTACTCTTCCATCACTGTGGCACTAGAAGGGGGTGAGTGGTCAGCAGCACATGCCGGGCTGCACTTTACCCCTGCGAAAGACCCGGTACCCTTTGTACAGGAGGCTGGGTGGGTCCCAGGGCGGGTCAGGACGGATGGATCTCGTCCCCACCAGGATTCGATCCCAGACCGTCCAGCCCAGAGTCAGTTGCTATACCGACTGAGCTAATATATTTTTTATATAACTACCCTTTTTAAAGGGAGGGGTGTGGTGATGCTGGAGGCAGGGTGTGATTGATAACCTGTCATTCAGCAACACTTTTGTTGTGGCAATATAGCAGCATATGTTGTGAGTTGCACTGCAGTGTACTCAGTACTGTTACACTGATGAGCCTGTGCAGTCATACGTACTGTAGAGTGTCCAGCATTTGTCTGTGCAGTGTGCTGATGTACTGATCTATGCTCACAGAGATGCCCTTCAAGAGTATCGGTGAGTTAGGTGCTGCAGATGGTGCTAAATGTTCTACGGGCCCTTGGAATTACATGTGGCTTCTCGTGTGTTCTTTAGACATTTATGAAGTATAACAATGTTTGGTATGGTTGCTTCGGCCTGTGACCTGTATCACCAACTGAACCATTTGCAGGCTTCCTTAAAATTCTACAGAAGATTTCATTATAAAAAGTTGCCAAATGTGAGTTTTTTTGAAAGTGGGTCAGTGAGAGTAATTTTGCCCATAATGGTGTTCAGGAATTTGTATATATGTATATGTCCCATTTTTTAAATGGATTTGGGTGAAATTTGGCATAGGTGATCTCCATGTAATATCATTGATCAGACTTAACCTTTTAAAGCCTCCTGGTCACGTGATGCACCACCAGTTTAACATTCAACAACTGTACGCTCTGCCCACACTGTATTTATGTGTTTTGTATTTATCTGAGAACAAACGGCGACTTGTGCCACTTACAGCATAAACTGAT
>Ga0136643_10020015_pt1 | contig 10115 bp, 8 predicted proteins | sample TergutLab28metaG_FD_96883 | JGI IMG/M metagenome (GOLD analysis project Ga0136643, IMG submission 96883) | Labiotermes labralis P1 segment gut microbial communities from Petit-Saut dam, French Guiana - Lab288 P1 (version 3) (version 3) | ecosystem: Host-associated > Arthropoda: Insects >... | reverse complement strand
TCTTTAACTAACCGTCTCCAGTAAGCCTATTACAAATTATGTCTAAATGCTCACTTTAACTAACTGTCTCCAGTAAGCCTATTACAAATTATGTCTAAATACTCTCTGTAACTAACTGTCTCCAGTAAGCCTACTACAAATTATGTCTAAATGCTCACTTTAACTAACCGTCTCCAGTAAGCCTATTACAAATTATGTCTAAATGCTCTCTCTAACTATCTCCAGTAAGCCTATTACAAATCTACCCCCCCCCCCCTTCCCCAAACGTTCCGATTTCTACCAAACAACAGTCGGTAATATTTGAATTACTGACATAAATGCAGTAAAATGTGACGTCAGTGCCACTGCCAACATGTTGATAGCTGTCTGCTGTCCGTGTGTCGTGTCGACAGATCAGGTTAGCTGCAGCACACACTGCCATCTAAATCGACTGCGAAGAAGAAACAATTGAACAATTATCTGTCCGACCAACCCGCAGGCCATACTGTCGTTATATATTGACCAGATTGCGATAAAAATCGATTGTAAGCCAGGATCCAATCAACAGCAACCTGAAGGCTGCTGTATCGCAGTACAGTGACCACGTCGTTGTAAAAATCGATTGCAAGGAAGAAACAACCTTCCCAAGGTAAGATGCTAACCTGGCTGACCGGACTGCAGGTCAACCACTCCGTGGTCTTCGAATTCTCTGGTGGGGGAGTAGAGAGAGAGAGAGAGAGAGAGAACTACAAGGCAGAACGTTGAACTGAGTCCAGTTTCAGAATCAACAATAAATTCCACTCAGGCCGCAAGTTCATGTAATTTGGCTACTAAACCTTCTTCTTCTATTTTTGTTGCTTGTTTTTGTGACTTGGTGTAAGTCAAGTAGGTGCCGAGCGAGACACGTCACGCTTCGTGGCAGCTGAAACATCTTTTTTTGTGGATGTCTGAAGCAGCATATTTGCTGTGTTATGTAAGGACTGTGTGGAAGCTCAGTGCCATTAGCGGCAACTGATACACGGGGCGTGGCAGTTAGATAACTGGACTGATGTCTGTGCATCAATCAGCGATTATATTAATTTGGTTTCTCCCGGATAATGTTCAGCATTTTTATTTGACAAACAGTCGTGTGTATTTGGCTTATTTTACAGCTGAAACACATGTTAATGACGTCATCTTTTTTTTTTGGTCACTCAAATACAAATAAAAGAATTTGCTCACCAACAGACCAGCAAGAATGTTTGAATGTCTTGACCTTCTGACAAAACCTGGACTCGTAGTGCAAATTCGTTCGTCCAGCGCAACCAGTAAACTGAACTGCAGTACTTCGGTACTAGCCTAATAACTAGCGATTATTAGCGTCGGAGTGAAGAGCAGCTGGCTAGGCGCTTCACGGTCATTACTGATAGCTCGCTTCGAGAAGAAGAAAGCACGAGCCATGCAACAAACCGTATAGTTCAGGTGTGCCGTATGGCAGCACATTTGTCGTTAGGAACAACATCTGGCCATGTGGCAAGGGAAAAACTGTGGCCTCGCGCACCCGACGTCAGCCAGCAGTATTTTTCGGCAAGATAAAATTGCATTTTTGGGGGAAATTCACGTGACTACCCACATATTTATCCGCGACATTTGCCATATGCCGTAACATTAATATCCTCGCACTGAACTGGCTCAAGGCGGTCGGTGCAACCAGACACGCAGTACGGAGGCTGCGCAATTCGGCTCTGTGCACAGCACATCCGTGTGCTGCCTGTTCATCAGTACACTCTCCCTCCCCCAGCACACATACAGCACCGGTAAACATACGTTGCTTTTCTTTGTAATAACACTGGAACTACAGCCCTTTACTTACGTTTCATAGTTAAATAACGTAATTATTAAGGGCCTAAAACCTGACCAGCGTCAGCCAAATTACAACGTTCTCTAAGTCACCTTTCTTTCTGGCAAAAAAAAAAATATATTGCATCAAAAGGGCTGCGAGGAAGAACAAATCAGTCGGTATGTTGTCTGTTTTCGGCACATACTGTGACGTCCACATGCAAAAAAAATGTATGCAGAAAGTCAGACAAACTATTTCGGGACACAAGCTAAATGTTTTGTATGCAAACCCACTCCGTCTCGGTTACAAAAACCAATCAGTTAATTATGTATAGGGAAACAATCGCTGTTTGTTCTCAGATCCGCACAAAACACACACGTGTTTTGTCACGTTACGTCACGCAATGCATAATAAACACTTTACATTTGAATCTGAGTGAACCTTTTCACCCATCTGCTGGCGAAAGGTTACAGCTGACGGTTTGGTTCCTGAGATCTCTGGTTCGAATCCGGTTATCTATGTGCTGTGTTCATATTTCACTTCCACTCATCGCACTGTCTCATTTGTTCTGATACAGCACAGATGGGTGTCTAACAAGGCCTGCAACAGAACTCGTTTCTCGATAAAATCAACAGAACTACATTTTATAACCAAAGGCAACATGTAACATGGAAGGCTATACTGCTGTAGCGTAGCGACAGTCAGGGAAATTCAAGGCAGGTTCATGCAGCTACTTAAATATTGTAAATTACCAATGATACATCTGTAAGATTACAGACTGGCAATGTTCTGCTGAAAGATTAATGTCTTATTTTGGTGAACAGAGTTTGAGATTCTTACAGACGTGTGGACACTACTGGACGGAGCAAGGTTAAAATAAATGGGGGAATTGCAGTACAGGATTGGATAGGATAAGGAGACAATTGTGTTGTAGACAGGACATGGCGAACACCTGGTGTTTGTACAGTAACGTGGAGTACACCTGGTGTTCGTACGGTAACGTGGAGTACACCTGGTGTTCGTACGGTAACGTGGAGTACACCTGGTGTTTGTACGGTAACGTGGAGTACACCTGGTGTTCGTACAGTAACGTGGAGTACACCTGGTGTTCGTACGGTAACGTGGAGTACACCTGGTGTTTGTACAGTAACGTGGAGTACACCTGGTGTTCGTACGGTAACGTGGAGTACACCTGGTGTTTGTACGGTAACGTGGAGTACACCTGGTGTATGTACGGTAACGTGGAGTACACCTGGTGTATGTACGGTAACGTGGAGTACACCTGGTGTTTGTACGGTAAAGTGGAGTACACCTGGTGTTTGTACGGTAACGTGGAGTACACCTGGTGTTTGTACGGTAGCATTGAGACATTTACGATCGAATTGGCTTGTAAATACTATAAGGAAACAAGAAATATGTAAGGAATCTTGCTGCAGAACGTCTTGGTTACTAATGGCAATATAGAAAGGACATAAAAATTACTTTGCTATGTAGGATTACTGGGGAGGAAATAACAGAAGGATGAAATAAATTGAAAGCATTATGCACTAATTATGAAATAACTAGGATTAGCTGGGCGGAAAACGTAGCACGCACTGGAAGGTGACGGGCAAATGCATACATCACTTTAACATCTCAGGTGGACCATCTGACGTCCCTGTGAGCACAGAATTGACATGTCAGTTCCTTGACACGTTCGGCGAAGAGGAACTGTGGGCTGTACCACGTGTCTTGCAGGTTAGGCTATGCAGCTTAGCTAAGCCGGCTGCTGTAGGGCCACAGAACGTCCTACTAGCCACCCTTACGCCTGCGATTCTTTCATGATAACCAGTGCCTAGTCCTTCCTTTCTTCTTTTCTCTGCAATTGTGGTGGTTGGCACTCCTGCTTGCGCACCCGAAGGCTCGCAGACAATTTATCGTGGTTTTTCTTGGTCCTTGCCACGACCGTCCTTCCTTATCACTGTTAAGTATCACCTCCAATTCACTTTTCCCCGCACCTGCCATCAGCCACGCATATCTGACGCTGTCCTGCTGCAGACCACTCAGTGGCGCACTCCATGTGCAGTGTCCTGACGTAGGACGACGTAACGGACGGAGTGTCGCACGGCCCACACACTTACAGGGGTGGGATTGTTACCAATCATGTAAGAGTGCGGATGTTTCCTGCGATCAGCGCGCCACAATACTGTGCCCGAGACATGCGGCACAGCGGTTACTGTTCTTTACAGGCTGCGTGCGTATTGTCTAGCTTATGTTTGTGATTCATGAGCGTAAATTGGGCTGAACGTCCCGAGAGTTACTTCATGTTTGATTGGCTACAAGAAATGACATACAGCTCTCTATGTACGTATTTCTGCAAGAAGCTTCATAATGGTCACTAAATAGTGGATAAAATAGGCACAGGGTGTAGCACGGCCTTAATAAACGAAAAATGCACACAGAACTACAAACAAAAATACTGAAAGTAAAAGAACACTTTGAAGTACATTTAAAGATGACAAAATATTATTAAAATGGGCCACAAAGGAATGAGATGTTATGTGCAGTAGCACAAAGCGCGGTTCAGTGGCCCATCTTATGAATATCTTAAGGGACAGGCAGCTGATCACCCGCTGATTGTAGAAAGCAGTGCAGCTGTGCCGCTTCTTTCCCTGTAACACTCAATGAAACGAACGAACGGGGACAACTTGAACCTTAAGTCTGTGATATTAGTTTAAGAGGAAGGATTACACTGCGTGCAGTGAGTCAATTCGTTACACTTTTGAAGATATTTCAAGGAGAGTGTTTCTGCATTCCGGACATAATGCTCATTCGTGTCACGTGGTAAACATGCGTTCCGCATTCCTACATTACACTCTGTGACCGGTTCACGGGATATCTGGATTTGCTGAGCCACCGGTTTGAAAGACAGTAATCTGATCCGGCAGCTACTGTTGCTGGGTAAGCGGCACTTCGCTGTTCTCTGATTTTATGGCACTGGATGTTAACTGGCCCTTTAAAGCCCAGTGGTCACTATATGTACCGCCAGTTTAACATTCTACAAATCTACGTTATGCCCACACAGTGTATTTAAGTGTTTTGTGTGGATCTCAGAACAAACAGCGATTATTTCCCTATACAGAATTAACTGACTGGTTTGTATAACCGAGACGGAGTGTTTACTGCGCGGTACGGACTGGGTCTTTATATATAATTCACGTTAATCTTTTTCTTTAAAGGGCTACTTTTTATTCTTACAAGAGTACAATCTGGCTAGACGTTATGTGTACCGCCGCACGTTAACACAGCGTGTGTACCGCCGCATGTTAACACAGTGTGTGTACCGCTCCATATTAACACAGTGTTTGTTCCGCTCTATACGCACTACTGACATAAAACAGTTACACACATTCCGATAAATAACTCGCGTGCTGCAATTCTGCACATGCAACATATCAAGAGGCGCAAGAACAAGCACAAACGAAAGTAACGTGCCGATCTTGACAACGCAAAGAAACCCTGCACTGACCCACCATCATGTGGCACAGTGTAACAAACCTTAACCGCATACTGACCTTTACAAGTGGAAGTCAATTCAGTCAGTCAGTCAGATATTTACCGCTCAGTTCATTTAACGGGGAAAGCGAAGGAAGACACAAGTCAGTTCGTCAACACAGTGTAAATGTGCACACGACAGTGACACTTCACAGTGGGTCATCGAAGACGCTCAGCTCGGTGTAACTATTTAAAGCCCTGTGCTTACTAAATGCACCGCCAAGTTCAATATTAACAAATAATACTTTCACTTGTAGAAGTCCGTATGTTTGTGTGTTTTGTGTGGATCTCAGAACAAACAGAGATTATTTCCCTATACAGCATTAACTGACTGGTTTGTGTAACTGAGACGGAGTGTGTTTACTGCGCTGTAGGACTGGGTCTTTAAATGTAATTCGCAGTTTGTACTTCTGGAAATCTAGCAAGTACATCAAACTGTATGATGCAATGGTGTAATCATACTCGGAGAAACCCCATTCTTTTTGTTTCTTTCCCAGTACTTGAGTGTTTCCTTTCAGTATCAATACCCATTCAATTATCTGTCACCGCTACTATAAAATCTTTGCACTTAACAGCTTCACTAAATGAAAAGGTCTCGCAAGGCTTAGAATGTGTGACAATACAAGGCAGACCGCAAGGCCTAGTCACGTGCGTGACGGCAAACACAGGCTTGTGCCGAACAAGCGGACGAAACGTCGGACGGTCGTGTTTCTGAACATTGTGATTTCAGTTGTGATGAACGTTGAACTGTGAAACGAGAGAGAAACAAGCTACGGGTTTCCTCAAACGGCCCCCAAATTCTTCCTCGTACTGGTGTGTGAAGGAATCCCCGAACGTGTGCAGCTGGTGTTTGCTTCTCTCCTGCTGGACATTTTGTCTTTTGAAGGCAGCACATCGCAACACACTGCTGGTTCAACTGATACCATATCCACATATGCAGCGTAGTGCTTTACTGAGCTATATGCCTGAACAAATAAATGGATTAAAGTGACCCGTCAAAGGGAATTGTCTAGAGAGTGTCTGGGATTGCAACCGTCTAGATAGCACATGAAGCTGTAACTGTCTAGAGACTGTCTGACACAACAACTGCCTACAGTTACTTATGGCAATGTAACTGTCTAAATACTGAGACTGTAATTGCTTAGCAAGTGTGTGAAATTGTTTGATTTTCACGACTGTTAAGATGTACAGTTTCGCTAACAAACCGTACAGTTTGGTTGGCGTTATGCAAGTTGCGGTGTAACTTGATATTCCCACCTTATGCCGTGCAGCAGTTGCTATTATCTTGCCTATCCTGAACTTAATGCCATTCGTTCTGGCAGCACCTCAGAAATACGCTACAATTATGATCATGATTATGACTTTGATTCTGGAGCTGCCAGATTCCATCATCATTATCATCATCAGCAGCAACACCACCACCACCAGTGTTAAGAAGACAAAGGAAAATTAAGCGTATAAAGCCCAGTGGTCATTATATGTACCACATGCTGTAACGTTTAGAAATTCTGCATTTCGCCTAATAAGTGCATTTGTGAGTTTCTTAAGATCCTCCAGCAGTACCCACAGTTTCTCAGGATCCTCCAGCATTACCCAGAGTTTCTCAGGATCCTCGAGCAGTATCCAGAGTTTCTCAGGATCCTCCAGCAGTATCAACATTTTCTCAGAATCCTCCAGCAGCACCCACAGTTTCTCATGATCCTCCAGCAGTACCCACAGTTTCTCAGGATCCTCCAGCAGTACCCACAGTTTCTTAGGATCCTCCAGCAGTACCCACAATTTCACTACACGTCATCTATCTATCGTATGACCGCGTTCTCTGTACGGTACGAACCACGTTACTTGCGCCATCTTCACTCAAGCAAATGATGAGTTGGTACCCAACATTCAAGTTTCACTGCCTGCTTCTCACGCAGCCCTCCCTAAAATTAACTTCAATATTTTTACCACAACGCAGCCCACCAGAAGGTACCAAAATATCGCCATACCCCTGCCCACAAAACACAAAAGGAAAAGCCAGGGCAGTAACTGATCTGATTCGCCCCGTGCCTCTCACTGCCCCCCTGCCCCCTCCAGTCAGTATCATCAGACAGTTCGTTAATCCAGTTCCGTCATTATGGACCCAACCTGAACATTTGAACTCTTCTGATGCTCACACAGAAGTGGTTAAACCACAAAGACACGACCGTGGCGTTTCAGGTTTTCACAGTGGCGTTGTATGGGGGGCTAAAGCTGTGATGTTGGGTCACTGGTTCCCCAGACGTTTCGACGGATGAAAGTATGATGATTCGAAATGTCAAAATCAGTCTGCCGACACAGGGTCACACCTCAGAAGATGTCACTGTCTGTCACTGACAGTCATCGTGTGCACAGTCTGCTCGGGCCTTCCAATTTGCAACGCTTTACAAACAATTGCCTTTACAAGTACCGTAAGCAGTTACGTCCACTGCCAGTCTGCACACACCCCCCCCCCCCCAGTGCATTGTTAGACCGGCCCCAGTATTCACAGGGCGACACACGACAGTAGTTTTAGCACTGGCAAATATTTTTCACCCCCAGAAACAAGAATATTAGGGTGGCATCACTGCTAAACTTCCCTGAACTGACTAAATGACAGGGATGTGAACAGATTGTGTGTGTGTGCGTCTGTGTGCGTGCGTGAGAGCGGGGGGGGGGGGATCTGAATGATAGCGATCCAGCGAGTGACTAACTCAGCAAATGGGTCACAGCCAGCAGCGGCCCGACCGGCTCCGCGTTTCACAACAGTTTAAAAGTATTGTCACCGCTCCACCGCAGAGTGTGTTTTGATGTGCGCAGGCGCAGTGCACTTCGGTTGCACAAGAAATTATTGTGTAGAAACAAATGTAACAGAAATTCCTTACGTCCTCATGCAGGAGGTCATCTGACTCATTTTTGTTATTGGCAAAATGGACATATTTCCTCATAAGCCAGCTTTCCACGTACGAAGACGTTACCAACAGCAACTTCGAGGCCAGTGCTAGCACATTAAAGCCCAGTAGCCACTATATGCACCACAAGTTTAGCATTCAACAATTCCACGTTCTGCCTACACAGTCTATTTGTGTTTTGTGTGGATCTCAGAACAAACAGCGATTATTTCCCTATACAACATTAACTGACTGGTTTTTATAACAGAGACGGAATGTGTTTACTGCGCGGTACGGACTGAGTGCTTATATATAATTCCGGCTAATTTGCGTATTTGTACAGTTTAAGTCCCCGATGTGGTCCAGAGACAATTTTCGAGCTATTCGGTCCACACACACAAATTTCGAGCCATTCGGTCCACACACACACACGCGCGCGCGCACGCACGCACACACACACAAATAAATAATTTTCGAGCCATTCGGTCCACATACACACACACACTCCCCACACACACACGCACATACACCACACACAAACACACACACACACAACCACATACACACACACATACACTACACACACACACATACACCACACACACACCCCACACGCACACACATACACCACACACCAAACACACGCACACCACACACACACAAAACACACCCACACACACACAAAACACACCCCACACACACGCACGCACACACACACACCAACTCACACACACACCACACCACACACAAACCCCATACACACACACACAAACCACACACACACCGCACACACACGCACACACACACCACACACACACACACACACAAAACACAATATCGCAATTTCTTTAACCTTATCAATTGACATTTTGCACTGTCAGTCATTGGTGACTATCCAGATCAAGTGGGTTTCACTGAAGGCTCGCAATTAGAGGTCTCGTGTTCATACTTGTGCTATCCTGGGTTGGATTTTCGTGGTTTTCCACCGTTCCTCTGGGCAGCACGGTACCTCGAACCAAAAGTATCACGTCCAATACAGGTTTCGCTAATCACTCCAGTACTGGACTGTGTGCTGACAGCATCGTCAAATAGACACTATTATAAGTGGAACGAATCATTAAGACAGCGGGTTGTGGTTCGAGAGAGTAATGGCGTGTGTGGAGAACAATTTGTGTTGCAGTCTGCAGCAGGACGCTTTCAGAGGGTGCCAAATGCGCTACGTTTAGAAGAGGGTGATGAATCTTTACTGAAGAGTTTGTATCAACTGTAACAGCAGCACAACACACCTTCAGTTGCACAGCACACCTTCAGTCGCTCAGAAACACAGCACACCTTCAGTTACACAGCCGCACAGCACAATTTCAGTTCCACAGCCGCACAGCACCACAGCACACCTTCAGTTCCACAGCCGCACAGCACCACAGCACAACTTCAGTTGCACAGCCGCACAGCACAACTTCAGTTGCACAGCCGCACAGCACAACTTCAGTTGCACAGCCGCACAGCACAATTTCAGTTCCACAGCTGCACAGCACACCTTCAGTTGCACAGTCGCACAGCACCACAGCCACCTTCAGTTCCACAGCCGCACAACACCACAGCACACCTTCAGTTGCACAGCCACAGAGCACCACAGCACACCTTCAGTCGTACAGCTGCACAGCACACCTTCAGTTGCACAGCCGCACTGCACACCTTCAGCTGCACAGCACCACAGCACACCTTCAGTTGCACAGCCACACAGCACCACAGCAAACCTTCAGTCGTACAGCCGCACAGCACACCTTCAGTTGCACAGCCGCACAGCACACCTTCAGTTGCACAGCACCACAGCACACCTTCAGTTGCACAGCCACACAGCACCACAGCAAACCTTCAGTCGTACAGCCGCACAG
>Ga0136643_10020009_pt1 | contig 10117 bp, 5 predicted proteins | sample TergutLab28metaG_FD_96883 | JGI IMG/M metagenome (GOLD analysis project Ga0136643, IMG submission 96883) | Labiotermes labralis P1 segment gut microbial communities from Petit-Saut dam, French Guiana - Lab288 P1 (version 3) (version 3) | ecosystem: Host-associated > Arthropoda: Insects >... | reverse complement strand
GTAGCAGCTACTAAAGCTTCTGCGTTTTCCTGTAAAGTATGTGTACCTCCTCCCAGTATATTAACATCATCGGCATAAGCCAGAAGCTGATGTGTACCATTTAGTTTCAAGCCATCCTGGTTTGTGGGTGCAGAATTGGCTCATATGATTGTCATATAGTACAGAAGATACATGTAGATAAAGAGAGTAATAATACATACAAAGGGGAAAAGAGCCGGTAATGATTAATGCAAATTGTGATTTACAATTGTTTGTATTTAAAAATTAGACATTATATATGCTAACAAGAAAAGAAAAGAAAAGACAAAGGAAATGTAGTGACTTTATTAAACATAACGAAATGTAACAACCTAACCTAACTTAACCTAACCTAACTTAATCTCCACTAACCTAACCTAACCTAACCTATACTACCCTAACCTAAGGTAGTCAAACCAAATCTAACATAACCTAACCTAAACTAACCTTATTAAACCTAACCAAACCTGACTAAACTTAACCTAACCTAAACCTAAATTAACTTCACGTAACATAACCAAACCAAACTTATGCTAGCCTAACCAAACCTAATTTAACCTAACCTAACCAAACCAAACTTAACCTAACTTAACTTAACCAAATTTAAACTATCCTAGCCAAACCAAACTAAATCTAATCTAACCTAATCAAACTTATTTTAACCTCAACTAACCTAACATAAAATAACCAAACTTCATCCAACCTAACCTAAGCGACACTGGCAATGACGTACATTATTTATGTTTAAAAAAGTATGTGAATTATTTCACATTGTATCCTCTAAAATCTTATCGACGTACACAATTGCTACCTTCACTTGCGCTAACTCAGGTTACATTTCGTTAGTTTCAATAACTTCACGACGCTTCTTTTTGCCTGGTTTTTACTTTTCAGCACATAAAGTGTGTTATATCTCCATATGGAAACAATTGGTGGCGACCAGACTTTAGTAGAACATCACTTAATATCCGTCAATCACAGATAATTCTTGTAACAATAGAATCATAATGCACGGAATAGAAAATGTAAAATTCGTGAATTACAGATATCAGCCTCACACCTTGTTCCTCTTCATCACAACGCAATATCCCGTGCACAAATAACAATAAATAAGTGAATAAATTTATTTACTCTGTGACTATAACTTTACCCACTCCGTCTGCAAGAATGACGTGAGTCAGTAGGGTTGAAGTTGGAGTGGTGAACCCGGGAAACCTGATTAAAATGGAGGCCCCTCGTCCTTATTAGAGCGAAAAGTAAACACGAGATTCCATTACATTTTCTCGGTCAGACAGACGCTTCAGGATGTGAAGGTTTTACGACGTTTCGTCAACTATTTCCGTCCCAAACTTCAGAGTGTCCTGGTGGTTTAGTGACATCAAAACTGTGTTGCTACCAAACCACCGGCACGTCCTGAATATGGAAAGGGGTATAATAACCATAACGTCGGAAAAACTTCATATCCTGAAGCTGCTTTCTGCTCGAGAACAATTAATTGAATTCTGTAGCCGCAAAAGTATCAAGACTTACACAGACGCAAGATACTGGACAGTGAACAGTTCCGTTCGATTCCTGCAAACAGTACAGCACATCAAACTGTTTTTCATTTTCCGTAACAAATTTTTTTCGAGTTTTTTTTTTTGAAATTTTTTTACAAGTACACGAGGGCACTAAACTTTAGAAGTCCTTCATATTTTTTCAATATCTGCTATATGTCCGCAAATACTGCAGGAGTAAAGCTCTGAGATATGAAATTTGGTTAATATCCTCTCAGGGCTATTCTATTATTTCCTGTGAAATGGGCAGATGTTTGTGACAAACTTTAAGGGACAAATTTTTCCTCCTCGTCGTTTTGACAGCGCGAAAGGAAACCTGTCTATCTCATAATAAATAATCCACTTTTTAAATCATAGGAAACGAAAGTTCTAATTGAAAGGAGATTAATTTAAACTTCTTGACCTTTGACGATGGGACCGATAGATTGTCCACAAACGCCGGTACGGAACTACCATTGTGCGTAGAGTAACAACCCAGAAGAGCGCAGAACTCACGTACATTGCGGAAGACACCTGAAGTAACAAACTGAAAATGGCTACAGTAACCTATATTGACTTGATATGACTAAGACCTTCTTGAGAAGCAGTTAGCACGGAAATATGTGGAGATATATTTTCGTGTTGCACACTGCTGTATGAGGTGTAGGTGACAGTGTTTACTGTAGCAAGCCGAAGTAACGCTGTGTCACAGACACACACAATATGTAACTTTGTGTGTGTGTGTGTGTGTCTGTCTGCAGGAATTGATGGAAGGTGTGCCTGCAGCACACAGCAGCTACACCTGAAACGTAATACATAAACAATGCCCGTACTGAACAAAACATGTGTTTCGACAGCACATGACACAACACACCTGACACACCTTTCTGTGTGTGTTCAACTTCAGCGCACACCAGGTCTGTCAGACCAGCTGACCACCAGTGCTGACCTTTCACTGAATGACCGAAACTATCCGCAGTCAGCTGTAACATTCTGTGGATGTCTGTTTAGTGCCGTGCTGTGTGTAACCTGACTGTGTTGAGTTCACAGGGAAGGAACAACAGGGCAAAATAACACGGCAGTTTAAGGTTACCACAGCGGTGAACATCAAGGTCACGCTGTTACGGATTGTGACCCCGTTCAGTTTGATAAAGTTGTACAAATATTTAGGACGCATCTTCACCCTTCACCTTCAAGATATCCTGAAGAAGTTGTCAGTGCCTTCCCCTTAACACCCCCTAACTGTTTCCCCCCTCATAATGTCTGTACAGCAGCCATCAACCAGCCCACAACCAATAACCATACAAAACCATGTCTAAAATATGTCACGTTTTCTATAACTCATTCCTGTCGCAGCAAACTGTTAACATGTCTGTAGTCTGCAGGCAACAGGGTTTGACAGATTTATTATATTTATTCAGCTGTACTCTCCTTCCATGTATAGCTATTTCATGGCCAATAGAAAAAGAACATCGGTATATCATGTCGTGTGACTGCCCTAGAACACACAGCTTTGCATATAATGTGCGAAGTGTCACTGTCACTGTCCGGTAAAACATCGAAATTTGTAACTGAAAGCTTTAAATAGAAATGAAATTTGCAACAAGTAAATATAATATTATATTCAAGATTAGTTATCATCAGGCCTAATTACAAGAATACAAAAGTGTGTATATTTTACAACCGGGTTTCAAGTTTGAGATGGCAACCTTTACCATCTAAAATACACACATATTTCCTAATAAGAAAGATACAGAATGCCTTTAAATGTTGAATCTGAAGTATATAAAATGTTAAAAATAACAAATAGAATAATATGACGTAGACAATTTTATATATATATATATATAAGGTAAAGGTAAAGTGATCCTTTACAGGCCCGGTGTGGCCCAGAGGGTGGGTAGAGGTATTGCTCTACTCTACCCTGGCCGCCCTTTACTCCCGGAAAAACACGACACCCATCGTGCAGGAGGCTGGGTGGGCCCCAGAGCCGGTCTGGACGGGCGGAAAATCTCGTCCCCACCGGGATTCGATTACGGACCGTCGAGCCCGTAGTCAGTCGCCGACTGAGCTACCCGGACCACTAATTAGATATATAATTGTTGGAATCTTCATGAGGTTCTATGCTTTTTTATTTTTTAAAAGCCTTATTACTTTTTTCTGTTATTACTCTCATGAGACATAAACTCAAAAACTCACACCATCAAAATTTGTTCTACTTTACAAGAAACACTTCACACTCAATTTCTGTCTATAGGCAGCTCTATAATTTACATCGCTAACTCAAATATTTCAATGTTTACAGCCATCAACTGCTGTGTTATTATTCTACATTACACAAAAAACCCAAGAGAAACTGCATATTTTTATTATAATCTAAGCCGTTTAAAGTCGTAAATAATGTGGCGCTAGTGTCGCTACCATGTAACAAGTTCGCGCCGACACCATCTTGTTATTGCAGACCGTATGAAATTAAGAGAGAACCGAGTTATTCCTCGCAATATACTTCGTTCTGTTTGTTGTTCTTATTGTATAATCCTCACACGAACGTGACATATTGACATCGACTGCTTTTGTTGTCTAATTGAGAAAACGTCGAATTTAGAATTATGTCGTTCTCGGGCAAACGGTTGAAGAACGAAAGAGGAATTCTTGGTCTATATAATTTGCTGTAGTTTAGTTTAGTTGTGTAGTTGTATAATTATGTAGTTTATTGTAGTTGTGTAGTAGTATATTTGTGTAGTTTAATATAGCTGTGTAGGCTTGTACAGGGTTCGGTTCCGATTCGGTCGCTCATTATAAGTTAAGCAAATTTTGTGTCGTTATATCGGGTTATTTAATGTTCATACAATTTAGGGAATTCTAAAGTTGTACTGTATTAGATTGATTTCAGTGCCCTCTCAGTTTGGTTGCTCGTTCCTAAATTACGTTGTATTAGGTTAGGTTGGGCATATGAAAAGTGAGGTTATGTGGGCCCTCAGTTGCCTTTGCTACACGTAAGATGCATTAGTCTAGCTGTTTATAATCGCGTTATATTCCGTTAGGTTAGAAAGATAATTTAGACCAAACAGAAACAATTTTCTGAAAACGCAGGTGTATAAACATCTGCAGGAAATTTATTAAAAATATAATCGTCCTTGGTGACCAACAGGATAAAGGATCTAATTTCAACTGACATGAAGGTAAAACTGAATTTAAAAAAAAACTATGGAACAATACACCGCCACGTGCGTCACGTGGCGGTGTACCCAATTAAGTACCAGAACAACGTAAATTTTTCTTGTCCCCAAGGGGGACACAATAGCTCCATCAAGGTTTGTTGACCGATAAGAGCAATTTACACAGACAGCAAGTCATTTCCAAACAGTAAAATAACTGACGTATATAAGGAAATTCTTCAACAGGCATGTTATATGAATTACTTCCGCCGATGAATCATTAAGCCTCCCGCAATATTTTTCCTTCACTTCGCCCATATATATATATATATATATATATATATATATATATATATATATACCAGAAGCACAAAGGCACTGCAGACACTGGCCTGACACTGACAGGTAAGCTGCTTCTTCATACCAGTTTAAAAATTTATTTTTAAAACATTTATTTTTCATAATTTCTTATAATATGTATGTATTATTATTATACCTATGTAATATTATTCAAATACCTTACATTAACTGTGGGAAAATGACTCCTTCTTCAGAAGACCACACTTTATAGCTAGTCAAAAAATTTCCTCTGCATTTTGTGGAATCCAAAGTTTTATTACTGTGTTGCAAACAGCAACCTACCTGTTTCTAGTCTGAGCCAGATCAATCCAATCAGCATCCTCAAATGTTATTCTTTCAAGGCCCATTTCAAAACTACAGTTCCGTCTAAGCTTAGAACTTCCAAGTGGTTTCTTCCCTACAGTTTTAGCCAAAAATATCCTGTATATATTCCTCTTCTCTCATTCATATATTTCACATCCCTCCCCCATCTAAATCTCCAATTTTATCAAGCCACCCTTTAATTCCTCTAGTTAGGCATTAATACGTCTCAGCACCTTTTCTGGAATAACACAAGAGAATAGGTGGGCCCCTGAGAGGATCTAAACTCGTTAGAAATTACAAAAGTCTCACTTTTTTTTTTGGAATTGAACCACGATTGTTCGGGTGTCCAGACCGTAGCCTAGTCATTGCATCGATTAGGCTACCTTCGAAACATTTATTATTTAACTACGAAATTCAAATTTTTGGAAGTCCCCGCTCTATGTAATATCCCCCATTACTTGCGGTCTTTACGAGAATTCCTTAAACATTTTTCCGCCTTCACTGTCAGAGACAATAAATTTCATCATATCTTTTAGGTTGAATAACTGTTCCACAGGGCTAACTGAAGTGCTGCAGACACAACCATGAAGCAGGCTGTCCAGATTCTCACGTACCTGGTGTTGGCAACTTACGTTCAGTCATGCAGTTACCGCACCTTGTGTGCTGATCACACAATATGCAAATATCAGGTGAGAAAACCATTTTTAGTGTCTGCCTAAAGCAGTGTTTTTCAACCTCTGTGAGACCGCAGCCCGGTATATTCTTTCTTCATAAGACGAGGGCCCGGTCCCAACAAATTTACTCGTAAATACCTTTCCATTTTTCTAAGTTCATACATTAAACTAACATAAGTATTAATAATTGATTATGGCATAATCATAAAGAGTATTGGTACATTTATGTATATCGTGTGGCATGTTGAGAAATATACAATTACATTTAAATTAGCTATCAATCACTGGACTAATGAAATCTTACAGCATATTTTAGTTTCCTCAGGCCAACACCTGGGTCTGAGTTTTTTGACACATTCACGAATATTTTCTCCTTAGAATATTTGAACTATAAAACACTTATTCATAAAAACTGCGTAGAAAACTAAAATGACAAATTCCAGGAGAACCTCTCGCGGCCCAGAATAATTGATGCCAGGGCGCGGTAAGGGGCCGCGGGCCGGCGGTTGAGAAACACTGGCCTAAAGCATCGCTGAGATTGCGTCATCTGTCTCACAACGGCAGAACGTTCATACAGAATTTCGTCAAAATTCTTCCCTTATTTTTATGGAAGGAACGTAGGCAAAATACTTGGGATTAAATTAGGTCTAAGTTTTCTTACACAGGGCTATGGAAGAAACTGCGGTAAGCCGATATACTCGGGAGTGACAAACAATGCCGACAAACAGACGATTGTTGACGCGCACAACAATCTGCGCAGACAAGTAGCTCAGGGGAGGGAGTCAAGAGGAAGGCCTGGGCCGCAGCCATCAGCGGCCAACATGAAAAAGATGGTGAGTAGAATTTTGAACATAGGTATTGTATTGAATGCATTTACACAGAAATTTATGTCCATTTCTTACATGAGACTGTATAATATTGGAGATCAGTGAACTCTATCCCCCAGTATCTGAGCACTTCTGGGATCACCAATGCAGATGGGACCGATAGATTGTCCCGAAACGTCGGTAGCGAATTACCACTATATGCCGCGTAATACCCCAGAAGAACGTTGATCTCAGCTACTTCATGGCGGAAGCCTGAAGTCACGCAAGTATCACTCTAAGTTAACGTGACCCCTTATAAACTCTAAAGTCCATGTGTGATTTTTCGTAATGGCCGCCTGTCTCGGTGCCATTAATGTATCTATATGTGAGCCCATAGGAGTTACAGTGTAAAACCGTTCTATAGACACGGCTGTTCGCCCTAAATTGAGGCACGAATTCCCTGAAGATGACCCAAATAGTCGAAACATGTCAACCTGAACAGCAGACGATAGATATCTATAATTATTTTGTGTACCATTTGGTTCCTACTTGTTCAAATACCAAGAAACATACACAGTTAGTGTACAACTGTGCTGTAGGTTACAAGTATACACAGTTAGTGTACAACTGTGCTGTAGGTTACAAGTATACACAGTTAGTGTGTAACTGTACTGTAGGTTACAAATATACACAGTTAGTGTACAACTGGGCTGTAGGTTACAAGTATACACAGTTAGTGTACAACTGTGCTGTAGGTTACGAGTATAAACATTTAGTGTACAACTGTGCTGTGGGTTACAAGTATACACAGTTAGTGTACAGTTGTGCTGTAGGTTACAATTATACGCAGTTAGTGTACAACTGTGCTGTAGGTTACAAGTATATACATTTAGTGTACAACTGTGCTGTAGGTTACAAGTATACACATTTAGTGTACAACTGTGTTCTAGGTTACGTAAATTCCTAATTGTATATGAAATGTGACTTTTTCACGACTATTCTAACGATTTATGCTTTCTTGGTTGTGTTGCCGTGTAGTACGGTAAAGTTTACGGACGTTTCGGAGGATCGTGCTGCCTCCCTCTCCAGGGTAGGTAAGCAAACCAGGTTTGTCCAACAATCTCCCACGTCCCCATTTCAGTTCCTGTTCAGTTTTTCTTCTTTTGCTTATTATATCCGTGTTAAGTATTTTTATATTTTATCCTGTTCCCCCACCTTCCTTTTACGTTCACAACATTCCTTCTGTCCGCAAACTTCCCGAGTCCACACTCTCACTCTGTCCATCAAACCCACTTCACATGCGACTCCTCTACTATCGTGATGATGCAAGCAGTAAATTGCTCCAGAAACTTCACTATACTCTATGAAAATACATGATGTCGCATGCCAAAAAAAAAAAAAAAAGACAATTTTCATGGCCACTTTTCATAGTCCTGGGATGACGAGTTGGCAACAGTGGCGCAGCGGTGGGCGGACCAATGCAACTTCGGACACGACACGTGCAGGAATGTTGGTAAGTCCTGAAATGTGACACAATATTTATTGGCGGTATTACCTGCATGGGCAAATCTTATACAGTTCGCGATTTGACTTATATTATGCTTATATCCATTTCAATATTATCCTCAATTTTACTTCTCCCATCCTGTATTTTTTTCGCTTTTCCGAACAAATTCTGTAGTACTATTTTTCTGAAATGAAATCAGAAGATAAAAATAAAATAAAATAAATCCGAACTCACAAAAGTTTAACCTCTAACCATGTTGGTGTGGTGTTAGTAAGTAGAGATGTTAAATTTAATTTTGAAAATATTAAAACCAAATTTGTGTTGCCCAAGTAATATATTCAAATGCACAGATGGGACTCGGTTGGCAACTACACTTACACCTACGTCCTAAGATCAGCTGTTCAACGTCTCTCATTTGCAGGTCGGTTCTCCGTAGGCCAGAACGTGTACTGGAGATATTCAAGTGGTGCTCCAAACGGACAGCAGGACTGGAGGGCCGCAGTCCAGTCCTGGTACAATGAGGTGAAGGACTACAGCAGGAATGGCATTATTCGCTTTAGGTCAGTACGACAGCAGAGTTGTCCTTGTGTTTCACTAAGGATCACTGCATAATAGCACATATGTTATTGGAGGTATGGCTCCACTCATTCCTATTCTGAACACTACATGACTGTGAGCGGTTAGCTTTACGTTCCTAATGTTTTATTGGTAAAAAAACAGCCACTGCGCCCGGTTAGTAGGAAGGTGGGTGAACTCGAAAAACGAAATGGACTCTACAGAGGAGGGCAAATTATTTCTCCCCTGTCGGGGATCGAAGGATGACCCTGTATAGCTCCTGACTGATCTTATAAATGAGAGATGCATTACGTGCTAACGTATGGATAACTAGCAAAACTAAATTGACATGAGAGGTGCCTATGTGTCAGTCGGTTTTGCAGTCTGTATATTTGCCTACAAGACAATATGGCAGTTTCAGTGTAAAGTATGATTGAGGTGAATTTGGATCGCTACATTTTGGACCTTTACGAGACAGTTATGGAACTGGGTCCACTGTGGTCACAATTTTTGTTGCTGTTCAAAGTTTGCACACACACACACACACACACACAGACACAAAAACGCAAGCACGTTTTTCAGAAAATTTTCTGCAACAATGTGCCCAACATTACTTTATTTTCAAAATTTATTAAAAACAATTCCACGTTCATTTGGTCTGTATTATATTTAACTGTCGTACATAACCTCAAAAATCCGGGGTCCGAAATTCCAGCATTGGCCAAAGGTCGTTTCTCTTCTCTAAAACCCTCCTCACCGAATCTGCAGCCCAGTTATCCCCCTATTCAACTACTACTTGTTTCCCATCTTGGTGGTAAAGCGGTCGGGGCGTGACTTTGGCCACTCACTCCCATATAGTGCCGACGTTAAGAATGAGTGGAGCTACACTTCTGCGCCCCCCCTCCCCTGTACGATTCCATCGTGTGGACAGGGACAGATTCACGTAACATAAAAACTTCACCACGTGCAGATGGTTTGCAGTTGCTGATATAAGCACAATGTTGTTTGTATGAACGTTAGGTGCAGTTGCACTGCCGATACGCCTGTACTGCAAGCTACCCTCCACCCTCTAGACACAAAAAAACTAAACTCCGTGGCCTTAGTCCGCACGCGAACTATACCGACAGAGCGGCCGCCGCCGGTCAGCGAAGTTAGTGCCAACTTTTGCGGATAGAGGGGTGTCACGTGGTCAGCGCAACGG
>Ga0136643_10020008_pt1 | contig 10118 bp, 8 predicted proteins | sample TergutLab28metaG_FD_96883 | JGI IMG/M metagenome (GOLD analysis project Ga0136643, IMG submission 96883) | Labiotermes labralis P1 segment gut microbial communities from Petit-Saut dam, French Guiana - Lab288 P1 (version 3) (version 3) | ecosystem: Host-associated > Arthropoda: Insects >... | reverse complement strand
GCGGACGCTTGTGAGTGCGGTAATGAACTTTCGGGTTCCGTGAAATGCGGGGAATTTCTTGACTAGCTGCAAACCAGTTAGCTTCTCAAGAAGGACTGTGCACCATGGAGTAAGTAAGTAAGTAAGTAAGTACTTGCATTCTAGGAACTAACTGACACGACAAAAAAAGATATGAATCGTATTAACCGGTCTCTCTCTGATCGATCAGAGATTTAACTTCACCCATCCCTTGAATCCCTCACCCGTCACAAGTTTTAAAGCTACGAAAATCCTAAAGTTGATCCTCTTCCCTTTTAACCTTGTACAGGTGTTACGAAGAGCTTTCCACTCCTGTCTGTTGTGGATTAGATTTTGTTATTCCCTTTCTGTTATTTTTCTCCCTTCCTGTGTTATTGTAAATACCCACCTTACAGTTGTGTCTGGTTCTCCCTCTGCGTATTTTTCCTTTTACCTCGCGAGCTGTACCTGGCACTGTACTACCATTCCATATCATAAATATTGGTTAACCCTTAGTTTACTTCAGCATTTCTGTAAACCAAATTGCGGATGGGTACTTATGTAATATGCCATATACTTCTCTGTTTGTGGTGTGTTCATGCTGCGGTTATATAATGTAGATGTTACGTTTTATATAGGTCAACTATCGTGGCGTTTCCGTGGAAGAAATCAGGAAAATAACGGAAATTCCCATTCACGCCAGCCAGTTTTCTGGCCCGAGATATGTACCCAGAATTTATCGAATACCAAATAATAGCTTACTATATTATTGCGACGTTGGTTGGTGCGAATTAAATATTCGCCCACATCTCCGTTTTTTGAGCCGGATTTTGACTGCATCCTTCTTGTTCGGGTCTTTTTGGTCAGCCGTGAAAACCCTCTGGGTAGAACTGCACTATCCATGCGTTCTTCGCGGTGTCTGTGAGTGGATATAAAAAGAGACGAGGCAACTCGTGCGTCATGTGGACAATATTATTCACAATGAAGCGACTAGAAGCCGGGATATTCTGGACGCACGTATCACAGCTGACCACCGTTGTCGCCCCGGTGACATGAAAACGACAGATTTCCTTGGTGCCAGTTTTCTCTGCACTAACACTGCATGAGACGCGGGTAATACATAAGTGCGGCTTCTTGGTTTTAATGTTTTGTCTAGGGAATGACAGTGCGAATGCTGTGTTGGAAGCTTCCATTTTATGTCAGATTTGCATTAAACCTTACGCACTTGTCATGAATATTGCATAGAAAGAAAACGTTGTTGAAATGTTATGTCTTTGTCCCCCTCATATGTTTCAGTTCCGAAATGATTATTGGCGATTTCAGCGACATTTAACGATCACACCTTAATTTTTCTGGAAATTTGTTTTCGTTTTTAATATTTCAGACGCAATCTTTTCCTTGCATTGTACAAGTAACACAAACTGGGCTATCAGTTCTGTGTCCAGGAATTAGTACTGGGTACTTATTCTGTCGTCTTGCGAGCACTGCATCTGTATCACATCGGAAGCGTGCAGCTGGCGCGTCTTCTCGTGAAGGCTGCTGTGCTCAGGATAACTATGAGGGAAATGCACTGTGACAGTACAGAAGCAGCTTTGATATGAAAGGCTTCTTGGTATGGTTAATAACGTGATACCAGAGAATGTTGCTTGTTGACGTGTGGTATGATGACTGTAATTGCTGCTGGCTTTGTGACGGTGTTCCTGTAACCGCAACAAATGGACGTCAAGGTCATTGCAGTATACAGTATTGCGTAGCACAGAAAACGTTTGGCAATTGAGTACTCGATTGAAGTGTATGTGCTCGTGTTCTGCGGAGAATCGGGAATGAATTTCATATGGAAGCAGCTGTATTGTGTGAATAAGTTGGCGTTCGTAGGTGAAGAACCAAACCGAATCTCTTTATTTTGTTGCATTTGTAAAGGAAGAAAATAGGGAGCTTACATTAGGGATAAACAGCTGTTTTTCTTGTATTTTTTGTGTTAAATAAGGAAACGAACTTGGTCTCTCTTTTATGTTTCCACCATTTCCCTTTTTCCCCCTCCCCAAGCCGTTGCCCCTGACAACAGCATCCGACAGCAACATGGCTGCAGTGTAGCGGCCGGGGGATGAAACGTGGCTCGGGGGTGGTCGCTCGTGCTCTTGCGCGAAGCAGGGATCGAACCTAGAGTGAGGGGAGTACATCTCCATGACAACACGAGCACTCTACAATCTCCTCCTTTTTCTCTCTCTCGCTTTTTTTTTTGCATAAAGAAAGGGGTGTGGAATGTTAAGGGTTTGTATTGGGAAGGGAAGAAAAGGCAGGGTGGTTTTCACCTCTCTTTTGCTGGTTTCTATAAGCTGAAGCTTTGAAATCAAATGCGCACACTTCACTGTGTGCATGTGAGAACGTAAGTCCAAGAGTCGCACAGTAATTTGTTGAAGGATTTTCAGGATTCCCACTGCCTTTTATGAGTTGTCTGACTAGGTGCACAGAATGTTATTATATATAGTTCATTGCTGTTCGGTTGAAGTAATTACGCAGGTCGGGAAGGAAACGTTAAAGTAAAAAAAAAAAAGTGTTGGTTCCATATCATTTTGCAGTGCGTTACAGTTTTGTGTCGTCTTATTGAAGTGTGACACAGAGCCGAATTTTTTGTCACTTCCTTATGTTTGCCTTTGCATTGTTTTTATTTTGTCAACAACAGTTTGAGAATATGACGTTTTACTTGTGAACAAAATGTTACTCGTTTGAGTAGCAGCGTTGTTTTAAATGTTGCTGTAATTAGTATATACATTCATATGTTTTATATGAAGGTAAAAGGAAGCAATTCATTTACGGGCCTGGACAGGGCGTGAGGGTTCCAGAGGTTGAGGCTCCCAAATTTCAAGACAGTCCCCACATGAAGGTGGTTAGGTTGTCAGCCCTACGCACCCGCCGCCTTTACCCTCCAGACAACATTCCTGGTACCCATTTCTGTTACAGGCTGAATCACCCCTAGGACCATAGCTCGACCGGAAGGATTATGACATTGAAAAATTCCAGTGACACTATCGGGATTCGAACCCGCGACTTTCGGCTTCATAAGTCTTACATACAAACAGAAAATAGAGGATGTGAATAACACTGCGTGTGTCCCAGCTTTTTTGGCTGCAATTAACATGTAAAAATAATATAGAATATCATCTTGGCTGACCAAAAAATTGAATAACTCCGAAACAAAACATAAATTTTTCTTATGGTATTAAACGCCCGCCAAAAAGCCATGTAAGGTTTGATTAACCGATGTAGCCATTCCCTGCACATTTCATACATATAATCTATCAGCGGTTTAGTGTTATATTCTCTTTTGGTTCTGTATTAGCAGTCTACTAGATATTGCTTAAAAATTCTCTACTCTTAGTGGTGAGGCATTTGATAGTTCTCAAACAAGTCAGTAAATTCCTAGCTTTATGAAGCTGTGAGTGATTCGGTTTGTTCAGTGGCTTCATGCGTTTTCGTTATGGAAGTCCATAATAATGAGGAATAAATCAAGTCCTTCAATATTGTTGTGGTGTTTTTTTTGTGGTAGAATATGTAATACCGCAATAAAAAACGTAGACACTTTCGTAAATGTCCCCAAAGAAATTGTCTTGGTGGAAGTGTAAATAAATATATGGACATAATACGACATCGGAATGGGTTACTTCTTTGCTTTGGCTGCTATGTAATAATTTGAGATTGTTTAGAAATTCTAGTTGTCGCTGCCTAGGAAAAACGCTGATAAACTGAAGTGGCCTACATCGTGAATCTGGAAGACGAATGTCAGATAGTCGTGATTGTTCAGTTTCGTTGAAGTCAGTTTTGCCAATGCGTGTGTGGAAACTTATCTGTTACTGTGAGGGGCAAAGTGTGTTGAAACAAAGTGCTCAGAAACAGATTTGTGGCTGGGTGGATGTAGTGGGTTACAAGCTTGAGGTAATAATACGGCAAATGGGCAGCCAGGCCTAGGCTCACCTCTCAACAACTACAACGATCCTCAACCTGCATCGCCTGATACTTGCTGACGTTATATGCTGTAGCTGTTGTACAATATTACATAAATTCCTGTGATTTAAGATACTTTGGCAGTATAGATCTCACAACTTCTGGCACTGATGCAAGCTTCAGCTGTGGCTGCCGCTGGAGACATTTTTGATTGTCTGCCTGAAGAAAAGCCTCGTAGTTGGTACTGTTATTCTGTTGGTTCTGGTTTTGGGATCTTGAAGTCTAGTGCTGGTTTGCCGTGTTTGTAGGGCCAGGGTTGCACATAGAATGTAGGGACTTCCACTTTGATGGAGGAGGAGGAGTCGGGAGAGTAAGAGTAAAATGGATCTCATGGAATGAGATGGTTAGCAATGGCACTGAATGGTGCCCAAGGACGGTATTGAGTTTGATAAGCACTTGGGTTCTGCTACATAATGTTAGTAGATATTTGGCGTTTGTCTTGAGTACTTCGATATGCTTGAGGCTTGAAAGTCCCCATATTTTTCAGTATAGATTAGGTTTTACGCCCAACTTGAATTGGGAACTTCGAAAACGAAAGTTCCAAAGAAAATATTCAGGCGAAATAGGTAAGAAGTAAAGCGGTCATACATTCGTAGTCGGTGATTATCGTGTCATGAGTGGGAATGGAACTTCACAAGAAATTTCTGTCGAAAGTTCGTTGCGAAGAGAGTAGTTCGAAGGCGTTGAGATTGGAGGATATGAAGACGGGTCGTAGAAACAAAATTTAACTTATTGGCCACATTGGCCAAGTGTCAGATACATTCTAGGTGTGGTGATTAATGTTTTGGGTTCTTTAAAATCAAGAAATCTACTGACTGGTTGATTAAATACGGACGTCATCGATGAGATCTCATGTGCGGTAATTGGTTATGATGGTAGCTGCTTACTGAATCGTGTGAATTATATGAGACGCTAATCAGGTAACAACCTGATTAGATGCCTGGTCCTGTAGCCCTCTTCGTGTTAATTTTGCTTTAGGGAGAATAACTTTCACTTTGTAGTACGTATCTGCGAGTTAACATTTTAAACCAGGAATTACCAAATCTAGCTTCACGACCCATTGTTCTGCTGGATTGTGATCTTCCAGAATAGTGAAGCTTGATGTTTTCTGTATTGAGCAATGTAACCTTTGACAAGAGTAAGAAATTTTGTCCTGAATGTTTTCTTAATATTGTCCTGTAAATTCGTGGCGATCTGTCGGGCTGCTGTCTGAGCGCTGGTACTGCTGGGTAGTGAGGCGAATACGATTTGTGGTTTTGGATCGTTGAGGAAGAAAATAATGACCGGTTCAGCATAGTGGTATATATGTACCACCAGCTTTAATCGTAAAAAAGCACGTATTTTATCACAGGTTGTATGTTTCTGTCTTATTTTTCCTCCTGATGCGCCTAAACATCGATTATTTCCATATGCTGGGGGGCGCGGTGTTGTCTATGAAGTAGAATTTTATGTAGGCCTACTGTTTCAATGGCTTGGATAGATATTTATGTCGCGTGGGTCGTTGCCTCACAGCCGACTAGTAGCCCACATCTCTGAACATTAAAGAATGAAAAGAGGGAGAAAATCTGTTGGACTTGCTGCACATGCTGGACGTGCCAGGCCGACGAACTGGTGCGTCTCCTGGTGCACGGAAGACGACTATTCTTTCTTACCTTCACTTCACACGAGTGCAGTGGTTCATAAACCGCGGGACTCAGCACGGTTTAGTATATGCAAAATTCGGCAGTGAGTCGGCACTTCTGTAGGCCTGGAGTAATGGACGGGCAAAATAATGTTTTCATCGACATACTTGAACTTAACCACCTGTTCTAAACACTTTTTTTAAGTGGCATTTCTCAGTGAAGAATAAAGCTAGTACCACGGAAGGGGTCAATTAGTGAACCAATCATCTAGTTGCTTTGATAGCTAGAGGTTGTTAACACCCACTCCCCTACTTTTACAGTTTTATTAGAGTTTCACATTTTAAAAAAAGAAAATGAAAAGTTTTTGTAACGCGAACAGAATTTGCTTGCGGGAATCAAATATCACATTGGGAGGAATGGCGTGAAAGGAAACTGCTGGGAATAGCTCAGGTATGGCGGGTGGGCATACAGCGGCTGTTCAGTTCTAGTGTGATGAAGTTTGGATTTCAACTGGAGGCCTTGTATAAACGTAGTTTACCGTATGTATAAGTAATTCGACTTGCGCCGAACCTTCCGCAATGTAATTACTGTGTAAGTCGGGTAGTGCTGTCGGTGTACTTGGTTGGGTGGGTAGCGTTGTAGTTTGCTGGTTGCTTTGCCAGCCTTTTTCATAGTAATTTACCTGAGCGGTTAAAAAGAGTTGGCTAGTTATCTGCTTATTTAATTCATTAGTGAGGTCGGTAGGTAGCTGATTATTTGATGGCCATCTAAAAACACACACACAAACTGGTGCTTTAAGCGTACAGCAGTAAAGTGGCTGTGTTTTGGAGCTACTCGTTTGTTGCCCACAGTAGATGGTACTTTGTAGAGAGAGAAGGAAAGATTTTCCAGCCAGAGGTAATCGGGATGCTGTCAGGACCACCTGATATTGTCTGGCCTTGCCTGCTGGGATGTATACGGCGCCCAGTTTGAGATAGAAACCGCCTGCCCTCCGGCCTTTCCTCTGCCCTCATTGAAACTGACAGAATTGTTTCAACAGGGGCCGGGGAGGAGCAGGTAACCGCTCTCCTCTGTCACTTGCAGGAATTGTATTATACTGTACAGAATTTTGTTTCTCAGCAAAATTCTACTACTGCAGGTTTTGTCTTCGAAAGTACTGCAAGAATGAAGCTTGTATGCTGGTTATCTCACAAAGTGCGAGGTAACTAGACTTCTTAGCTTGACGACGTCCCTGTTGAGATTTTCGCTCTTCTAGAATGTTACGCAGCACTGATGGGTAATTTGTTACCGACTTTTGGGACAACCGATCTGTTCCATCTTCAAGGGTCAGGCAGTTGTTCCTGTAACGTTGCTGTTGTCCCCATAAACAATGTATTGCATACCATTCGCTATTGCGTAGTTCGGTTTAGGATCCTGACTTGGTAGATGTATTTACTAAATTATGTGGGCGGTGATGATGCGGTCGGTATAGCGACTTATTGCGGGATGGACGTTCCGGGGATGGTAGCCCTGTGGGGGCGAGATTTTCCGCACATGTCCTAACCGGCACTGGGGCCCATCCACCAAACTATGGAATGGGTACCGGGTCTTTCCCGGAGGTAAAACAGCCGGGTCTTGGCTTTGACATCCACTTCCATCTAGTACTGAGGTTAAAGAAAGATTAAAGCTATACATCTGCCTCCCTCTGGGCCTTCGCGGCCTGTTCTAGGCTGAACTTTACTTTATTTACCAACTGATATAACATTATTTTCCGATATAAACGGGCAGTTACTGTGCACATAAATTCGGGTCTTGTGGACGTGGTACTAAAGTCTCGGATTTCATACGGAGCATGTAGTTTCTTGACCAGCTGAGTGTCTTCAACATAAATAGAAAGGACTGCTTCTCGTATGGGGTTTGTTGTTGATCAGTTTATAAGGTCGGATTCGTTCGTTGTAAGATTTGTGATGAGTGTTACACTATGAAATGGAATCACTTTTAAATGACAAATTGCAAATGAATCATTGCCAGTTCCACTGGCCGCCAGGTCTAAGGCGTGGTTCTGTGGCCGCACGCTTGCTTTTATTTAAGGTTCGAATCCCTCCGGGGGTATGGGTGTCTGTCTCTTGTGAGTGTTGTGTGTTGTCAGGTACAGGTCTCCGCGCCGCGCCGATCCCTAGTCCACTGGAGCCCTACTGAGTGTTCGTGTGTCATTGAGGTGATCGAGGAACCTCATAGAAGAAGCCTAGGCCCTTTAAGACTCTCAAGCGAATTGGAGGGAGGGGCGAAATAAATTGTTGCAATAATCAGTGCAGAACAGGAAGTACGAACTCTTAGGACGTGTCCCCCGGAAATTCCGTTGTGGACCAAATGTAGTTTTCTGGTTGGCACATTGTGGTAAGTGGTGATTTAATTGCTGCCTCAGGCAAATTTTGTAAATTAAAGGTATACTTCGAAGTGTAATGAAAGTTACGCGTGTTAGTGAAGAGTGACCTGGTACTGTACTTTAAAATTCATACGCACAGCACATTGTACAAATGTACTGAGTATGGAACATATATACATAACACATTAATTGTGCGGTTCATATAATACTGTTTTCGTTATACATAGAACGTCAGCAGGGTGACGGTTTACGGATTAAAAAGAGCTGTTGCCAGGTTGTTTGCAATACATTGTCAATGTATTATAGACTGTGTCTAATATATTTCATGTAATATATATATATATATATATATACCGTTTCCAAAGCCATATGATGTCTACATGTTCATATTTCAAATAAAACTGTAAAATGTGTCAATGTTCTTACTACGCATTGTTCTTAGAAATTCGTTACTACTGCAGAAGCATGCAGAGGTTTTGTCGCTCCAAATGACGACGTGGTTATTGCTGCTGAAACTGCGTTCTTTACAAGTAACCATAAAAGATAAAAAAAAATGTAAAATCATTTGTCGTGCCATGCGTTTTTTTTAAATTTGGACCGTCCTGTATTGTTGCAGTAGTATATGTAATTACTTAGGTAGCAAAGGTAAAGGCTTTCCCGTTGCATACCAAGACGGAACTGGGGGGAGCCAGAGGTACAAGACTATCCATACTTGACCTTGGCGCCAGCAGGGGTTGGGTGGGCAACGCACGCCTTGGGCGCTTTGTCCCTTCGTAAGGGGCCCGGTATCCATTGTATAGGAGGCTGGGTGTCCGTTTGGGCTGGTCTGAATGGGAGGAAATTCTCGCCTCCACCGGTGTTCGAACCCAGCTACACAGTGCTGTAGTGAATCAATTTTAGAACTTTCACGAAGTTGACACTAAGTATGCGGTCATGTCCGAAGGTGCGTCATAAACACTGATCACTGCCGGCCGACAGCGGCCTGTGGGCTGTTGGTTGCGTTGTTCTATTGATGTTTGTGCATGGGATTACTCACCAGGCAACCCGGAATGTGTTTGTTCCTGCAACCAAATTCGCGGCTAATGATCACTGCAGATACATATTGCAGTGTGTATGGGCTTACGGTATTCGCTGTGAATTGAAATGGCATTTGCTAATGGTTGGCGTATCACGCGGTCCGCGTGCTCGTCATTATGGTGCTTCTATTAAGTACAGTCTGCTGCGAACATCAAAGACCCTCTGAATGCATGCTATTTAAACTAGGTATGTGTTGCAAGTGAAAGGGTCTTTTGTGATCAAGCAGGTTAGTGTTGCTCTGAGATAACGTTCTGCACTTGTATTGTGGAGTTATCCAGCTGGAATGTCGGCCCCATTACCGTTTGCCCTCGGTGAAAATTCGTACGGTTTCTCTCGGGGTTTAAAACAAATACCGAGATTGTATATTCCTCTCCACTTATATTTTCCGATCCACTGCGACTGTTAGGAATATTTTCTCTAGGTCCATAAAATCCACTAATATATTCGTATCCCTAGCGTTCCTGATGTGGGAATGGCCTGTTAGGGTCATGAAGGTAAAATCCTTGCGACAGATGCATATTTGATTGACGAGTCAAGGATCAGTCCATGATTGCTGGTAGAAAACAGTGTGCTATACACTTCCGGGAAGTGCACACAGTATAATGTCGAATGTTTGTGTGTTCTCAGACGGTCGAGCCATATGTTACAAGACAGTATGCCTTATACGCCCAGCATCTTGCACGGTTTATTGTCGTCTGCTTGGCTTTATCAGATGACGAAATATGATCAATGTGATTGTTCGCTTCACTCACAGGTTTGCTGCAGTGTAGGAGACATTCTTGTGTTACCTGTCACTCTTGACAAGACAAAATTCCGGCGATGACCAGAGACAATGGATAAGGAAAATAAAGATTCTGTTGCTATTTTACAGACACCCAAGACTCCTGTTCAATCCTTGAAATGTAGCGCCCTGTTCTGTTGATGCGCAGAGGTGAATATACAGGGTGTCCCAGGAGGAAAGGACCTAACTTCGGGAGAGTGTTCCTTAGGTCAAACTATACCGATATAACCCAAAACACCTATATCCAAAGTTCAATGGTTACGGAGATATCGGC
>Ga0136643_10020007_pt1 | contig 10118 bp, 8 predicted proteins | sample TergutLab28metaG_FD_96883 | JGI IMG/M metagenome (GOLD analysis project Ga0136643, IMG submission 96883) | Labiotermes labralis P1 segment gut microbial communities from Petit-Saut dam, French Guiana - Lab288 P1 (version 3) (version 3) | ecosystem: Host-associated > Arthropoda: Insects >... | reverse complement strand
AGTCGGTTAATTTGCATAAGGTACTCCTAACCTTTTTTAACATCAACAACAAAATCATCCTTCTTAAAGTCGATTTTAACTTTGCTACCTTCTTTAACAGTACCATCAAGAATACTTTCAGCAACCAAATCTTCTATTTTAGATTGAATTGCACGCCTTAAAGGTCTTGCACCGTAATCTGGGTCAAAACCTGCCTTAGAAATCTCTTCAAGAGCGATTTTTGTAACAGTAAGCTCAATATTCATATTTTCTAAAACTCGCTTAGATAGCTCTTTAAGCATGATTTTTGCAATAGCTTGAATTTCTTCTTGGTTAAGCGGATGGAAAACAACCATATCATCTATTCTGTTTAAAAATTCTGGCCTAAAAATCTTTTTAACTTCGTCTAAAACAGATTTTTTCATTGTTTCATAATCTTTTTGTGCATCATTTTCAGAAACAAATCCTAATCTTTTAGGGTTGATAATATTTCTTGCACCTGCGTTACTCGTCATGATTATAACTGTATTTTTAAAGTCAATTTTTCTGCCATGGCTATCTGTGATATGCCCATCATCTAAAACTTGTAGCAGGATATTAAATACATCTGGATGAGCCTTTTCAATTTCATCAAAAAGCACAACCGAATAAGGTTTTCTTCTAATTTTTTCACTTAGCTGGCCGCCATCATCAAAGCCAACATACCCAGGAGGTGAGCCAATTAATTTAGAAACCGTGTGCTTTTCCATATATTCAGACATATCAACACGAATTATTGCATTTTCATCACCAAAAATAACCTCAGCAAGAGCCTTTGAAAGCTCGGTTTTGCCAACACCAGTTGGACCTAAAAATAAGAACGAGCCAACAGGGCGTTTAGGGTCTTTAAGTCCAACTCTTCCACGTCTTACAGCTTGTGAAACTGCTTTAACGGCTAATGCTTGACCAATAATTCTCTCATGTAATATTTTTTCCATGTTAAGTAGTCGCTTACTTTCGGATTGTTTTAATTTGTTAACAGGGATTTTAGTCCATAAAGAAATAACGCTTGCGATTTCTTCTTCGTCAACCACATGTGCAGAAGTATTGTTTTTCTTTGTCCATTTTAGTTTTTCTTTTTCAAGCTGTTCTTTAATTTCACGCTGGCGTTCTTTAATTTCCCCCGCTTTTTCAAATTCTTCGGTTTTAATTGCCGAAACTTTTTCAGTTTCCAAAGAATCAAATTCCTCTTCTAAAGTTTTAATAACTTTAGGCGGAACATAGGTTTTAAGCTTAACTTTAGAAGCTGCTTCGTCTACTAAATCTATGGCTTTATCAGGCAAAAACCTATCTGTGATATATCTTGCAGAAAGCTTAGCAGCGGCTTCAATCGCGTCATCAGTTATTTTAACGCCGTGATGTGCCTCATATCTATCACGAAGGCCTTTAAGCATGGCAATGGTTTCCTCTTCTGTTGGTTCGTCAACTTTAACGGGCTGAAACCTTCTTTCAAAAGCTGCATCTTTTTCGATATGTTTTCTATATTCGTTTAAAGTTGTTGCACCAATAACCTGAATTTCGCCTCTTGCAAGCGATGGCTTTAGTATGTTAGAAGCGTCAATAGAGCCTTCAGCAGCTCCAGCTCCGATTATAGTGTGAAGCTCGTCGATAAATAAAATTATATTGCCAGCTGCTTTAACTTCTGCAAGAGAACGTTTAATACGCTCTTCAAATTCGCCTCTATACTTGCTGCCCGCAACCATAGAAGAAATATCTAAGGCTACAACTCGCTTATCTTTAAGTATTTGCGGAATATCTCCTGAAACAATCTTTTGCGAAAGCCCCTCGATTATTGCAGTTTTGCCAACTCCGGGCTCACCAATTAAAACAGGATTATTTTTTGTTCTTCTTGAAAGTATTTGAATAATACGCTCAATTTCTGTTTCGCGGCCAACTATGGGGTCGAACTTGTTTTCTTTGGCATCTTTTGTGTAGTCTTTGCTAAACTGGTCTAAAATAGGTGTTTGGCTGGCAGAGTTTTGTGTTTGTGGCTTTACCATTGGTGCATCACCCGAAGAGTCTGCCCCTTCGCCAAGCATCCCCATAATATCATCATATAAATTTTGGCCGTTCACACCAAGTTCTTCAAGAATTTTTACTGCAACAGAGTCACCTGCACGTAATAACGCAATTAAAATATGCTCAGTTCCAACATAACCAGTACCCATATTATTTGCTTCCTGAATACTTAAATCAAGTATCCTTTTAGTTTTTGGTGTGAAATCTTGTGGATTGCCTTTAACATCTTTTTTTATGCCTATAAGTTTGCCTATCTGCTCAATAATGTTTACACCTTTTACATTTTGAGATAATAACGCCTTAGAAGCAACGCTATCTTTAACATATGAAAGTGCCAGAAGCAGGTGTTCTGTGCCAACATAATCGTGCGAAATTTCAGCCGCCGCCTTTTTTGCATAATCTATAACTTCTTGTGCCTTTTTTGTAAATTTGGGTTGCATTGTTTTATAAACCTCCATTGTTATATAATTTTTTAAGAAAACATATTTCTTAGGTACTCTGCTCTTAATATATCAATTTTCTCATTTTCAGAAAAGTTTTCGCCATGTATTTTTTGTAAATTTCCAGGTTCAACATTCATCATAATATTATATATGTTTAGATTTGGGCGAGACTCTTTTATAATTTCACAATTAAGCCCTAGTCTAACGGCAGATAGTAGCCCCATGGCTTCCTTAAGAGGCATTATTCTTGCCGTTTTTAATATACCCAAAGACCTATGAATGTTATCTTCCATAACAGCAGGTTGTGAATTTAGCATTTCGCTTAAAACACCGTTTTCGTTCTCTATTATTTTATTTGCGATATTGTCAAGCCCTTCTATAATCTCTTGTTCAGTTTTTCCTAGAGTTACTTGATTAGAAATTTGATAAATACTGCCAAGTGGTTCTGAACCTTCGCCGTAGATGCCCCTAATTGTCATCCCAAGTTTAGCGAGAACAACCATTAAATCTTGAATTTTGCCTGTTTTTTCGAGCATTGGTATATGAACCATGTAAGATGCACGAAGCCCTGTGCCTGTGTTAGATGGGCAGGATGTTAAGTAACCAAAGTCCTTATCAAATGCGTAATCAAGCGTTTCTTCGATAATATTGTCAATTTTATCTGCCAAATCCCAACTTGCCCCAATGTTTTTACCGGGCAGAACTGTTTGTATTCGTAAATGGTCTTCCTCATTTATCATGATATTTATGGATTTATTGGCATTTGCCAAGGTGCCACAAGGTTTTTGGCTTTTTAACATAGCAAAACTTATTTCATGCCTTTCAACCATAGATATTTTTTCGCTTTCAGGTAAGGTGCTCATTTCTATATAGTTAAAATCCTCACAACTGCTTATGTTTTTAAGCGAAGAAGTAATATCTGCTATTAAATTTTTGGAGTCTTCTTGACTCATTTTTGCAGGGAAATAATATTTTGAGAGATTTCTCGCTAGCCTTATCCTGCTTGATATTATTGGTGTTTTATCCGATTTTTCATCTTCATACCAAATTTTTTTCACCTTTAAACCTCCTTTGCCTCAAGAGTTTTTATTTTATCACGCAAAGTTGCTGCTTCTTCATATTCTTCACTTTCAACGGCTTTTTTAAGCATTTTTCTCATTTCTTCAAGCTCACGCTGTTTTAAAAGCTCTTCGCCCGATTTTTTAGGAATTTTTCCAGAATGTTTTTGGTTTGATTGTATATTCTTAAAAATTCCAGAAAGTTCCTTAGAAAAATCCAGATAGCACGAAGAACATCCAAGCCGTGCAGTTTTTCTAAAATCATTATACGTCATATTACAATTTGTGCATTTAAGGTTTTGAAGATTTTCTAAGTTTTTACCATTTGGGTTAAAGCTATTTAAAAAACTTTGAAACATATGGTTAAAACCGATGTTTATATGACCTGCTATAGCACACTCATGACATAAATTGTGAATAGTTTTTTGCCCATTTACGCTTTTTTCAAGATAAACTGTGGCAATATTTTTTTTGCATTTTTCACAAATCATAGTAAAACCTCCTTGATTGTTGACTATTTACTATAAATTAATTATAATAGAAAAAGCATAATAAGTAAAGTGGGGCAAAAAAATGATAGTAAATAATGTATTTTTAGAAAAAGTTGCGGTAAATAAATCAAATTACCCAGAAACGGGTCTTATAGAAATAGCTTTTGCTGGTAAATCTAATGTTGGCAAATCTTCTTTGATTAATACCATGATAAACCGTAAAAATTTAGCAAGGAAAAGCCAAAACCCAGGAAAAACGAGAACAATTAATTTTTATAATGTTGAAGAAATGATGTATTTTGTGGATTTGCCCGGCTATGGCTACGCAAAAGCTCCAAAATCGGAAAAAGAAACTTGGGGCAAAATGATAGAAAATTATCTTTTAGAGCGAGAAGAGTTAAAAGCTATAATTTTACTTATAGATATTAGGCACGAGCCAAGTGAGAACGATGTTTTGATGTATAATTGGCTAAAGCATTATAATTATGAAATAATAATCGTAGCAACAAAGCTTGATAAGCTTGGTAAAAATCAGATAGATAAAAATATTTCGGTTATTAGAAAAAAGTTAAACTTAGCGAAAGTAGACACGCTTATTCCATTTTCTTCTGAAACAAAAGCAGGTAGGGAAGAACTGTGGGAAAAGCTGTTGAAATATAATTCTTTTAAAGGAGGGGAAATGTAATGGAAACAAATAAAAAAGAGAAAAGAACTTTTATGCAAGACCTTTTTGGTAATCTGTCATTTATTGTGGGGGTTATCTCTATCGCAACTGATTGGATTATTGGTGTTAACTCAACTGCATCACGTGCTTTAGAAATATCTGCAATAGCGTTTGGTTTAATTGCTTTAGTGAGAAAAGAAACTAAAAGTAAAGCTGTTTTGGGTATTTTAATGGGTCTTATTGGTGTTTTTTTCTGGATATTTATATCGTAGTTACTTAAAACACTATAAAGGGCTGTTGCAAAAAAGCAACAGCCTCTTTTTTATGCCGTATAATATTGTGCTTGTGCATGCCATAGTTCGTGATATTTTCCACCTTCGGTTTCAACCAAATCATCATGCGAGCCACGCTCTATAAGTTTACCTTCATGAAACACAACTATATCGTGGCAAAATCTACAAGAAGATAATCTATGTGATACAAATACGGCGGTTTTTCCGCCAACTATTTCATTCATTTTGCTATACACTTCGTGTTCTGCAATTGGGTCTAGTGCTGCTGTTGGCTCATCTAAAACTACAAATGCTGCGTTTTTGTAAAGTGCACGTGCAAGAGCAATTTTTTGTGCCTCTCCACCAGAAACTTCAACTCCATCTTCAACAAAGTCTTTATATAAATATGTTTCAAGACTATTAGGCATCTTATCTAAGCGAACACCAAAGCCTGCTTCCTCTAAACATTTAAGTGCTTTTTCGCTATCGTATTGAGGGCCTGTTGCAATGTTTTGCCCAAGGCTTAGGGATAATAGTTTAAAATCTTGAAACACTATTGAGAATATCGACATGTATTCGTGATAATCATATTTTCTGATATTTATGCCGTTTAATAAAATTTCGCCTTCTGTTGGGTCATAAAGCCTACACAATAGTTTGATAAATGTTGTTTTTCCGCTGCCATTCATACCAACAACAGCAAGACGTTCGCCAACTTTAAATTTTATTGAAACATTTTTTAAAACATAATTATCTGTATTTGGATATTTAAATGAAACATTTTTAAATTCTATTTCATACTTCAAGTCTGAACGTTTTTCAACGGTTAAACTGCCTTGATACATATCGTTTTTAATATCTAAGAACTCGAATGAAGTTTTTAAGTAGTGAGTGTTATGCCTAAGCAAGGTAAGCTCTGTAAATAACCTTGCAATACCGCCAGAAAGTGCAGTTATAGCAGCTATATACTGCGTAACCGAGCCGATAGGGAACGCTCCGCCCCATGCTTTAAGGCATACAAACACATAAACAACCCCAATAAAAATTTGTGCTATGCCCGAGCCGATTGCAGCAAATACCCCCATGCTTCCACGTGCAAACTTACCAAGTGCAGATTTTGGCCCTAAGCCGCCTTCAGAATTATAGCTACTAGCAAAAGTGTGTGTTGTAATTTTATCTTGGCGATAAATTCTTACATCAAGTGCACGTTTACGCTCTTTCATATGCCAGCCGAAAAATCCAAGTGTGCGGTTCATTAGCAACATTTTGTCCGACGTTTTTGTCCAATAAGATTGGCTTTTGCTGTTAAAAACAGGTGTAAGCATAGTTATTACAAACATTAAAATTACAACCGAGATAACCAAAAATGGGCTATTTAAAATAGTTAGCCAACCAGCATCATCAGGAACAGGCAACCTAAAAAGCGAAATACTTAAAGCAATTGCACCAATGATTGTTGTGATAGCATTTATTATCGCTCTAAAACTCATAGCTAACCTAGGTAAACCATACCAGTTCATGTTGGCATTGCTCCGTATTTGAGCCAAAAGGTCATGAGTTCTAGGATTGTCTATTTTATCATAGTCAAGTGACAAAAGTTTTTCTGTATATAAGCCATTTACTTTAAGCCAACCAAAGTTTTCTCTATGATAATTACTCCATCTTAAAAGAATTGCATTTAAAAGTGCTAATACGGCTGCCGAAACAAGAGATATTATTATTAGTGTTGTAAGTCTTTCTTGGCTTCTTGTGGTTGATATTTCGTTTATAATAAGTGCCATTAAATAAATACCAACATAAGGCGTTATTGCAGACACAATAGAGAAAAGCCCATCTGATATAAGTAAATTAGGGTGCTTGCTGTATATAAATTTATAGCCTCGCACGGTTAATTTTGTAGCATCTTTTAAAGATAATCTATCTTGTTTTTTACTCATGTTCAGTCGCCCCTTCCCTGTAGTATTTGCTTTGAATATCGAAAAGATATTTGTAGCTTTTTCCGTTTGCCAAAAGTTCTTCGTGAGTGCCTTCTTCGGAAATAACATTGTTTTCCATAAGAATTATACGGTCACAAAATCTTGTAGAGGCTAGGCGGTGAGAGATGTAGATTGATGTTCTTCCCTCGGTTAGTTCGTTGTATTGGTTATACATTTCGCTTTCTGCAATAGGGTCAAGTGCCGCTGTTGGTTCATCTAAAACCAAAATCGGAGCATCTTTATAAATAGCTCTTGCAAGCATTAGGCGCTGAAGCTCGCCACCAGAAAGCTCGATCCCATCTTTATAAATTTCTTTGCCTATTTTTGTGTCAAAATTATTATCTAAACTATTAATTTTGTTGATGATTCCAGCTTTTCTAGCGGACATCTCCATTCTTTCTTTGTCAACATTTTCGTACATTTGTGTAATATTATCTGCAATGCTAGAAGCAAATACCGAAAAATCTTGAAACACTGCCGAAAAATGTTTGTAATAATCCTCACGGTTATATTTTTTAATGTTTTCGCCGTTTAATAAAACTTCTCCCTCAGTTGGGTCATAAAGGCCGCATAAAATCTTCACAAGCGTTGTTTTTCCAGCACCGTTAAGCCCAACTATTGCAAGTTTTTCGCCTGGTTTAATTTTTAAGTTGATTTTTAAAAGGGTGTCTTTTGTAGCTTCTGGGTATCTAAAAGTTACGTTTCTAAGCTCTAACTCGTATGATTTGTTTGGAATAGGTTCGATTTTTTCTCCTCTATCAAACAAAAATTCTTCAGGATATTCTAGAAGTTCACGAACGGCCGAAATATCAAGGCTCTGTCGGTGAAGAGTAGTAAACCCTTGCATAATCTGCGTAATCCACGTTGTAAATCCGCCTATGGCAGAAAATAATAGTAAAAATTCTGGTGCTGAAAGTCCATCATTTAAAACCATACCAATTAAATAGATATAAGCAATGCCATTTCTTAAAAACGCAAGTAATAAATCAACGATATTAGACCAAATATAAACTTTTTCTCTTTTTTCAACAAAAGAATTATAAAGTGCAAAAGCACTGTTGTGGACACTTTCGATCCAATCTCTCATGCCAAAAATTCTAATGTCTTTTGCTGAAACACGGTCAACCGCTTTATAATTTACATAGTTCATTCTTTTAAGATATTCGGCTTCTTCTTCACGATGTCTATAACCCCAGCCACTTAAATGCTTGTTTATCAAAAAGCCTACAGTGCAAGTTATAAGTATAACTGCAAGCACAATAGGGTTTATCGAAATTAGTAAAATAAAGTAAATAATAAAGCCTAATATATGTGTTAATAAATCTGTTAAAGTTATCCATATTGCTTCGCCAGAAGATGCAGTGCCCGAAACGGTATCTGCTGCTTTTTCCATTTTTTTAAGCATATCTTGGCTTTCTGTTGATGGAAAGGATACACGCAAATATTTTTCTAAAATCATAACAGATAAACGACCTCTTACATAAATTCGTGTAAGCAGCACATTTACCTCAAAATAAGACCTTGAAGCATTTAGTAAAATCAATCCGCCAGAAAATGCTATTATTATGTAAATTAAATTGCTAAGGGATTCTCCTGTTTGTATTATCTCTAGTATAGTTGGTGTTATAAATAGCCCGATAAGGCTTATTAAAATAACGCAAAGTGCTATGCCTATGGCAAAAAATATTGCACCTTTAGAATATTTCCAAGCAAGCGAAATCATAAATCCACTATTTTGGAATAAATTATAGCGTGATTTCTCTGTTTTTGTTTTTACGGTTTCCATAAAGCTTCCTCCCTGTGATGTGTTAAGTGATTTATTAAGAACATCTTAACATGAAAAAACGACAGCAAGATAATTTCGAGGACGAAAAGCATATTTTGGGGGACGAAAAGCAGGTTCTGCAACATTGCCATTAACTATTGCGGTAGCAAAATTTCTGTTGAAAATGCACCATCTTCGCTATTTCTGTTGATATATCCGCCGTGTCTTTTAACAATATCGTCTATTCTAACAAGACCGAATCCACTTTTTACTGTTTTTGTAGAATCGAATCGTCCGTCTTGTTTTTTTCTTTTCTCCATTGAGGTCATATTAGTAAAGGACATATAAAGCTGAGTATGCTTCATTTCCATATAAACTCGTATCATGCGTTCTTCCTCTGGCAGTGAAAGGCTTGCCTCTATTGCATTGTCAAAAAGATTACCTAAAATTATACACAAATCTATCTCAGGAGTTTTTATAGCTATAGAAATTTGTGCATCAACAGAAATTGGTACATTTTTAGATTCTGCTAAGGCTATCTTGCTATTTAAAATACTATCAAGCATTTTATTGCCAGTTTTTATGCCTTTGTCGATTTTAGAAAGGTCGGTATTAAGCTCATCTAAATATTTTAAAAGCGAATCATAATCGCCCAAAAGAGCATAACTTTTTATAACCGAAATATGGTTTAAATAATCATGACGCCAGCCACGCATTTCCCTATACATATTTTCAACTTCCAAATAATGCGTTGCCATTAGGTTATTTTGATATGATGCAATGCGCTTGTCAATCAGTTTTGATAAAATACCCATTATATTTACAACCTTTCTATAATCGCTCTATTAACAGAATCGTAAGCACCTCTTGGCATTGGAATGGTTCGCCCATCTGTTAGAAAAATGTCTTGCTTTGTTACTTTTTTAATAAATCTAAGGTTTACTATAAAAGAACGCCCAACTTTAAAGAAAATATCGTCAAGCTCTTGTTCTAAGACACCAAGAGTTGATTTTATCGTGTATTCTTCTGTTGTATGGATAGTAACATAATTTCTAACAACTTCTATATAACGTATTTCGTATAAGGGTACTCGTACGCTTTCGTCTGCCAATTTTAATAAGAGAACTCTCTCATTTTGGCTAAGTTTTGTTGTTGCACGGTTTAATGTATCAAAAAATTTATCTTCACGCAGAGGCTTTAAAAGGTAGTGTAAGGCCTCTACATCGTACCCGTCTGAAATATAGTCCATATAGCCTGTTATAAAAATAATTTGCGATTCTTTGTTTTTTGCACGAATAGCTCTTGCAAGTTCTACCCCGTTCATTGCACCCATTTCAATGTCTAAAAGGAGGATGTCGTAAGCTCTATCTTCACTGTATTCAAAAAGAAAGCTTTCGGCAGATTCAAAGGTT
>Ga0136643_10019997_pt1 | contig 10120 bp, 6 predicted proteins | sample TergutLab28metaG_FD_96883 | JGI IMG/M metagenome (GOLD analysis project Ga0136643, IMG submission 96883) | Labiotermes labralis P1 segment gut microbial communities from Petit-Saut dam, French Guiana - Lab288 P1 (version 3) (version 3) | ecosystem: Host-associated > Arthropoda: Insects >... | reverse complement strand
TTGCTGTTGTTGCTGCTGCTGCTGCTGTTGTTGTTGTTGTTGTTTTTTTGCTGCTGCTGTTGTTGTTGCTGCTGCTGCTGTTGTTGCTGCTGCTGCTGTTGTTGCTGTTGTTGTTGTTGTGAAACAACACTCGGACACACGTCGTCGTCGTCCACAAGTGCTGTGACATTAATGGAAACGTTGAAGTTGATGGGGATTCTCGCTTCTCTTTGGAAGAAATCTTGAAAATGGAGTCAACACAGGCTGTGGGGGGGACCTGAATTAATATGCAGGACCCCCCATTGCGTGCGGAGCCGGAGTTGAGGATTATTGACAAGAGAAAAAGAGGAAAAGTTAGTTTCTCAAACCGAACCATTTCCTCGGCTTAACTAACAGCTACTTTTGTGGTCCATCGCAGCTTCCACTCTTTTTTAAGTAATTTCCTATCGTTATCTTCATCAAATAAATTGGCTATTGGGATGGAGGGAAAATCGCATTACCCTCTGATATAACTTTTCCTTGCTCTTGGAGTCTGATTAAATAGGTATTTCTATAGAGAACGTTTTCTTTTGTGTACATGGCAGGATGTCAGTACTTTAGGATTTTCTTTTTGTTCCTGAGTTGTATCAAAACCGAAAGTGAAGGTAGAAGTGAAATAAGGGATCTTTTTTAAAGGTTGTGAACTGTGAAAACAAACCAAATGTGACAACGTAAAGAAATGCATTACAAAGACGTAAGAGCAGGTAGGGGTTCGTCGCACTTTCAGGAGAAGAGCGACCTAATTTCACAAAGAGAATCAGAATCTCAAGAGTGAAACAACTAATTGTGCAGTAATTGTTCTTGTTATATTTTAATATTATGTGTTGCCTAATTATGGTCCATTTAGGTCGAAACACATAAACAAAATCTCCGTATATAGGCCTATAATAATTTTTTTTTATGTTTTGCTGACAGTGCATCTCAGTATATTTATCTCAGTATTTAACCAACTTGATGCACACATTTTTTTGTTTCACAATAAGTTTATTTCATGCCTCTACATGTTTCGAGCACATGTGCTCATCATGAGGTCAAAATTGTATTATACAGCCTCTGGTATCATCACACCTATAGGTGTGATGATACCAGAGGCTGTATAATACAATTTTGATCTCCTGATGTTGAGCACATGTACTCGAAACATGTAGAGGCATGAAATAAAACTTATTGTAAAACAAATTTTGTGCATAAAGTTGGTTAATTACTGAGATAAACCTATAATAAACGTTATTTGTTTTAATGGACGGCGTTTCTCTACAACTGTTACTGAGAAGAATTTTTTTGACTTAAGAAAGACTGGGTAAGCTCTTGAACGGCGACAAGTGCAGTTGTGGTTCTTGTCTGTAAATTAAGTACTATTTTCAGCGGGACTTAAACAATTACTGTCAAACTTTTTCGATTCCAAAAGCGCAAGGAATGCAGAGTCCCACAAAATTCCGAGTTAATAGGCGGACTATATGTGTCATTAATTGTCCAACAAGTTGCAACAATATACAGTTTATTTATATCTGTAACTGCTCTACATGTTTCGGGTGGTATCTTCACCCATCATCAGGATCTCATAGCACTGTATCTACAGTATCTGGCATTAATGAGACCGTTACTGGTACCTGTCATGAACGTGACTGGATGGGAACTGCATTCACTTTCACGACAGGTATCAGTAACGGTCTCATTAATGCCAGATACTGTAGATACAGTGCTATGAGGTCCTGATGATGGGTGAAGATACCACCCGAGACATGTAGCAGATACTCGTATAAATAAACTGTATATTGTTGCATCTTGTTGAATAATTATTGACACATATTACACGATGCACGGACCAATGAACATAAAGGCGAACTATACAATTTACACTTCCAGTAAACTACAACGTAAAGAAATTTGTAATAAATTGTTGTTAAAAATATTGCCTAAGGATATTTCTAATGAGTTGCGAAATGGATTTCAGAGTCTACGAGAAATTCCAATGAACCTCTTTTTAACGACTGTGACTTCATGATCTGTGAGCATTCCTCAGCCTTAAGGCTCCCCACTCACTGAGTTTGCCAAAGCCGGCCGCTAGGCCGTCTCCTCTGCCTGGTTAATTCTGTCCTCACGTACGCAAATGCAAACGAACACACACACACATTCACATGCTTTCTGACTCGGTTTATATGAGATTAAATTCTATAATATCCTTCAACCTTACCTCTAGTGTCGTGCTTCTTCGAGTTTCTTCGAAGATTACTCTGCAACTATTTAGAATTTCCTCATTCTACTTTATTTCCCGTTATTGTTGCTTTGTTGCATTAAAAGCATTACGTTTGAAGTAAAAATTCTGAAGCCTCTGGATGGATGTGTATCGTGTTAAGCCCTTCTAATTCCTCGTGGATGTCCTTGCACTTGTTGGACAGCTCCTGATATTTTCTGCATAAGCTCCGCCTTTTCACGCTTGCCATATGTCATATTTCCCACAATCCTCAGCGATTGCACCTGTTGTAACACACATTGCTAGTGTGTGTGTGTGTGTGTGTGATGTAGTCAGAACGCACACTATCAATTCTCATTGCCTGTAAGCAGAGGCGCCTGTAGAAGAATGAGAATTTGAGATGAAGTTATACCAGCAACACAACAGGACACCCGCAGATGATCGTCAAATGTCTGCTAAAATTTAAGGAAGTATATTTGGACAATTTTATGGGCCCTGTAGCTCAGTTGGCATAGCGACTGACTACGGGCTGGACGGTCTGGGATCGAATCCCGGTGGGGACGAGATTTTCCGCCCGTCCAGACCGGCCCTGGGTAACCGCCCAGCCTCCTGTACAATGGGTAACGGGTCTTTCTCGGGGATAGAGGCGGTCGGGGCGTGGGGCTGGCCCCCACTACCATCTAGTGCCGAAGGTCCTAGAAAAAAGTAGAGCTATACCTCTACCCTAAGGGCCTGCGAGGCCTATAAAAAGGGTGAAAACCTACCTACCTATTTGGACAATTCTTGTGTGTAACACAAAGCAGCACAATGAGGCTTCGCGGGATGTGTAGTTGGCTTTAGTTATTATGGTGATAAACAATGAACTATTTAAACTAGAAATTGGGGATTTTCTATGTAGATGAAACATAAACGTCCCTGTAAATTATGTATAAATATTTTCATGCCTAACAAGTACAAACCTGCTGACGATGAGAGTTTGGTGTTGCACTGTGACACAATAATGCTGTCACTGTTTGTACAATGGGAAGTTTTTCGTGTAAACTGAACAATGTACATTATACACGTTGTAGTTAGTGACCTGAAGTTATTTTCCTTACTTTAGTCAAACTCAGACCCTGAAAAAGTAGGAGCAGAAAGTCTGCGCAAGTCATATTTCCAGATTATTTATGTAACTGATGTTTATTGGACCTTGTATCATTGTGATAACTGAAGAATAAAAAACCAACTAGATGCCACTTATTATTTTATTGTACTTCTTTTAGGCTCGACATGTTTCGGGCACTGCTATGCCCATCATCAGCAGCTTGCGAGTATGAGGTTAGGTGTGGTTAAACTGGAGTGGTGTCCGGGCTGCAGCCCGGACACCACTCCAGCCTACCCACACCTAACCTCTAACATACAGCAAACCAAGAACGAAACGACCAATGTGGTAATCAACATCATAGTCGTGAGCGCCTGATGATGGGCATAGTGGTCCCCGAAACATGTCGAGCCCATAAGAAGTACAATAAAATAATAAGTGGCATCTAGTTGGTTTTTTATTCTTCAGTTATTTATTTAGCACATATTTTAATAAAATCCGCAGACATTCTTCCGATCTTTCAAGTGGCAGTGCTAATTTTAATAAAAACATTTGAAAATTGCCACCGTTTACATCCAAGACCCGCGAACATTCGATAACAAATGGTTTAATTTCAGTACCTTAAAGTGTTGTATAACGCATGTGGTCTACATGATCATGACGTAATCAGTAGAAGTAAGCACAGGGAGCACCGTTCACGTAAATGGCGAGCTCCGTGGTGGTAGTGAGCTCTACTCTCCTCTGTGTATTTTAAAACGTTCCCTCAATTTTCATTCGTCGGACCCTTGATAAGGAGACTGAGGTGCGTTGAAATATATTGGGTTGTGTGGTTTATATTCCCGGTAAAATACGGAAATTTATCGGCAACATATCCAGCGCTTCCTAACTATTTCAGTATACATGGCCAGCAAGTGGGCATATCTCCGTGCGGTATTCACCATGGAATGTGATTCTCTTCAGTATAAATTAATTAACCCTACCAAAATATAATTAACCCTACCAAAATAGTCACGATGATAAAGCTGAAATAAAGACGCCTTCAAGAAACGGAAGCATAAGAAAATCTCCAAACAAGGCTTTCCGCTATTCCGTTTCAAACAACATATCCAAAGTTTTCCATAGACTAAATTCAGACTTGAGACTGTCCAATAATTTATTTATAGTAACACAAAACTTTTGCGATGTGCCTGTATTTAGTGGTGTTAAGATTTGAATAAAGAAATTGGTAGAGTTTAAATTTAATATTTATATCTGTGCCGATCCCAGTGGCCGCGCGGTCTAAGGTGGTGGTTCTGCGGCCGCTCACTTACTGGGATTGTGGGTTCGAATCCCGTTGCAGGCATGAATGTCTGTCTCTTGTGAGTGTTTTGTGTTGTGTATGTATAGGTCTGCGTCGGGCTGATCACTCATCTAGAGAGATTCCTATCAGGTGTGGTGTTTCTGAGTGTGATCGTGAAGCTTCGATAATGAGGAGCCCCTGACCTACCAGGGGCTGTTGCGCCACGAAAAAAATAATGCGTGGAAGCCCTGAAACTCTCGTGGTTAGGTCAGATGGTATCATACGGAAGGGCTCCATAGATAACGAAGGCAGGAGAAGTGTTTCTGAAGATTTTACGTTCTAAACGGAGGTTCTCGTTTGCGCTTTTCAACTTAACGATTTCCAGCTATTACAAAAGGGCCATGGTACTGCAGACGAATTTTCTCTCTGCGGAAAAATCTACAGCAGTCAATTCGGATTATATAAACAATACGTTCTGCTGTGGCTGACAGGTACATACATACCTTCCTAACTGTTTCTAGAGCATGCATGTGATATCGAATTTCATCACAAGCCTTTCAGTAACTTCAGAGCTGAAGCATGCGACCGCACGTAGGGACAGACACGGCTTCCAGCTGTGCCATGCATTTTGTGCAATTTCTTCAAACATCGCAATATGCTAAAAGAACTTCGTATATATTTTCATAATTCTTCCCGTCGCTCTTAATTTTTTCAAGATATAAATAGACTGTTGAAGAAACAATAAATCATATGAGATTTAAAATTTTGACCTTCCGGGTTATAACATTATGCATTCTTGTAGATCGATAGCGACGTTTCGGAAGAATATACTTTTTGCAGTTACAGTATTATAATATATTAAATTTGTTGGGTGAATTTAATTTTGGGTCATATCCTTAAAATATACTAATTTTTTCTTTAAATTTATTTCAAGCATTTTTTCTGTAATAGATTCGTTTAACGAAGTGGGAGGAAAAATAGTGGCTGACGGTAGGAGTCGTATCAGCAGCTTTGCGAAAATAAATCTGTAAAAGCTAAAGTTAAAATCCCTGTGTAGGCACAAAGGCGTTGGGGGAGGATTACAAGATGGAGGCGGATTTCCAGTCTAACGGCGGTAGGAAAATTTAAGGTACCTTCTGCGTAGGAGGTTGGGTGGGCTTCAGGGCCGGTCTGAAAATTTTGCATAAGAAAAGCCTCTTGTGTTCTTGACGGGGATTTAAAGACACTCTGTCTGTTGTACACCCGATAGCCTAGTCACTAAACCCAATACGACATCTCGGCTGCCACAGGGAATGTATGCATGAAGTAAATAAACATAAAAAAGCAAAGTAATTCAAATGACAAGGAAAACATTTTAAATCAGGTTTTGATGTTTTACTTACCGTGCATCTTAGAATAATCTTAGTAACTGACCGACTTAATGCACAAATTCTTGTTTTGTAATAAGTTTATTATATTATTCTACATGATTCGAGCATTATTGTGCTCGAAACATGTAGAATAATATAAAAAACTTATTAATAAAACAAGAATTTGTACATTAAGTTGTTCAGTTAGTAAAATTTTAAATCAGGTCTGCCTCGTATGTGTAGACGGCTCGTTTTTTCCATACTCTTTCTCTTTGTCTGTCTCAGCTGTGAGACATTGTTAAGGACATCTGAAATATAAAGCCATGTAGCCTGAATGATATTTTCCATCTCTTTGGATGTCCGTCCTGGCTGCATATTAAGTGTTCAGGAGATGCAGTGAGAGGGTTCCTCTGAAACGCGGCTAATTTTCTTGCAGACTACGCGACGTCACATACCAAAAGAGAGTAATCCTAAGACTTCCGCTCTGGGAGTGTCGTATACCACATGCTCCTTAGAGAATTGTGCTAAATCCTTCTTCAGAATAAGAGGCCAATAATAATAATAATAAAATATATAATCGTATTTGCACTTCTGAAATGTGCCATCGTCGTTGTGTGTAGTAATTAATAGGTAGGGTAATTACAGTCAATAACATAACAATGTATTTGTGCGGGTACAAAGGATTATATCTACTTAACATTCTGAGCTGAACGTACTTATGACATATAGTGCCACGTAACTGTCTACTACAGACTTGATCTTTCCTCCTGTAAATGAGGTCTCACAAGGTCACGGAAGAGAATTTTGTGGGTTTCACTTTCATCCACCTCTGTGCCACTAATGTCACTAATGCCACTAATGTCCGTTTCTGACATCCCCACATTAGGGAGTCAGAAAGAGGCAAGGCCCCAGGCGGTCAGGTTGGCACCCCACCCGTGGTTTACCAGTATACACGAAGTGCAACTTGCATTTCGAGAAGAAGCTGATCGTTGCTCTTAAGTCATTTTACCATGCTGTGTCAACTTTGTAATTAATAAATAATTGCATTCGATGGACTAGAGGCTGTTCTGGCCTACTTAAAGATGAGACTATCCTAACTTTTATCTGGGATGAATAAGGAAAGCCACGATAAATCTCAGCTAAGATAGTCGTGTATACATAACTGTCCTAATTCTAACCGGAGACTTCTCGAGAGTGAAGCCGAGGCTATTCCCAGCGTTCAAACGGAAGCAATGAAATCTTCAAATATAATTCTCAGGAATGTACGTAGTTTTGTAAATCAAATTTCATGCATAAATTCTACCATATGGTGCAGCCACAATTTAAATTTTATGAAAGACATATATGGGCATATTTCTGTATCTGCCAGATATAATAAGAAATAAGGAAGTTAAAGCGACCCATGGTCAGGGCTATTACAGGTCCAGAGTATTCCAGGAGGTTGAGGTTCGCAGATTTCGAGACATTCGGCACAAGAAAGTGGTAAGTTTTTCAGTCCTACACACTGGCCGCCTTTACCCCCCCCCCCAGAAAATATTCCTGTTCCTCCTTTTTGTTCGCGGCCGAGTCGATCCCAGTGCCATGTTGAGGCCGGAAAGATTATTCCAAAGAACAATTTCAGTGACACAATCAAGAAAGGAACCCGCGACCTTCCGGTTTGTAGCGCAGTGCCATATGATTTTAAAATATGTAACATCTATTTTAACATACAAAAAAATATTAGTTTAATAGACCGTCGATCGTCTGAATAACGTAGGCCCCGAAATTTTAAGCGTGTTTGTATTTCATATGCTGGTGTTTCTGCTTTTGTCATTACATTCACAAAGGTACGAAAATTAATTTGTACAAGCGTGTAAATATCTTTATTATCAGTGTACAAATTCCGGAATGTCCAGATTCCGTCGGTTGCCACTTATCACTGTAAACGCAAAACTTAAAGAAGAATTCGCGAGGCAAGAATTATATTTACTATCATTCCGTTTAATCTTTCAACGATGAAGCGCAGACTGCTTTATTTAAAGCCCCAGTCCGTACCGCGCAGTAAACACTTTTCATCTTGGTTCTAAAAACCAGTCAGTTTATGTTATATGGGGCACAAGTCTCTGTTTGTTCTCAGATAAATACAAAACACATAAATACGGTGTGGACAGAGCGTACAGTTGTTGAATGTTTGAACATGTTGGTGCATCACGTGACCAATAGGCTTTAAGAGGTTAATGCAATTTTTACTTATCTGAAAAAAAATTGTCCTTAAACGAACCCAGGTCCTCATGTTTAATTCTGAGAGAATCTCCTTCTCATCTTTAATTTTCATAGCAGCTTTCAAATGAAGGTACTTGGAAATTCTTAACGTGGTATTGCCTAACGTTCTTGCTTTTCATGCCAGATTTCATTAAGGTCTGATTATTGTTGGATTAGGCCTGCAAAATGTGAGTGTATAAACCTACACGCTGCAGAAGTTTACACCAGCGCACAGACGAAACGTGGGTCGACCACGAAAAAGATGCAGAGACCAACATCCATGAAGACGAAGCAAGCTGGGAATAGCTTGTACAGTGTTGCTGCTTTCGACGATGATAATGGTTATGCTAATGATAATGATGATAATATTCCAAAAGTGATTCTTCATACCGACTTTGCTGGATGTCCATTTACTGCAGCTACATTTCCTATTTTGTTGCAAAACCAAAATTAATTTCAGTAATCACCCAATCCCAATACGCTGCAAAGTCATAAAATATTTAGTTTGTATTTTCTCTCACATGTGCTTACGTCAATACAAAAAATGGTCGGTTTCAAAAAGGCCAATAATTTGCTTTGTGTTGGTTGACCCATTTTCGGAAGGCTTTTGTCTGGTATTTTTGAGAGACACTTGCGTAAAATTAGGCGTTGTGGTTAGACCAAATGCAGTAAAACTTTAATCTGTCAGTAACGTCTTTTGGACTCTCAATGACAAAATTTATCGACATCCAAGAGATTTAGAGATGAAAATTGCGGGCGCATAATCTTCCCTTTACGTGTTCTTTCCACACGCCTCGTGTAAAGCCAAAATTAACAACTCCTTTTTGTACACAATTGGTGCGTGACACACAAACATACGACTGACGCGGTTATTCGGCTGACCTTCACTTTTAACTGGCCACTGGAGTCACATCCCAGGAACCCGACAGAGGGATAGAAAGCAATCTCACTTAAGAACAGTGGTCACATCAGGTCCCTAACGATAATGTACTTCAGTAGGACGCTACACGTGTAGATCCTACTTTAATTACTGGAGTTACACCCCCCCCCCCAAAAAAATGCTCCGTAAGTATGCATTTTTCCCTCTTATAGACTTTTAATATTTGGCCAATTTTATCTACAGGTGACGAGAAAGAAATATTATTACACGTCACTTGGTTCCCTGTTCCTTACAGTCTCCGCCTTCAAGATTCCCTTTAGACGACCGATTGAAGACCCACGTCATCGCAAGCAATCATCTACTGATTCCTTGACGTGTATGATTACAGTCTTCCGCCGCAAAGTAGATAAGGCTGCGCCCTAATGGGCTATTACGTAGCGGGTAGGGGTAATTCCTTACTAAAGTATCAGGACAAGCAAATGGTTGAACGGCAGGTTGTCCTGAAATGTTGGTAAGGAATTCCCGCTGCTCGTTCCGTAAGAGCTCAGAAGAGTGCACGTCTCTGCTACACATGTAATTGTGACGTGTCATTAGTTTATACATGTTTATGGATGTGTTAAATGACTCGTGCTTTATGTTGCGTAGCAATACTCTCAATAATTCTATAATAAAATTAGTTGCATGGATTTGTAATAACCTGAAAAGGCGTAGGGTGTTAGCCACGTTAACCTTTTGGCGCCGGAATTATTTTTTTAATTTTAGCACACCCTGTTTATAAAATGTGAATAATACAGGAACCAAATATGTTAGAATTATGAAACAAACTGCATTTTGAAGAGAAAAAAGCGGAGAGTATATATCATTTTTAAAATATTCAGTACCTATATTTGTTGAATAAATATATAAAATGCAACTTTGGAGGTTAGCGGTGCGGTACGACCACTATAGTTGACATTAGGCGTCAAAGGGTTAATCTACATTGAACTGTACTATGTATGAGACTGAAACATGTAGCAGTACGGACTTAATTGTAAAATGTGACGCAAAATGTAAACTTTGCATTAGATCTGTATGATAT
>Ga0136643_10019995_pt1 | contig 10120 bp, 6 predicted proteins | sample TergutLab28metaG_FD_96883 | JGI IMG/M metagenome (GOLD analysis project Ga0136643, IMG submission 96883) | Labiotermes labralis P1 segment gut microbial communities from Petit-Saut dam, French Guiana - Lab288 P1 (version 3) (version 3) | ecosystem: Host-associated > Arthropoda: Insects >... | reverse complement strand
TATGTGTGTGTGTGTGTGTGTGTGTGTGTGGGTTTTGTAATGTGTGGGTGTGTGTATGTGTGGGTTTTGTAATGTGTGTGTTTGTGTTTGTGTGTGTGTGAGCGGGGGTTTGTAATGTGTGTGTGTGTGTGTGTGTGTGTACTTATGTATATGTAACTACAGAATTTTATTCCTAGGCTCAAACAAAAGACTTCCTAAGAACGCGTACTCACAACCGTCTTGTTAGCGTAGTGTGGCAAGGGAAGAATTAGCATGACTACTGCAGGATGTCCTACTGGCAACGGGACACACCCTGAAGTTTCCGTACGATGAACCTGCTGATCATACTGCACTCGAGTGTCGGAAGTATTTTGATTCTTGCCACTGAGAATGATGGCAAAGACAGTTCGGTGTTGAGTAATTCGCGATTATTCCGGTTCCAATCTAGCAGACTGCTACCTGTGGGGCCGAAGGAAGGGCGCAAGAGCGGCTGTGACTCCAATACGTGTGACTGGAATTCTGAGGTTTCCTAAAGTCACAGGCCTCAGTAACACATTCAAATTCACATCAGCAATCTTCACAAATAATTGTAAATTTTTATCCGGATTAGGACCTTGTCGTGTTGACATATGATATGTATTAAAATATGACGTTATTTTCTTCATCAAATATACTTTATTTCCCATTGTCGCCAACAAAGTCTTTATGACCATTCATTCCCTCATTCATTCATTCATGCCTTCATTCATTCGGCAGTACTGACTTACGAAAAGCCCACAGCCTCTCCCACAGCCATTTCTCCACACAGTGCGATCTAGTGCTTCCTCTTTCAATTTACAGTATCCCGTCTTTTTCTTAAGGTTATCTGTTAGCAGCTTAATTCTTCTTCCTCGTCTTCCCGCCACTTCTATTCTTCCGTCTTTTTTTTTCCTTCAATAATATATTTTAGAAGGTAGTTGGGATGAAAGATGTGACCAATGCAGTTATCCTTCCTTCTTTTTGTTGCTTGTACGATATTCTTCTCTTCTCCGACTCTCTGTAACTCTTCTCCGTTTCTCATATTTATGACTATGTGTTTACAAAAATGTTTCCTTCTTTTCACAACTTGAACGTAATTCCCACACATTCTGTTTTTAATTGCGAATCACCTTATAATTTTACTTCAACATTTTGTAAAATTTCTAATACCACAATTTTAGGAAAAGCTTCCAGAGACGGACAAACGGGACAGTTTTTAAATCGAAGTGTGTAACAAGAACTGGAAATGCTACTTACCTTCAATAGCAGACGTTATGTGGTAAGGGAAAAGTATAAAATGTAACCACGAAAGATGAAAAGAATATTGAAAAAAATTTCGCGATCTCTTTCAAGTTACTTATTTGGTATTTGAATAACATCTCTAAAAATAACCGCTGAGAAATCTGTACCAGGATGGCCGTTATTACAACTTTCGTCAGTGAAAGCGGGCATTTTTAAATGAAACCCTTTCCTATACGACACTTTTATTGATTAGTAATTTCTCATTTATTGAATAGTAATTTCTCATTTATTGTAGTAGAGCACCTCCTGTAACCGAGTTTCCAATATCCCTCTCCCCACAACTAAGGGATCAATTTTTTTTCAGGAACGATACGTAAATTCTCTCCACAGTTTCTGAGGTCACGTCTTTGGGCCACGAATTTTCCACCATAAAAATTTTTCAAACTCTCGCCCAACCGACATTTTCGTTCACTTTGTTGCTTATGATACAAACACTTGCGCACAGTTTACTTTCATGAAGCACTGTTCACATTGACCCGGTGCTCACTAACTCACATTTATCTCTTTTGTGCGGAAGTACTTCGCTATGAAGGGGTGCTGATAAGTCCTTAGCCATTCTTACTTCCCCATATCGTAGGACGGAATCGATAGCGTCTTTGGAAAGAGGGGTCTGTTCATGTGCCGAAATGCAAGTCTTTTCTTGTTACAGAAGCTGAAAGGAAGCATGTCAGGCGACGCGCGCGATTTCAAAACATGGAGTCGTGAAATGTCATCTCGTTTTTTTTTTTCCTCCAAGGCAAGGCACCGAAGGAAATTCACGTCATTCTGAAAGAAATATTAGGAGAACATGCACCATCGTATGCCACTATCAAAAACTGGGTGGCCCAGTTTAAACGTGGTGATTTTTCCACCTGTGATGCGCCTCGTCCTGAACGACCCAAAACAGTGACCACCCTGGGGTTATTGATCATATTCACGAGCTGATCTTGGAAGACCGCCGGATTTCTGCTAAATCAATAGATGAGCACCTGGGCATCTCACGCGAGCGGGTTGGGTCCATCATTCATGAAGATTTGGACATGCGGAAGCTCTCCGCGAAGTGAGCCCCGAAATGCCTGAAAGCGGATCAAAAACATCAACGGTGCCAGTCGTCTGAGCAATTTTTGGAATTTTTTCAGCGCGATTCAAATGATTTCCTGCCGCGATTGGTGACCATGGAAGAAACCTGGTTATATCACTATGATCCGGAGACAAAGCAACAATCAATGGAGTGGCGGCATAGCGGCTCACCCCGTCCCAAAATAATTCCGAGTGCCAAAATCCGCTAGAAAAGTTCCCGCCTCGACTTTTTGGGATCAAGACGCCATCCTCCACATTGATTATCTTCCAAGGGGCGAAACTATAAACGCGGAGTAATACGCATCTCTGCTGGTGCAATTGAAGGATATTTGGAAAGAAAAACTCCGCGGTAAGCTCATCAAGGTGGTCTTGTTCTTGCACCACAATTCCGGCTCAACGGGCACTTGCAACCCAGAAGAAACTGGCCTACCTGGGCTTCCAGTATCTTGATCACCCCCCCCCCCTATTCTCCGGATCTGGCCCCGTCGGACTATCACCTGTTCCCTGGATTGAAAAAAACAATTGAAAGTTCTCCATTTTTCTTCCGACGTGGAGGTCAATTTGTCGCGGAGACCTGGTTGGACGGACAAATTTCTGAATTTTTTAAAGTGGCTTGGAAAAGTTAGAGCAACAGGCTAAGAAGTTTATTGAGTTTCGTGTCGGGTATGTTGAATAAATCCCGAGTTTGCTCGCTGTAGCTTATTTCCTTCCTAGTCGGGCTAAAGACTTATCAGCACTCCACCGTAATAGTGAATTTTGTTTGGTCGCAACTGACTACGGATGAGGACCTACTGTACAAGAATTTTTTTTTCCATCTCAGGGTTTGTGACCTGCTTCCCTGGTCCAATAGAGAATATTACTAACTTATATAGCACGATATATTGATTAGTGTAGAGCTCTCATATTGCCTCATTTATTGATTAAATTTGCAGATTTATTTTGAAGGTTTATTACTTCTTTAGCTGACGAAGAAATTCCAAGCCCTTTAAGGAGTCTGATTATTTCGTAACTGTGCGCACAGTCGCATGCCATCACACCTGCCCTGAGCCATACTCATATATCCCGCTCCTCTACGACAAATTCCAATGTTGGCTGAGTTCGTATAATTTTTTGGACGTTTCCCACCGTTCTTACCGTCACAAAAATCATCATATTCTAGACAGGCTGTGGCCCCGGCTTCACGCTTGCTTCTCCCAGACCGACTGTCACTACATGATGGCTATTTGCACTACAATTAAACCTGATTAACGTCAATCAGTAGACGCCGTATATTACGAAAACAATGTAGGAAATATGGCTACACAAAATATAAATCTGAATTCAAATGTCATAAATCATCGTCAGAATCGTGTAGTATAGCATAGTATAGCATAGCAGAGCATAGCATAGCATAGCATAGCATAGCATAGCATAGCATAGCATAGCATAGTATAGTATAGTGTAGTGTAGTGTAATGTAGTATAGTATAGCATAGTATAATATAGTAGATTATAGTATAGTATAGTGTAGCATAGCATAGCATAGCATAGCATAGCATAGCATAGCATAGCATAGTATAGTATAGTATAGTATAATATAGTATAGTATAGTATAGTATAGCATAGCATAGCATAGCATAGCATAGTATAGTATAATATAGTATAGTATAGTATAGTATAGCATAGCATAGCATAGCATAGCATAGCATAGCATAGCATAGTATAGTATAGTATAGTATAGTATAGTATAGTATAGTATAGTATAGTATAATGCAGCGTAGTGTAGTAGAGTATAGTACAGTGTAGTGTAATGTACTGTATTATAGTGCTGTGTGGTGTAGTACACAACAGTATATTATAGTACATTATAGTGTAGTGTAATATAATATAGTGTAGTGTAGCGTAGTATTTTATACTATAGTCAGTGTAATGTACTGTAGAAAGTTGTAGTGTAGTATACAGTAGTGTAGCATTGAGTATTATAGGGTTATGTAATATAATATAGTGTAGTGTAGTGTAGTATGATATAGTGTAGCGTAGTATAGTGCAGTATAATATAGCGAAGTGTAGTATATTATAGTATAGTGTAGAGTAATGTACTGTAGAAAAGTCTAGTGTAGTATACAGTAGTGTAGTATTGGATATTATAGGTTTATGTAGTATAATATAGTGTAGTGTAGTGTAGTATGATATAGTGTATCGTGGTATAGTGCTGTATAATATGGGGTAGTGTAGTATATTGTAGTATAGTGCAGTGTAATGTACTGTAGTATAGTGTAGTTAGTATTATATAATTTATACGTGGTATAGCGTAGCATAATATAGTGTAGTGTAGTATAGCGTAGTATAACATAGTGTAGTATATTACAGCGCGGTATCCGCCTACACAAAATTCTAGCAACTGGCATGTCCCTGAAGAATATCATACTTAAGTGTTATAAGCACTTCTTGTCCACCCGACTTACCGCGCACGTGATCGATTTTGATTTTATAATCTTTATAATATATGGTGACGGGTGCACTTTAAAAAAATTTACTGTTAAATCTGAGGTTAATTTTTTCACCGTGTTCACTCTAAATTTATAGTAATCCAGCAGGTGACACTGTTCAGTCTTGTAGAAAATTTGTACGCATTTCGGATAGGTCTGCTTTATCCATCTTCTGGAAATGGACACCGCAAAACGTCCCCACCCAAAAGACAGCAATATATATATATATATAGATCAACTTTCTCGTTTCGTAACGCACCCAGACTATTCCTCCAGTCTTACGTCTAAACATTCTTCTCAGAACTAAATGTGTAATATTTTAACAAAACCGTACTGCCCACGCTTAAGTGTGAATGAATATTTCTCGAAATGTAGGGGACGAAGTGCTGGTTGGTCCTCGTGATGACGTGTCAGTGACATCATACGATGCGCCGTTACACCAACACGTGGGCCGACGTCGCGCGCCGCGACGTCCTGTTTAAATAGACAGAAACCAACGTCGTTCGCACTACAGAGGCACACAGTGATCGCCAGAGTCAAGTCCTGATCCTCACGAAGTTTCACACACACACACTCAGGTAAGCTCCTGCGTTAAACACTCGGAACTTTATCGGCAGAATTTTAATATTCTCTGTGATACATTCTACATTCTGTAACATCGCCACTACGTCTACAAGAATAACTCGTTTACAGTAAATTAGAAGAGATTATTAAGGACGCGATCTTTTATACTGCTAATTTACTGTGTCCAAACAACTGGTTTTTCTGCTGTTTTTCTCAAAGAATTCATCATCATCATAAACACCAATGATTGGACCCTTTGATCCTTTCCGTCTCCAGAGTTACAGCTGCTTGCCCCAACGCTTCTTCGGTCTTCCAATTGTTCTTCTTCCTTGTGGTCTGTAGTGGTATGATTTCAAAGGGATTCGGTTTTGTGGCATTCTTTGCAACTGTGAAAGCCAGTTCAAATCTGTATTCATCTATCTTCTCTAGTATGCATGTAATCTGTAGTTCGCGGCGTATGTAGTCATTTGTTTTGTGGTCATAAAGGGTGTAGCCTGCCATAGGTCTCAGTAACTTCATTTCTGCCGCTTCAAATCTTCGTCTTTGTAAGGCTGTTAGAGTCCAATTTTCTGACCCATATAAAAATGTAGTTGAAACTAGTGTGTTGTATTTTTCAAAATAGTTTCCGTTCTCACTTTCTTAAAAATAGTTCTCTTAATAGTACCTCTTAATTGTAAAAATTTAGCTAATTTAAATTCTACATCATTGGAAAATTGGTAAGATATACTGCAACTCAACAAGTTTCATACCGTAATATAAACAGCCAAATAGATGCAACAATAATAATTTTTATTAACAATTTCAATCAGTTCAACATGTTTCGGGCGATAATTTCGCCCATCCTCAGGAGCACTAGATTGTTTTTACAGCTTGTGGTATAAAGCACCGACGATGCTGCCTGCTTGTAACCAGGAAGAGTTGGAACTGGTTAACCAGTTCCACCTCTTCCTGGTCACAAGCAGGCAGCATCGTCGGTGCTCCTGAGGATGGGCGAAATTATCGTCCTAAACATGGCGAGCTGATTGAAATTGTTAATAAAAATATTATTGTTACATCCAGTTGGCTGTTTATATTATTGTATCGATGATGCACGGTTACACAAACATAAAAAAGTTTCATACCGATTTATGGAGTTTTTCGCGTAAATGGAAAGAATTTCTAAGGGGTCTTCGTTTAGTTTCGAATTTAAACTTTCCCTTAGATTTTACTAAAAGCGACGCCTTTCTTTTTCTCACAGTTACGAAATGTTACAATATTGTGTGGTGTTCGAAAAAGAAAGTCACGTGGATCTGTAAAAGAGTGAAAATCAAGGCCGTTTTCTGCCTAACTAAGCAACAAACATAGTGAAGACGAATTGAGAAGTGAATGTATCAGGATATGCAGCCTCAAACTGGGTGCTAAGTGAATGTGTCTTTAAAATTAATCCGTTAAATCGAAAAATAAATGGCGCAAAATTTTTTTTTAAGTGTCATTAATTAGAAGAACATTATTAATTGTCGTGTGAGCGAGAATTATTTTAAAAGGGAGGAAAATAATTTTGAATTTTTATAAATTCTTTCAAGTTTAATTACGTTGTAGACATCGGATATGATTATTTAAATTGGATGGTCGCTGGTTAATTCTTAAATATTTTTAAAGATATTTTGCTGCAGTGGAAATACGGAATGTGAACTGCCGTGTCTTGGAGTTTATGAGGAAACTCTTGTATTGATATTCATTATACCGGGGAGCTGATAGGTCCTCAGTCCGACCAGGAAGAAACCGAGCTCGGAAGCATGTCAGGGACAAGTGCAATTTCAACAACATCGAGACGCGAGTTGTCATCAATTTTTTTTTCCTGCAAGGCAAGGCGCCGAAGGAAATTCACGCCATTCTGACAGAAACATTAGCTTGTTTCCTTCCTGGTCGGGCTAAGGACTTATCAGCACGCCTGTATAAACCACCAAGTGCACATAATGAAATACAATTAAAGAACATACTATACAATTCTCATGATATCAAGCCAGTTGATGCTCATCATGAATTGTTGTACATTATGATTTGTACTTACCTCATTATTTCAACTGTATTTTATTTTGTGGATTTGATTGTTGGTATATTGAAAAGAAGAAAGGGCACGGTATGAGCAACACAAGAATGTATATTTATATTCAATGTAGTCACTTCTATCCTGAAAATGGAAGCAGAATTTTGCTCCGAAACGTTGTCGAGAGTGCGGTTTCGTAGACCATGAGACGACAGTTTACTGTTGGTATAATTTAGTGATGCAATTCTAAATCTATAATTTATCTGAAGTTTAATTAGGAGTCAAAGCGATCACGAATCCTGGGTCGAGAGGTGCAATTCTGATCTGCACCTGGCCAGAGAAAAGATGACGAAACCCGCCCGTCACTTTGCAGTTACCTGATAGAGATTCTAAAGTGACCTCCGAATGACCCGCTCCACTGTCCACCCGCTGGCAGTTACTACATTCAAGATGTGCCCACTGATGTGACGACAGACTGCAGTTCCGTAACTAGCTGACAGTATATGGCTGGTCGCGTACTAACAGCGCTATTATAAACGAAGTAGAACGCAAAATCACAATCCAAACACAAATTTATCTATAAGCAACAATCAGCTACATACCGAAAACATGTAGCTGATTGTTGCTTATAGGCAAACTTGTGGTTAGACTGTACTTGTCTATTTTCTTCGTTTATTTTATATTATTTTATTTATTTATTTTATATTATTTAATTTATTAATTTTGTATTATTTCATTTATTTTATTTATGTATTTTATTTTGTATTACTTTATTTATTTTATTTAATTATTTATTTTATATTATTTTATTCATTTTGTATTATTTAATTTATTTTATTTATTTATTTTATTTTTATTTTATATTATTTAATTTATTCAATTAATTTTATATTATTTTATTTATTTCATTTTATTTATTCGATATTATTTCATTTATTTTAATTATTTTATTTTTTATTTTATATTATTTAATTTCTTTAATTAATTAATTAATTTTATATTATTTCATTTATTTTAATTATTTTGTATTTTTTCATTTATTTTATTTTATTTTATTTATTTTGTATTATTTAAACACACGGGAATGCCTTGTCTGAAAAATAAAACCGCCCTTGTTCAGAATTCTGTGATTCTTTCAAACTCTACAGTTTCTGCTACTGAACAGCACTTCGTAAAGTCATGCAGGTTACATCGAGAAAGAGCTCCACCCTTTTTAAACTTACGCACTGTATAGAAGTCAGTTGGCAGGTTCACGCCCATGCTACTTTAACAGGGGGAAATATATATTTATCCTTTCCCACAGAATGCAAAACGCAATGGGTGCCTAGAGAAATTCGGCACACAAAAAAATAGTTTGCCAAAAGAAAATCTACCACTGTTCGGAACTGGACCACGAAATTCCAGCCTGTATTCTGGCACATTCTTAGGCGAGCTAAGGTCCCTTGTGGGTCCTCAGGGCGATTAATATAACAACATAGTTCGTACGAAACCTTGGGAATTGACTGCTGGCACCACACAGTGTGGCGCATGATTTCGTCACGATGGTACGTTAACATGTCCACTGTACGTCTTCCGCACTGCACAGGGTCGCCGTACAGTTTGGCACAATTCCCTGGATACTGTGGAAAGCTGTTTATCGCAATGAAATTGAATTTTACAATCAAAATTAACAGGTGCTAACATGTTGGGTGTTGATTGAGTGTAGTTGGCTTTGATCTATATTAATAATTGTCCCAATGAGATGCAACACAAAGCAGTCTATTTATTTATTCTGCAAGTTCACTGTACATGTTTCGGGTGTCAACCACACCCATCATCAGGAGTACACAAAACTGTAACTACAACCTCCGGTACTGTGCAGCTACCTGCCTAGCTAGCTAGCTTGGCCACGCTGGAGGGAGGTAGCTGCACAGTACCGGAGGCTGTAGTTACAGTTTTGTGTACTCTTGATGATGGGTTTGGTTGACACCCGAAACATGTAGAGTGAACTTGCAGAATAATAAATAGACTGCTTTGTATTGGATCTCTTTGAACAATAATTAATATAGATCAGCGATGCACGGAACCATAAACATACACATAAAATTTGGTTTTGATCGTTGTTTTTCCAATTTTGTCTTCATATAATAATAATAATAATAATAATAATGAAGAGAACATTATTTCCATCTGTATTAATTCATTCTTTTAACAATTTGGTCCCTTACCCTCGTACTTCAGCGATAAGATTTGGCGACTCGTTATGGGGAATTTGTATGTTTATATATATATATATATTTATTTATTATGCATCTTAATTTAATGTAATACTCTAGTGAAAAAGTTCTAATTTTAATCGATTACTGGAAAACAAAACATGTCTAGTTTTAATCACACATTGTGCAGTTTACAAAGTAGCTTCGTTTTCAAAAATAATTTTCATTGTCGCTGACTGACGAGTTTATTATCAAAGCGTGGTGCATGCGCAAGCTTCCTGTCGATGACAAAGTAGGGTCGGTACTTTAATGTTTTCATCGGAAGAGGTACAATTATTACTCAATTATTATACCAACTACTGCACAAATATAAAATTTATAAAATTCACACATTAAAACATTAAAAACGCTCCGACATGTTTCGGTCCTAGGACCATCATCAGGGAGCTATATCGTCCTTGTTAAAGTCACACTATAAAAAGTCACATTAATTTCGCTGTACCAGTTGGG
>Ga0136643_10019994_pt1 | contig 10121 bp, 7 predicted proteins | sample TergutLab28metaG_FD_96883 | JGI IMG/M metagenome (GOLD analysis project Ga0136643, IMG submission 96883) | Labiotermes labralis P1 segment gut microbial communities from Petit-Saut dam, French Guiana - Lab288 P1 (version 3) (version 3) | ecosystem: Host-associated > Arthropoda: Insects >... | reverse complement strand
CCTCTTTTTCAAACTTCCCGCCCACCGAGGGAGGGGAGGGAGGTCACGTGACCAAAAAAGTGGAGGGGGTAATTTTACTCTTGAGAAAATTTTTACCTCCCCCGGCCTACACCTCACCCATTATTACTCACTACCTTAGCCTGGCGCCTCAACGCTGGAACATATTCAGTCTCCAGGCAGGCGCGAAAGATCCTAACCAGGTACGGAATAAGGATCTCCCGTTCCTCTTGCAGAAGGACCGGCAAGATCCCATCCATGCCCGGGCTTTTCTATGGGGCGAATGAGCTAATCGCCCACTACACCCTGCTATAGGTAAAGATTCCCGCAGCCACCCGCCAGTCCACACGTGTGGCACGGCAGGCAGCGGCGGGTATTACACCCTCTTCCGCAACAATTGAGTCGGGGAAGTGAGAAGCGAGCAGGAGATCCAAGGTTTCCCTCCCTGTTTGCTTGCGCTCTCCGGTACGAGTCACCAGGGATCCCAGCCTTGTTTTAGGGTCCCTAAATAGAGCCCTGTGCAACCTAGCCGACCTAGGTAAGTCATTTATGGAGCTACAGAAGGTCCTCCAATCTCTTTGGAAGCCTTGCGTACCACTTTCCTATATCTCCGTTGAGCCTCTTTATAGAGTTCCCAACTAAATGATTTATTATCAGCCCGGCACCTATTAAAGAGCCGTCTGACTTCTCTTCTGAGGGACTCCAATTCCGGTGTCCACTTCAGAGATTTTCTCCCATTCTTAATGAGTTTAAGGGGGCAATTTTCCTCATAAGCGGTAACAAGGGCATGCTGAATCCAATGAAGAGCAAGCCCCAATCCAGTTTCGTCCTCCATGCTCCCAAGACACCTCCCAACAAGTAATGCTATCTAGAAGTTCGTAGGAACCCAGGGTAATATCAATCACCTCTTGCCTAGAAAAATTGCAAAAGGTGAGCTTTTTTCGCCGATTGAGAATTTATAAGTTCGAAGAATTGAGAAACTCAAGCAGGGATCCCCTCTGCCATTGCACTTGCTGCTACCCCACGCAGTACGATGTGCATTGTTGTCGCACCCCACAATTAGACTAGATTCCCATTCTCACAGTAACGCAAGAGTTCCTCCATCTCCCTTGATGGGGGAAGATCCTCGGAATCATAAGGCAGATTGGCAGAGCAAGCGACTAATCGCCTCTCTGCCCCCTCCTAAATATACTTTATTAGGATCGTTACGAGGTCCCTACAAGAGAACCTCGGCAGCAAACATGCATTCATGTTCCTCGCTAGGATACAGGCTCTAAGTCTTTCATTCCCTCTAGCAGAGTAAAGAGTATATCCAGGAATATTCAAGTCCCTGATGCGGTCCTCGCGATACCATTGTTCCTGCACCAGTGCCATGTATATTCCTTTAGCGCCTACTGTTCTGACGAGAATACCAGAGGCAGCAATGCTGTTTTGCAAATTAGCCTGAATAAAAGAGATGGTACTCGCCATAACCGATTGGGCAGCCTCCTTTTCCTCTTATTTCTTCCCCTCCGACTTTACGCCCAGAAGGGAGAATGTAGCCTGCCCCACACCACTGAAGGGCCTCCATCCCCTCCAGCACGCTGACAGAGGCTGAATCAATGCTGAGCACCAGGCGGACCCCAAGGGACTCCTCCCTGCGCTCATAGACTCTCCAGTGCCTGGTATTCAGACCCTCGTTCAGCCTGCGGATCCGCAACAAGTACCGCTCCGCGTCCTCCGCAAGGCCCGGAAACCAGGCCACCACCCTCTTGTAAGTGGGGAGAACATCGACGCCCACTAACTTGAGCCTGGAGCCCTCCCAAGCCACGAGGGTAGGTACCCTGGCAGCCAACCAATCCTTGGTCGATTCATCGTGGCAGACCATGATAGCCGCCCCCTTAGCCCAATAGGAATCAACCAGCCTGGGGGTGAGTCACTCTTCAGGCAGATCATCCACAAGCCGGCTGATCGCCTGCTGGATATCCAAGAAGTTTTCTTTGCAGATCTGACTCTCCTGGTAGTTCTCACAGACAACCGCCACCTGAAGGCCCTCCCGAGCGACCCTGCCGTAACTAAGTTTCCCAACCTGTTTCGGCCTCTTAGCCTGCCCCCCCCCCTCGGGGGTGCCCCCGGTCGACCGCTGTCGCTTGCTTCGGCTTGGTGGAAGTCCTCCACTCTCCGTAGATGTGCCCGGCTGGACCCCAGATGTACCAGGTTTCGGCGAAGATTGTGGCCGACCGCCCGGAGTAGACCGAGGTTGGCCGCCGCCAGAGTCCCCCGGAGGAGCCTCCACGAGCCTAGGCCTGTTCGCCCGCTTTTTGGCAGCACCACAACAGTTCTTGCTAGTGGCTCGGATACCGAGAGTGCCTACCTTCTCTGTCAGGCCCTCCAGGTTCTCCGAACTTGGGTTGCTAGGAGGCGGGCGTCCCCCCCCCAGTCATGGAAGCCTCGCCCGCCCCTTGTTCGACTGGGTCCCGCACAGTTGCCCCAGTCTGCGGGGCCGCTGTGCAGGAATCCTTATCGGAGTCCACAGATGCGGAGCTCTCCAAGTGCTTTGGGTTTTTATTCGTGTGCTCCATTTCGGTCGCACGAGTAAAGGGGAAATATACGGTCCACCAAGTAGAAACCCCATAATTGGTAAGGCTAGGGCTACCCCTGGGAGGTCGCCTGGTATCCCAGGGGGTGCTGTTAGAGACAGATTCGCCCACTGCCATTCATCCCATAGGCACGGCAATCACATCGTAGGATTGGGTTTTTTTTCAAGATTTACTCCTTTAGATCCGCTGTGTTCTGTGCAAACAGGGTCACCTCGTGTAGGATATGGCTCTTCGCCATGCACAGACGGTCTTGAGTGTTGAGAGGCTATTTAACTTATCTGTCTCCCTTGGGGAATAGCTGAAGCCCCTCGCAAGGGTTACCAATTTCGCCCTACGGAAACACGGCGGCCCCGGAAACGGCCCGACCGACTCCCCTTGACCCCTGCATCTGTCTAAGTTACAGAAGGCAGTGTATCACTCAGGAATCAAAGTCTATAATTGCTTACCACCAAGGATAAAAAGTTTATCTAGTGACATGAGGAAATTTAAATCAGCCTTAAAAAGATTTCTTTTGGAAGGTTCATTTTGTACCATACAAAAATATTTCTACTGGAATTCATTGAGCAGTCCTAGCACCGGGAATTTGCCAGTAATTAATGAATGCTGATATTGTAGTTTTAATAATTAAATTATTCATTTATTGTATTTCTTTTATTGTTTGTTAAATCTGTGTGTGTGTGTGTTTATTTGACAACACTTATATTCTTTCTTTAAGAAAATTTTATCGATAGCTGTTCCATCTACGTGTTAACTACACGTTGTTTATATTGACTATTTCCACATCCACATGAAATTGTAATTCGATTGGATTTATGGAAAATAAAGCTAACTACCTAACTAACGTGCTACTTAATTAAGTGCAGAGGCAAATTTGCCTTCACCTTTGCCTATCATTACCGTAATCTCAAGAGCCTGCTGCTGGGCCCCATTCTACGCTACAGTAATTTAATCTAATTTCCCCCTTACACCCTCTTTCTTTAAGATTAATGTTACAGTTATTATTGCTATTATTCATTTTAAAAACAATTAACACTTGTACCACTAATATGACCGTGATCCACGATGTCCTGCTCTCAATCAGAGCATTTTGATCAATAGAGGCACTCGGATTTCTTAGTGAGATCTAGTTATTATTGTAAATATATAATAAGAGTATTAATGTCTTACAGAGTACAAATGTTTTTCACTTTGAATAAAAATGCAATGCAGTGAGAATAAATATTGAAACATTTTACTCCTCTATAAAAAGACCCATACAATACAAATGCTGGCACAGAGAAGTGGCAGAGATATAGTTCCAACCTATTGGCCACCTCATCGCTAGGAGGGACAATGCAGTGCTGGGTAAATGGTTCCTGACGTCTCCAGGGACGTATCGCCTTCAAGTCCCACGACCTACATCCCTTAAAGATGAAGGCACATGATTTATGCAATTTACATATGATAACAAATGAACTGATTATAACATTTTTTTTTTAAATATTTATACATAGCTAAAATATCCTCACTCTGAGTCTCAGTTTATTTGACTAGCAATAAGTTTACTTAACTTTACGCCGCTTACACGACACTGTTACTTGGTGTTAATGGCAGAGACAACTTCTAACACAAATACATCTCGATGGAGAACGGTCATATGTTCCAAAGTGCGAATTATTTATTTGTTATCATTTGATGTTATGGTTATTACATTTTGTACATCAGGCCTCCAGAGTCACTGGGGTATGGCACTGAACATGACACCGCAGTTAACTTCGTGCAGTCACAGGGCAGATTGGTCGTAAGTATAGAGGATCAAAAATATTAATTATCACGTACTGTGTGCATATTTGTTTCGTGGCGCAATATTGTCATTGGCAATTGTACACGGGAAAAGACGTGACGTTTAAATGAGGTTCGCAAAGTCACGTCGATCGTTCATCGAAAGAAACTATGGCATCTGATGAAGCGTCCAATATCCATGGTGTGCATGTCTCAGATCCTGCAAACCCGTTAGGAATAAATAAGTGCAAGTATATGTTTATATATAGAACAGTAAAAGCGGCCGGAATAGCTCGGTCGGTATAATTACTCGCAACGAACTGGACGGTCCGAGGATCGAATCTCAGCGGAGGTGAAATTTTCGGTGTCCGTAAAGACAGAACCCGAGGCCCACCCAACTTCCTGTACGATAAGTATCGTATCCTTCCTGGGGGTAAAGTGGCCCCTCCCAGCGCCGAGGTGGCAAATGGGTTGGAACTATAGCTCTGCCAATCCTCTGTGCCAGAATTGGTATTGTATGGGTCTTTTTATAGAGGAGTAAAATGTTTCAATATTTATTCTCACTGCATTACATTTTTATCCAAAGTGAAAAACAAATATACTCTGTAAGACATTAACACTCTTATTACATATTTACAACAATAACTAGATCTCACTAAGAAATCCGAGTGCCTCATTTGATCAAAATCCTCTGATTGAGAGCAGGACATCGTGGATTTCGGTCGTATTTGTGGTACAAGTGTTAATTGTTGTTATAATGATTAATAGCAATAACAACTGTAACATTAATCTTAAAGAAAGAGGGTGTAAGGGGGAAATTAGATTAAATTACTGTAGCGTAGAATGGGGCCCAGCAGCAGGCTCTTGTGACTTCGGTAATGATAGGAAAAGGTGAAGGCAAAGTTGCCCCTGCACTTAATTAAGTAGCACGTCAGGAAGACAAACGTCCAAACTTCGAAGTGGGTGGTTAGCTCAACGTTCCAGCCGCTTAACGTACGCCGAAGAGCCACCGGTACCCGCTAAGGGGGAGGCTGAACTGGGGTCAGAGTCCGTTTGGACGTTTTCAATAACGGATGATCCTTTTTGTTCTACAAAAGGCGGGGAATCTCTGGGAGCGAATATAAATTTTACCAGAACTCTATTACCACGGAGACAGTTGGTCAATTAGCCATTTAACTAGCACTACTACTGGTATTGCTATAAAGAAGAAAATGACAGTGTGAAATGTCTTGTCGCTTCTTCCCGACTTGTTTACGGAACCTAAAAGAGTTAATGTAGTAACTTTAAAATTTAGAAACACAAATTTAGGCTAGCAACCCGATACAGAGAAAACTAATCTACTCTCAATTATCCAATTACGAAACATACTACTCTTGTAGAATACACGTAATCATAGCAATGAACTAGAATACTTATGTAACAACTGTATATAATTATAATTATATATTATATATAACCACCAGAATATGTCGTTGATGTCGTCACTGTCATCGTCATCATCCATTAATCGTGTAGACTAATCCGATTATAATAACTGACAACTACTGTAATTCGGATAGGGCATCTTAGCGTAAACGATGTGCGACTATAGCTTATATGCTGTAATTACCACTTTTGGTTTACAGCTTAGGGACATGCCACAATTGCGAGTAAGGCCAAGTTCTTAATTAGCTCAGTCATCTGTCGTATTAACTTATTTTAAAATCCTTATATTACCGCATTTCTAGCCCTCTAGAACTCTAACGGGCAAAAAAAAAAAACCATCGCGAATTTGGCGTCACTGACGACTTGTGTTGGTCTTTCACGTTTTCATGTTAACCATGTTGGCTATCCTGGTAAGAAAACAAATGGCGACTATTAAGTCTTAGTGTTTTGAGGTTAAGAATTGTAACAAATAAAAAATATTGAAATGGGGCGAAAAATTCCAGGAAGAAAACACAGAGGCGTTAAAGACCCCCTGCAACAACAAGCCACGCGAAATGCCCTGTAAGTATGAAAAGAAAGTTACATGCTACTTATATGTAGTATATGAGACGTACTGTATTCACCATGGTACAGAATTTGTGAATTCAGTGGCTTTGACTTAAAAAGGTTGCATTTGGAATATGTGGTCCATGGTTTCCGATCGTAAGAGTCGAGTTCAGACCCAGGTTAGATAAGTGTCACAGTCCAGCTCACGGGCCTTACCGCTGTTTCAGATTTGGCAATGATTAAACATGGAGTACCACAAGGCTCAGTATTGGGTCCTACACTCTTTCTTTTATAGATAAATGATTTACCTGCAGTCATAAACAAGAAGTCAATACCAGTTTCGTTTGCCGATGATACAAGCAAACTTTGTACTCATCGTAACTTTATGGAATTCCATATGAATATTGACACGTTTCTTGGAAATTTAAATATGTGGTAAGAAAAAACTGCCTTTCATTCAACATTGAAAAAACTCACTATGTACACTTCAAAACAAAGAACAGTCAAGCCATTGACTGTTCTTTGTTTTGTGTATATGTGTTTAGATAATAATAGAATTTTTTACAACCTATACACCAAATTTCTCAGCCTGTTAGTTGATAATGCACTTTCCTGTAAACCACACATAGACCACTTTATAAATAAACTGAGTACCACTTGCTATGTAATCAGATCTGTTAAGCCCTATGTAAATGCAAATGCTATTATTATGATTTACCATTCCCTTTTCTGTGCTGTAATGACTTAGGGAATAATATTTTGGGGAAATTCCTCCCATAGTACTCTGGTATTTAGAATCCAGAAAAAGGCAATTAGGATTGTTATGGGGCGTGGTAACAGAGAATCTTGTAGAAACTTGTTCAAAGAATTAAACGTTTAACCACTGATATCACAGTGTATACTTTCTTTACTTACATTTGTGTCAAATAATAGGGAACAGTATTTTGCAAATTCTGAACTACACACAACATAAATAGCAGGTACACTTCTAACCTACACTTACCTAGGGCACATTTGAACATTTACCAAAAAGGAGTTTATTGTTCAGGTATTAAGATTTTCAATATTCTTCCATGGGGCATCAAAAGATACATTGATAATCCAAGAACATTTAAAAAGACAGTAAAAAAAGTTTATATACAAACTCCTTCTACTCATTAAATGAATATTATGATAACAATAATATCAGGATTAATTTGTAAATATCTCTCATCACCATAGTACTGTATTAATTGTATTAATAAATAATAATTTTCCGTATTCTTGCACTTATACGGTATTAGTGTTTCATTGTATTTTATCATATACTGTTTTAAATATTAGATTATCTACCATAGTTAATATAACTCTCCGCAGTTACATTGCAATCAGAATGTCGCCTATGTAGATATATCCTGAAATTAATTGTATTGTATCTTACATCATGTATGATTTGTAACCTTATTTCTGTATTGACAAGTTCCATATCCGATGGGTCATAACCCCTATGGATCAAATGAACGCAAAATAAATTGAAATTGAAAAATTTCTTCTATATGCAAATGGAAGACAGACAATTTTACATGGTAAAATTTGTTACCCACAGGGAACACTGAAGCTGGTCTCCCACACCAAATAATAACCTTTTCCTGTTTAGGATGTGGTAATGAATTTCCATTACTCAATTAATGCTCGATTACAACTTTGTGTTGAGGGCTACATACAGAAGGTTCCCAGAATAATGTGTGTCTACATTGTGTTTTGTGCAGTTTAAAGAACAAAATCAATGCACCACCACAAAATAATGACTTCCAAGAGCTGCCTAAAAGTGTGGAACGATTAATGAAAATAAACCAAGCACTTAAAGACGGTACGATGCAGGTAAAGAAGAGGAGGAGGAGGAATAAGAAGCAGAAAGGTGGACTAATCAATACAGAAGACTTGGTAGGAAAAGATATTATGTTGCCAGGAATGACAAGGGAAGATAAACCAATACCATCATTTATTCAGGAGCCAGGGGAAACAGACAGTCATTTCCTGCACAGGATTGATCAAGCATGTCATGTAAGTTTCTGCTTAGTGTTAAAACTTACTATGTAAATCCATTGCCTTTGTAAATGTTGAACATGTATGTACCACTGCAGAAATGTTACTGCTTGATTCTGAAATGCATGATGTAGAAAGTTTAGTTTTTTTGTAACTGGTCCTTGGAGGATTACTATACTGTTTGAGTGTAAATGGTACAGAACCTAAGTACTGGAAATTTCATAATATTCTTCTGTAAGACGATGAAAGTTTAAAGTGTGAACAAATGTTTTAACCCTGAGAGGTTAAAGTTAACCCACACTGTGATAGTTTGCTAGGAAATATTGCAGTGTGTACCAGAACCTTGCACACATTTCATATTATAGACTGAGGCAGAAGTTGTAAAGTACTGACTTTCTCATCAAATAATACTATACTGTGTTTCATTTGTAACTGCTTTATAACAGATTTCCATATAATTATCACGCTATTTCACATTCTACTGCAAAAATGTTCACAAAATTACAGGATATTTTTTTAAATTTTTTTCACACACAAAATTTCAGTACCTTACATTGAAGATGCTAATGTAACATCTAAGACATTTGAACAGCTGCTATGATTGTACTGTTGATAGACGATAATTGTAAAACATGTGATGGTGGAGCCTACAGTGATGTCATTTCTGTACTAAGCTTAATGAAAATCCACGAGTTTGTTTAATTGTTATGAGGAACAGGTCCCCACACAGACATTTGTATACCAGTGGCCCTGTTTGCATTTCAAAAGAGAGTGGGTTCAGAATAATCCTTCCATTTTTACATTTTTTTACAATATTACCACAGTAGGAGTGTTCTCTAACATGTAGAATAAATGTTTTTATTACAGCAAGTAATTCAGGAAGCTAAATTTGAGGAAAAATATGGTGTAAATGTCAGAGTGGATCCTGACACAGGGGAAGTGTCAGTAACAAAAGAACCAAAGGACAAAACTGAAGAGATAGAAAATTCATCACATAAGAAGAAAACAAAGAAAAGTGCCGAAATAAAATCAAATAAGAATGAATGGAAAAAGAAGAAGTTTGAAGAAATGAAGATGATGAAATTAGAGAAAAATCGGGATGACTTTGAGAGGTTTCAAGATCCTGTGAAGTTTGGTGAAACTGTTCATGCTCCACCTGCTTTCACATCTCTGCCAAGAAAAACAGAATCAGTGGACACAAAAGACAGGGTCTGTATAACATACATTGTGAACAAATTTTCTTATTGGCACTGTCAGTAGATTCAATATAATTACCTACTTCCTTTCTTAATTACTTACTTACTTACTTACTCCATGAAGCAGAATCATTATTGAGAAGCTAACTGGTTCTCTTCTAATCAAGAAATTCCCTGCATTTTATGGAAACCGAAGGTTCAATACCTCATTTACAAGAGCCTGCCACCTCTCTCCAGTTGTGAGCAGAAGATTCAATTCAACTTACCAAAAGTACCAGAAATTTGAAAATTCTGATTCTTTTGAGTTCATTTTATAGATTCTTTATGGTGACTACAAATATCGTACTATTCCAAGTCACTTTAATAGACATTGTGATGCATGGGTCCACCAATTTTCCAAAAATTTAGGAGTCACCTGAAAATTCCTGGCACCAAAAGGGTGATATGGTTCAAGTTCCATGCTGAGGACCCACAAATATTAGGTGCCTCTATACAAAATTTAGTCAACTGGGTGACTTGGAGCCCAAGATTACTGCTGATGGAATGCTTGATTTCTTTCTTTCTAAAGTTTGTAACAAAAATGAGGGTGCAT
>Ga0136643_10019989_pt1 | contig 10121 bp, 10 predicted proteins | sample TergutLab28metaG_FD_96883 | JGI IMG/M metagenome (GOLD analysis project Ga0136643, IMG submission 96883) | Labiotermes labralis P1 segment gut microbial communities from Petit-Saut dam, French Guiana - Lab288 P1 (version 3) (version 3) | ecosystem: Host-associated > Arthropoda: Insects >... | reverse complement strand
GCCACGGCACAATACCAACACGTGGCGATAACACTACGCAGTCGTCAGCTCCTGAAGATGGGCACATGGTTGCCCGAAACATGTTGAGCAACTTGTAAAGGAGAAATAAAGGATAACACAAAAAAGTGACATCTAGTTGGTTTCTTATGCACGCTGAATTACGATGCACGGTCAACCACGCATTAGAGTGTCGTTTGTTTTGTCGGATTTGGACAACGTGACGCTGACACTCGTGACTTTACGCGGAAGGCGCCATATTATCGTGACGGACAAATTGACGTGCGCGGTGTTTGCTCTAGGTTTGCTGGTGCAATGACTCGTCGGTAGTGTTTGTGTGTCAGGTGCATAACGGTTACCGGTAGTTAAGTTCTGTACAGGTTTGTGACGGCGCTGTATCAGATTTACAGCTACTTCCATACTGGAGTTCGCCTTTTACTCTTACTGTTATCATCAAGTTATTATTATTATTATTATTTCCCCCAAGCTCTGTAGTCACTTATGGACCCCAGCTCCCAGTACAATCTTCGACCATTTCCGACGGTCTGTGGCCATTTTCTTCCTGTTTTTTTTTATCTCATTATATTTCAATCCCCTTCATACTCGTTCCTCCATCTTTTGCGTGGTCTTGCTCTTTTCCTTGTTCCTTCCACTGTAGCTGCTGCAATTTGTTGCGGCATTCCTCGGTTTTGCATTCTTTCAACATGACCATACCATCCTAGTCGGACGGATTTTATAAATTTTACATTATCTGCCACTTCTAACAGTACTGTATCTCCTTGTTTGTTCTTATTCTCCAGCTTTCTCTTTCTCTTACGGGTCCATATATTTTCCTTACTGTCTCTCTTTCATATATTCTGAGCACGTACGTTTCTTCTATGGTTCTTGTACAGGCCTCTGACCTGTAAATCAGTATGTGTCGTATTAGGGTTTTATGTAGTTTTAATTTAGTGTTCCGGAACCGAAGTTTGGTTGTGAAGATTTGTCCAGCATCCTGTGTTTAAAAAAAAGGGGGGGGGGGGAAGATGAACTTAAAGTTGCGGAAACTCTGTCAGTTTTCGGGGTGAATCTACTCAGTTCAGCCCGTCAGAGTTGTTTTGAATTCCAGCAACTCTAACGGGGCTGTGTACACAATGAGGTCCTTCAATTTTAGGACTGATTTTTTTGTAAAATAACAACTAGAGCTATCTATCGACCAACCCACTAAGTACTATCAACCAACATCCGTTCACACACCGAGTTTCGTTGGTTTATCTTCGACAGTGTTCGAGTTATAACTTGTCTTGTAAAGTCAGTTTTCTATATACGTCATGGATGGCGGAAATGAACAGAGAGTTGCCATAAAAATTTGTTTCATAGCCAGTCTATCTGCGACAGAAATACTAGTATTGGTGCAAAAGGCTTATGGGAATGAGGCTGTGAACCGATCAAAAGTTTTTAGTTGGTATTATCGATTTCGAGACGGAAGAGAGCTGGTAGAAGATGACGAGAGAGGTGGCCGTCCAAAATCGACTGGAACTGAGGTAAACATTGCTGCTGTTGCTGATTTGGTCATAAATGAACGTCGAATCGTATCAAGAATGACAGCAGAATCTTTGAACGTCCCCAAGACTCTAGTTCTTCGGATTCTGAAAGAGGATTTGGGAAAGAGAAAGTTGTGTGCAGGTTATGTTCCACGCTCCTTGACACCTGAGCAAAGGGAAGATCGAGTCACATCTTGGCAAGACATTATCGCGATGGCCGATGCACACAAAGATGTTTTAACAAAATTATTACGGGAGATGAGACCTGGTGTTTTGCCTATGACCCCGAAACAAAGCGACAGAGTTCTGAATGGGTTGGTGAGACATCCCCTCGGCCGAAGAAACTGAAATTCCAAAGGTCCCGCATCAAGACCATGTTGATAATTTTTTTTCGACTCTCAAGGCGCAGTGTACAAAGAATTCCTACCGGAGGGAAAAACAGTAAATGCAGAATTTTATAAAGGAGTAATGGATCGCCTTCTGAAGCACATTCAACAGGTTCGTCCATTTGCGTTTTGCTGTCGAGATTGTTTCTTGTTGCACGGTAATGCGCCCGCCAACAAAGCTGCAAATGTTTGCCAGTTTTTGACCCCAAAATATGTGTTACAACCCTTTATCATCCCCCGAACTCTCCAGATTTATCTCCGCCAGACTATTTTCCGTTCCCCAAGTTGAGAATGAAGTTAAAAGGACTCCACTTTGCAGATGTTGCTGAATTCCAAGACGTCGTAACTGATGAATTGAAGACGGTCCAAAAAGAGGAATTTTCGGCAGCTTTTCAGAAACAGTACGACCGCGCAAAAGCCTGTATATATGCCAATGGGGATTATTTTGAATAAAAAAAGGTTTGTGTCTTCCTGTCGTGTCTTCGGTTTAAAAAAAATCAATCCTGCAACTTTTGGACCGCGCTGTTTAGTTACAGAGACAGCGCTTGGTTGTACCTTTGATATTCTGGTGTAATGTTTGTGTTATTGAACACGTGGTTTGTCTTGTGACAGGCACGTAGTCAATGAGCAGCATGCTGTTTGTCTTATCGCCGCGCCGAGCAGAAAACGCCTGCATCCGCCGTGACAACCCGTGACAACCACGGTGTTCAGATGTGGACAGAACAACACAGCACCTGTAGAGACAGGGACAGTGCTGCAGGGACTGCCTGTTCAAAAAGTAGGACTGGAATTTGATACTGCCTGTTTCTGCTTGACATTTACTCTACTCTGTGTTCTTCCTTACTGCCGTCCTTTTCTCCTCGCTGTTTACTATGCCCTGAATGCTTCGTCTAGACATTTCTCACTGCTCTGCGTTTCTTTTCGCAGTGGAAAAGGAGCGTTTCTCTCTATGGCCGCTTTGCGACGGGAACCAGGGAGGGCTACTTTACTGGGGACCCTGAAGGATATGTACAGGAAGGCTTTGGAAATGGGCAACTCTCTCTATAGGGGCCACGTTGGGGAACCTAGACGGGGCTCGTTTACCGTTGACTTCTAGTGACGGGCGAAGGAGGCGTCTGGTAACGGAGCGTCTCTCTATGGCAGCTCTGCTAGGGGAATCCGGAGGGAACCTGAAGGATATATAAAGGAAGGCTTTGGAAACGGGCATCTCTCGACATAGGGACACCGTTTGGGAACTTGGAGAGGGTTTAGATTACAGGGGACATTGATAGAACGCTCTGCGAACAGAGTTTATCCTCTATGGAACCTCTGTGAGGGGACCCTGGAGGTGGGGTTCCTTTATCGGGAACCCTGAAGGATATTTAAAATAAGGCTCTAGAAACTGACATCTCGACAGGGACTTCGTTGGGGAACCTGGAGGGCGGTCTTTTAACGGAGACTTTGAGAGACAGCAGGAGGAGGGCTCTGGAAAATGAGTGTCTCTCTCTCTCTCTCTCTCTCTCTGTCTACGGGAGCCCCGCAAGTGGAACCTAGAGGGAGTGCTCCTTTATTAAGACCCTGAAGTATATGTAAAGGAAGGCTATGGAAATGGACATCTCTGTCGATACGGATCCCGTTGGGTGACCACGGGTGAGGGGGTTGCTTTACCGGGAAATTTAAGAGAGAGGTGAGATTTTGTTTTATCTGGAGACCTTGTTTATAGGGGAAGCCGAGGGACATGTGTAAGAAGGCGTTGGAAACGGACATATTTCTCCATAGGGGCCCGTTGGAGAGCATGCGGGGTGGGGAGTTTTACTTTGTGCGACAAATGAAGGAGGGCGCCCAACAATGTTTTAAACATTAATAATGATAGGAAACAATTTAAAAATGAGTTATACTCGTATCTTTTAAATAACTCGTTTTACTCTGTCGAAGAATTTTTGGTTTTCAGCAGAGATAATTAATTTGATAAATTGTTTCTGTAGTAATTTGTATTGTATTGTTTTATTATTGTGTACGCACACTATTTGATTTTGCAGGCTGTAGTATCGATATTTGATTGTTTTTGTTGTATTGTGTTTGTTTTGTTGGTGTGTTGTGTGTTGTTTTGTGACAAGTTTCATGTCTGACTGTTGTATGACAGAATTTGTGGACCTACGAAATAATTTGTATGCATGCATGCATGTACGTACGTGTATGTATGTATGTATGCATGTATGTGTGTATGTATGTATTTATGTATGTGTGTATGTATGTATGTATGTATTTATGTATGCATGTACGTATGTATATATGTATGTATGTATGTACGTATGTGTGTATGTATGTATTTATGTATGCATGTACGTATGTATGTATGTATGTATGTATGTGTGTATGTATGTATGTATGTATGTATGTATGTATGTATGCATGCACGTATGTATGTATATATGTATGTGTGTATGTATGTATGTATGCATGTACGTATGTGTGTATGTATATGTGTATGCATATATTATGTATGCATGCATACATGTATGCATGTATGTATGTATGCATGCGTGTGTGTATGTATGCATGTGTGTACATATGCATGCGTTCATGCATTTAATTATGTATGCATGTACATATGTGTACATGTGTGCATGCTTTTATGTATGCATGTATGTATATATGTATGTATGCATGTATGTATATACATATGCTTGTGTGTGTGTGTAGATATGTATGCATGTATGTATATATGTATGTATGTATATATGTATGCTGGTGTGTATGTATATATGTATGCATGTTTGCATGCATTTATGTATGTATGCATATAAAGATTGTTGTCACGCCGTATGGTGCACATCATGGCACAGGGAAGGGAGAGGTAAACTTTTCAGGTTTTCCAGTGCGGTATGTTCATAAAATTTAAGAACACTTGTGTCTGACCACCTATTCGTATGCCATACAACCCATTTTCGGTGCCATACAGAATTCACAAACGTTGTTACAATGAACTGACTCTTGTGTGATCACTGAATGCAGTACTGTGCATTACAATAGGGTTGCAGTTTCTTTTGCATTGTACAGTTTTCGAATATGACAAATTCAGAACTCAGTTTTCAATTAAACATGCATTAAGCACAGTAAGCGTTCATTATTTACACATACATTAACGGTGCACTATGTTGGGATTTTAATGTAGTCATTTATTTACTTACAGTGCAAAATTTTGGGCTTGGAAAGTCGGATGACTGTGCACCATGGAGGAAGATGAGTTCCTTCACTACAAATTTTTGTGCCGAATCACTGCCTTCTGACACAGTTCACGACACCTGAAGGTATACACCTCAACCTATTGTCAGTTCCATGTGGCTTGGACTCTGCATCACCTTCCAACCCATGGCCTTCTCCATCCTTGTTACCAACCCTTTCCAAACCACAACCCTCAGAAATAAGTCCTAAGAACAGAAACCTTCCTGTCTTGCTGCCCCTGAGAACCTCTAGCAAGTTGCCTCTGTCGTTAACCCGTATTGAGACACAACTTCCTATCTACATAGACAGCCTCTCCACTTCCTCTCAAATCTCAGTACCAAAATGTACACCAACAGCAGCCAACATATTGTCTGTGGAAGACACCTCCTTTTCCCTCAGCTTAGATGCTTCTGGTGGGAAATACAGTTGCTTCAATGACCACAGTCCTTCCTTGAATCCTAGAGCAAGGCATTCTCTGTCAAAGGATCTTAATTTGGCCATGTCAGATTTGACACCAAGAAAATGAAAGCTTTGTCATAGAATTGCAGACAAATGCCCTGTTTCATTGGTTGAGAGAACCAGTACACTTTGTGCCTGACACTAAGCACAGAACTCCAGTATACATCTCTTCTTGAACAGTACTACACTACAGTTACACTACAGCTACATGTGTGGTTGGAAATTAAGGGGCATTGAACTTTAGAAAGTGGTCTCAGCAATTGTATATGTGTAAATACATGATTAGCGTTATGTACCTGTACAGTCTTTAGCCTGTGATTACTGTGAGTTAGTACTGACCTACTGACCTACTCTGGGTTGGGGCACCTTGCACTATTTGCAGAAAAATGTACTGCCTCACTGGTTGGTAACCAGTCCTCTGCATTGTATTCCTATGCATCATAAAATCTCTGGTTATGAAATAATAATTAGTGACAGTCTGAAAGTGCACTGAATTCTGATAAACTTCCCTTTCAGCAACACTGAAATGATACTTCAGCTCATAATCCATTTACTATGTTGAATTGTTTAATGTTTAAAGCAGTGACTGATGTATATATGTATATGTACATTTACAAATGTGAATACAAATGCCTGTGATCAAAAGAAATTAATGTTCAAGATTTTCCTGTCCCACTTTCAAATACTCATTATGAATATCATTTTGTTTCCATGATATGTATTTCATATAGTCATATATGTTTCAGTAGTGGAGTTCCAGTTGCTCTTAATGAAATCTTTGTTTACATGGGCACACATTTGTCCAACAGATTGATATGTTCCACTGCAATGGCAAGAATTACACGATTTACTGTTTCTGTACCAGCAAAGACATAGCAGTAGAGTAATGAAGTTTATATTACTCATATTTTGCAGTTAATACTAATCCATAATATATTTATTAACAACTTACACTTATTTATTTCTGATTCATTAATGTGTGTGTTTCCGTGGTGACTACTGCGGCATCATCGCGGCCATGTTGTGTTATTTTCTTTCAGTGCTTTCCTCTTTTGTCACTGTTTCTTATTGTGGCACCCACGTGATCTCTACCATACATTGCTGTGTAGTTTCTGTAACTGGAATTCATTCCTATAAGATTCTTCTGTGCCTTTGGTACTTAGCCTATCACAGTTGTTTGTATGTTGCAATAATTAGCATCAAAATGTGCCTGTCAATAAATGACAAAATTAAACGTGGTGGTGAATACAAAATAACATGAAAGGTTGACACAGAACTGGGCTAAATATGTTCCATATTAGAGGAATATTTTAACTTACATAATAAAAACCAACAAACACACATGTCTAAAATGTGTTTTATCAGATATAATTAATCACCAACAAGTTTCGATTCCTTTTGTAATCATCATCAGGCTAGCATTACAGGAGTACTAAGAATACAGTAAACTGCCAAAGCACATAAGTAGAATTACTCAGAGTTTGAGATATCAATTATAAAACTTAACAGTTGCTGATATTCAGTGTGGCAGATTATTGTATTCTTCGTACTCTTGTAAAGATACCCTGATAATGATCGCAAAAGCTATGGAAGCATGGTGGTATTTAATAACATGGGATGAAACATATTTTGTTCATATGGATTTGTTGATTTTATTACCTAACTCAAAATAGTAGGTGGCTGTTGCACCGACAGATCTACCGCCACTTTCATTTCTGGAGTTAGTACAAAACCTTGGTACAGGGTCCGCATATGTCGCGTTATCGGCGTTTTAGTACCATGAATTACGAATAGATGGAGGAAGGGTTTTGCTGCTCACAATTCCGCGGCATCTCTGTGAGTAGAAAAACCACGTGGCATATGGTAAACTTAGCCAAAATGTACGTGGTACGTAAAGCCATGGCATTGTATGTGTCTGTCGTCGATTATCAGTAACTAAGGAAGGCAAGTGGTAGAGACGTGGAATGTCGTGTGCGTAGGTTATGTTTTTGTCAGAATGGAATATGTGAAAGATGGGGACGTCTTGTGTTATCTATAATCATAAGCATAGATTAGGAAGAATGTGGAGTTAGAATTTTTATATATGGATGAATAGGCTTGTGACATCAGATTGAGGGTTACCAACAAGTTCCTTCTATTCCAGTTACTGCACGTGAACTGAGACGTGTCTGCGTACCAATCGACAGGTCAGTGTCAGTATCCTTATATTTTGAATTTAATTTCACAGCCCAATTGTTTAATCTGTATTTATTCGTCAGTGCATATAAAGAAAACAAACAAATAATGAAAAGCGATAAAGAAATGTACATTGTATTAAAGGTTACAGCTTTATGCCACATAATTCTTCTTCTGCTGACAGTCCTGTGGTGCTGTTAATGGAAGGAAAGCTGTGTGTCCGGGGTTTCAAAGGATGTGAAACTTAAGGATCATCAGCCATGCTGTGTGGTTCTTAAACTCTGGACCATCTACCAGGTATGCCTGTAGCAAAGGTGTGTTACTTTAGACCCTGCTCATGGTTTGATGATATAAATCCAGGATTCAAATTGAACACAGGGATCTTAGGCATAAGGTGTTGGGTAGGGGTCTGCATTAACTGAAATGGGCCCTTTTTATAGGGTTAGGCTACTGTTCTAGCTAGAATGCAACCAAGGTTGGTAGGTTAGGTTTCACAGTTACAGAAGAGATATCTTCATTACACACCAATTTGCTATTTTGTGGCTAGGGCTCTGGTTTGAACAGTAATAATACATATTGCAGGTTCTTTTGTAGGGTTTACTGGCAGAGGGTGTAGGGACATGGCCCTGGGTTCCATACCATGGCCTGTAGGCATATTGTATGATAAGGCCCTTTCTTGACGAAGGACTTTTGTTGGAAGGTGTTGTGTGGATATTATAGGTTGGGGAAGAAGTCCTAGACATTGGATGCAAGGCAGAAATCCTAAGGAAGGAAACTGTTTTTTTGAACAGAAGTTTTTACACGTTGGTTGTCAGGGTTTTGGTCATTTTGACCCTGCATTTAGTTGATTATTTCTGTTTTGGTATAACAGTGTATGAAGAAACTGCCATTGTTGTGTTGTAACGCTCAGTAAGTAATAGAATTCTGAACCCTTGAACATCTTATATTGAGTGCTGTAGGCATTGGGTTGAAGTCAGTCATGGAACATGCTAAAATTCTGTAAGTCTCCCCACTCTTCATGTATGCGAATTGCCAATTAACACGTTTGTAAGGGCGCGCCAGTTCTGTCTGTCCTGAGCCAAATTAAGTACACACCCTGGCCTGCTTTGTGATGCTCAGGCACAGTATGTCTCAAATGTTTCCTAGCAATGCATTAAGTGTTCCTACACGCCGACCAGCGTTTTCAGTGTACCCAACAAACTACACCATTCATAATGGACACTTCTCAGTTCAACATTGGTAACTACAAACAGTAACTAAAATTCTGTGTATACAACTTCTATGTTTTGTTCAGTGCTTTCATGCTTTTCAGAAAAATCACCAGCACAGCACTGCTGTCCATTACACAGCTCACGTTATCAGATTCTATATCGCACAGAAGGAACATGACACTAAGACTGTGAAAACAAATTATGAACTTGTCTGTGGATTCGATGTCTTAGGTTGCCGAAATCTCAATACCTCACTTTCCACTGTCCAACAAAAGCATGCTATAATTTCACAGACACCCAAAAAAAAACCAACTGACAGGAGGCTGAAAAGGCCACTAAGTAATGGAAGCATATGCAGTCTAGTTACTCTCTACCTCTCTAGTGCTGGGAATAATTTGTATAATGTGCCATGCCACTCGTTTCAAAGTGTACCGAAAATGAGTAAGTAAATCTAGGAAGTGTGTCATCCCCGCTGTGTGTGTGAAACTAGGAAAAGGAAAATTCAAGACACCACAAACCTGCATTTCCGAACCGTCACATGACTGGTAACTGATATGATGCAACGTTTGGTACAAGGGCACAGGAAATGATCAGTGTACTTGGCAGTCAGAATTTTGAATTCTTCAGCTGGACAGCATTGGATGGGGTAGTGGGTCTACTAGGCACTCTCCTATGAATGCAAAATTGATAAGCTCTCTGCTGGCCCAATACACGGCACTGGACGTTATGGACAACAGTTTCTTCAAGGATTTGTCTCAGTGACTGTCAAGAGATGCTAACACCACAACAAAACATCCACATTTGTCAATTATTATTTAAAGATTTCAGTTGTGGAGGCAAAGGCTACATGCCACTCAGATATCTGTTATATTGAGCATTCTGATACAGTGCCATAGCCAAAAGGTCCTCCACTGAAGTACAGAGTCTTACAAAGGACAACACACAATCTGACATGCATTACCTATAGTAATAGGCATCAATCTGCATGCTGTTTCACATTAAGGTAAATGTAAACATAAAGTTACAGGCCCGATGTGGCCCAGAGGGTGGGTAGAGGTATAGCTCTACTCTTCCATGACCGCGGTACTAGAAGGGGGTGAGTGGTCAGCAGCACGCACCGGCCGCACTTTACCCCCGGGAAAGACCCGGTACCCATTGTACAGGAG
>Ga0136643_10019988_pt1 | contig 10121 bp, 5 predicted proteins | sample TergutLab28metaG_FD_96883 | JGI IMG/M metagenome (GOLD analysis project Ga0136643, IMG submission 96883) | Labiotermes labralis P1 segment gut microbial communities from Petit-Saut dam, French Guiana - Lab288 P1 (version 3) (version 3) | ecosystem: Host-associated > Arthropoda: Insects >... | reverse complement strand
TTAATTAGTATACCAACTGATGCACATACATAAAAATTCCACATTAAAACATTAAAATTGCTCCGACATGTTTCGTTCCTAAGATCATCATCAGGGAGCTACACTTTCCTCGCTAAAGTCACTATTAAAATTAATCGGTTACTAATTTTAATAGTGACTTTATCAAGGAACAGTGTAGCTCCCTGATGATGATCTTAGGATCGAAAAACTTCGGAGCAATTTTAATGTTTTAATGTGAAAATTTTATATATGTGCATCAGTTGGTATGCTAATTAAATAATTCGACGATATGGACGGTGCAACAATAAGGACGGGTGTAGTTAATTTTAATCATTATATTAATGTACAAATTTCAATTTGACATACATAGGACCGTGCATCGTGATATATTCTTATAATAAAAGCCAACCAGATGTACTATTTCTCAAATTTATTTTGATAAAGAACTCTACATGTTTCGGACAGATCTACTGTCCATCATCAGGAGTCTCTACACTGTATACACAGCAATAGGCATTTGTCATGCTAGTTATGTTGACTGTCTGCTAGCGAGGTCAGAACCAGAGGTTGAAAATCCTGATGATGGACAGTAGATCTGTCCGAAACATGTAGAGTTCTTTATCGAAATAAATTTGAGAAATAGTGCATCTCGTTGGCTTTTATTATAAGAAATTACAAATTTATATTCACATATTCTTCTATGTGAAGAATATTTCCATAATTGTATCGAAAATTACCACTCTACTTGTGAATGTGCAACTACACACAAAATGGGACGCATTTTATTTTGTGTCGAGAAGTGGGTAAAACTGGCTCACTGTAGTGTTAGGTCGAAGATATCGTGTCATTGGTGATGCATTTTCGGTTTCTGCGGATAATAGCGATCGTTACTTTGCCCGTGACAAAATAAACTCCTGTCCCTGCGATTCGTAGGGGCTTCGACGTGAACACGTAAGAACAGGTGGAGGCAGAGATTCACACGTTTATAAGCCCGTTACTAGAGGAAGATAAGGGGCTAGCTTCACTCCCCGGCCGTTCTTTTTCCGGGGACAAAGCCCTCCTGCACATTAGGCAGGAGTCGCTGTGGCTCCCAGTGCCTAAGAGCGTAATGTTCCTTCCATGGAATCCAACATCGATTTCCTTGTTACACAACCCTTAACGTAGTCACCATTTCATATGAGCTATCCACACTCTTCTTTAACATTCTTCATTTAGAATTAATTTTCCTGTAATCAATCAGATATTTGATAGAACTCGGTTTACCTAACATCGCCCAATGGAAAGCCTCTCTGTCTACAATTGGCAGCAAATTACTGAAGGACATCCATATTTGCAATGGGCTTCGAACTCATAATTACATTAGTATAATTTTATATATTGCCGTCACACGCAACAAGTTTATTAAATATAATATCGCATGCTACACATTTCGGTTGTCCAAAACAGTCTTCAGATTTTGAAGTGCATAATTTAAAACCTAACTAGACATCACGGTTTCTGAGACGACAGTACCTTTCGCGAAAATGTACAACGAATCTTCTTTTCTTTTTCTTACATATTCACTGTTGGTTGTTTCTTAGTTTTAATCGTTTCGCATCGGAATATTATTTTTATGGTTGTCTACAGTTTATGTGCACTACTATAGGACACACACATATTTGTAAAGTGGTGAGTAATTTTTTTTTTGTGGAATTGTTTTTTTTATTATTGGAAAATATCTTCCTTCGCTACAGACTTCACGTTCGAATATTATGCTAACATGACAGAATTATTTAGGATTTGAAAGTGGTTGGCACCCCTGGAGGGGGAGTTCCCTTCTGCCTTCAACTAGCTGAGTAACTTCGGTGCATATCAGCAAGTGATGGACGTCTTTCCGAGGCAGGTTCAGGCGCATCGTCCTCAATCTTCAGGGTAATTTGTAAATCGATAACAAAATATTGCAAATCCTTATGACGCATAGTGAGCCAGGTAGCTCAGGTGATATAGTGAGTAGGTTATGAGGTGAGCGAGAGGTAAGTCATGTTTAGTTTGCCAACAGGAGCAGAAATTGATCTCTTCCCTACAGTTTCCAAACCGGTTGTCACACTCACGCAGTGTCCTATCAAAAGGTACTGGGATCGCTGACGAGGCAGTTTCATTTTGTTTCGAGTTGACGAATTACAGGAGCTGCAAGGAAACTGCACTCTCTGGTTCTGTCGTTGGCGTTGTGCTTATTTACTGCAGAAACAAATTCGAACTTTTATGACCCAATGATTCATTTACTGTTATTCAGGCGCCCCGTATTTCTCTGATACCCCCAACTGTTCGTCATCGTCCTTCCTGAAGCCGGTTGTTCGGCTAATATGAGGGACGAATCAAGGAGCGAATAGAGACAGACATGCTGCCACAGCACCGAGTTAATATAAGGAAATTAATCAGTGAGTGTTTTTAAAAAAATGTGACTCTAGCAAGGAACAGTGTAGCTCCCTGAAGATGATCTTAGGATCGAAACATGTTGGAGCGATTTTAAATGTTTTAATGTAAAAAAATTATATATGTGCATTAGTTGGTGTGCTAATTAAATGACTTTACGTAGGGTAAACTTGGGATGGAGTAGCGTGGATTGAATTCGTCTGGCTCGAGATATGGTCAAATTTGGGGCTCTTCTAAACACGGTAATGAACATTTGGTTTCCATAAAATGTAGGGAATATCTTCATTAGGTGAACAAGCATCGTCTCATCGGAATGGAATTTGCTCTTTTCGTTATAACTGGCTTCGAATGTCGCTGTAAGGTACTTAATTTATTCCGACTTACCAAATTGTACCAACTCCACTGAATTTGATGCGGAATCTTTCAGTGAGATGACACAAAGGGGCACAGATCACAGACACAATGAGCGTGTGACCGTACAGACTTAATTATAGTTAGAACTGAGCGCGCTGGAGCTCATAACGTTCTGTTTCATCACATTTATGGGAATTTCAAACAATAGAGTTAACTCGTGTGTAGCTCCAAAAACGAAAATTAAATGGACTAATTTAATTACACATGAAACCAATCTCTCTAAACAAGTTAACACACTGATCTGTCCGGGTGTCTGCTTTCTTCCTATGGCTGACAGCCAGGAGTACGCAAACGACCAAATTTTCACCTACCAAACATACTTTCTGTGATTTTGATCTTACAACTTACTGACACACTGTCTAATTTATGTGACTATATGAAGCATGAGGGGACCGCTGTGACACAGTGGTTAAGGTGCTGTTGCTACAAATCGGAAGGTCGCTGGTTCGATTCCAGATGGTGTCATTGGAGTTTTTCATTGACATAATCCTTCCGATCGCACTGTGACCCTGGAGTCGACTCAGCCTCCAACAGAAATGAGTACCAAGAGCATTTTCTGCGGTTAAAGGCGGCCGGTGCGTAAGGCTGACAAATTTATCACCATCCTGTGCCGTTGTCATACAATCTGGGAACCTTAACTTCCTGGAACCCTCTGGGCCACTTCGTGTGGGCCCGGTAGCACATTCGGTATAGCGACTGACTACGTTCTGGACGTTTCGGTATCGAATCCCGGTGGGGACGAGATTTTCCGCCCGTCCAGACCGGCCCTGGGGCCCATCCAACCTCCTGTAAAATGGGTACCAGGTCATTTCCGGGTGCGGCCGGGAAGTGCTGCTGACCACTCACCCCTTTCTAGTGCCGCGATCATGTAAGAGTAGAGCTATACCTCTACCCACCTTCTGGGCCACACCGGGCCTGTAACGGGATCACTTTACCTTTACCTTTATCTATAAATAATGCTGCTAATCTTTGGTGAATTTTGTGAGAATCGCTAGAAGAAAGGCCGTACCTTTCCATGGGCTTGTAGGAAGCTACATTTACCCCGGTATCGTTGATACTTATGACATTTTGAAGGTGTAAAATGTCTTGGTAAATTCTTTACAATACCTCACAGAGTACGCGGCCATCTTGTTGTTACACCATGAAAGTGGCTCCATATAACGTACAAAATTTCATAATATTTGTATTTTGTCTGACGACAGACTCCGGTCACGGCTCGAAATGTTGTGTGTCTATGACAAAAGGATGAAATGTGGAAAGTCAGGTAGGCCTTACATGTGCCAACTGACTTCCTGGTTCTGTCCTTTTGTTCATGCATCGTCACATGAACAAGTTCCAAAGATGCTTCACCCTAGATTAAGGAAATATCCACCCGTAATGGGAAGGAGCGTGCTACTCGGAGTGAATTCTGGGTATGAAGTAAGATGCTCCAGTTCTTTGTGGAAATGCTAGCAAGATTTTCGCCCCAAAAGAGAATATATCTCTGTTCACTGACATTATCGTTCAGTGATTCTAATTGCTTTGATTCCGTAAAGCGAGACATCAAAGATATTAGCATTGGAATAGGAAGACTTACAAACTGAATATCGAAGATACCGCACGCAATCATAAACAGAGATACGATATGAAGAATAGAATCAGTTCTGTGTCTCAGGGGAACACAAAGTTACCGTTTACAGTTCACTGAGTCGGCATACGTATTAAGTCTACGTCGAAAATCTCGTGGGTAAAACAGTGGAATTTATACAAGCGAACCTTTGGTCTTAACACGCATGAAAGGGTTATGTATTTGTATCTCTTTAGCTACATCAGACTGCATCTAGTACATTCGTCTCTTTGGATTTTTCTATATTTTGAATTTATAAGGAAAGCATAATATGATGACACGCGCGTGCAATTATATGTGTCTCCACTAATGAATTGACAATATATAATTTAATATTATTTTAAATTAATAATATTAATAATAATAATAATAATAAAATTGTAAGCCCGAAGCGACATTTGCATTGAGAGTTCTGGTCTTTCATGGCGTAAAACTGCGTAGCTGGGTTGAGAGATGCCAACGCATTGAAAGAACAAAGTGTCTCGATCTTCAGCGATGTAGGTGTCTTAGATTTTTCTAGGACGTCGTGTCTTCACGGATGTAGTGATTTTATCTTCAAGAGCGAGGTGGGGTTGTCCGCAGATCTTCTGGGAATACAAACTCTTTGAAGATGGAGACAATATGTTGCATCGAAACGTCGGGAAATGTTAACCACGCTGTATAGTATAACATTACTGAAGATCAGTCCTCAAAACCATTGCTGTAAAAGGTAAAGCAGTCCCGTTACAGTCCTGGAATGGCCCAGAGGGTTCCAGGAAGTTAAGGTTCCCAGATTTCGTGACAACGGCACAGGATGGTGATAAATTTGTCAGCCTTACGTACCGGCCGCCTTTACCCGCAGAAAATGCTCTTGGTACTCATTTCTGTTGGAGGCTGAGTCGACCCCAGGGTCACAGTGCGATCGGAAGGATTATGTCAATTAAAAACTCCAATGACACCATCTGGAATCGAACCAGCGACCTTCCGATTTGTAGCACAGCACATTAACCACTGTGTCACAGCGGTCCCCAAAACCATTGCTGTGGGAACCTAAAATATAAACATAATAGCTATATGGTATCCAAAAGTTGAGAGAGATTTGTTATTCGATAATTGCTATGTTTATATTATCTTATTCACAACAACATTATGGTGAGGGCGTGCGCAATACGAACTGTATTTAAACTTGGTGTGATGGCGGTAATTAGTTATTTAATTATTCGACTCAGATACGAGTATGTGGATTTTTGTGTGCAAATCATATATACTCCTATAAATTCAGTGTAAAACATATTTTTATGTATGCGTACGAAGGCACAAAGCATGGCAAACACAAGCCGATGCATTTTTATAACCCTATGAGGAAATTATTCCAATAAAAAATGTTTAAAACAGGTACATACTTCGTAGTAAACACATTCAAAGCATGATAACTGAAGAATAAGAACCAACTAGGAGGCTGGATAAGTGTCCGGGCTGCAGCCCGGACACTTATCCAGCCTGCCTTCACCTAACTTCCAACCAACAGAAACCCAAGAACGGGACGGCCCATGTGGTAATTAGCACTATAGTTGTGAGCCCCTGATGATGGGCATAGAAGTGCCCGAAACATGTTGAGTATTTCATAAGTATAATAATACAAGAAGTAGCATCTAGTTGGTTCTTATTCATCAGTTGTCACAATGATGCACGGTCCGATACACATTAAATAAACATTCAAAGCCTAACCAATCAATATTATTCAGGAATTCAGTCGGTATTTATTGCGATAACCTTACGAAACTCAAAAATAAATTGCGGGGAAAAGTGTGGAACTGTTACTGATAAATCACGTGATATACCGGAAAGAGTTTTGCGTTACAACTTTAATGAAATGTCGCTAATTTGAGGCAGTTATTTCTTATTATCATAAAGACTATGGCTTTTTATTAGTCTTAACGGATGTGAATGTTCAAACTGTCAGAATAAAATAAATTAGTGCTGAGAAAGCAGGGGTAGAGTCTCACGGTATTACACTGTGCCTCAGGGTCTTCGCTGTACGGAAACCTGCGTCATAATAAACGTAAAAGGTCATCACAATGTCGTTTCGCTTGGTTTATAGGAATTATAATTTTTGTGCTGAATATTTAATGCATTTTCGTATAAGACATCAAGTTAATGTGCAATTTTAAGACAAACACTTCTGTTTGTTGGAAACAGGTCAGTCTACTCAATTTAATTTTCTCCTTTCATTTTCCGCGTAAATACTTCAGTCAGTAAACCTGAAGAAAACAGAACGCTTGTTAGATTCTTATAATAAACCCAACTAGATGCACTAATTTCTCAAATTTATTTTTGAAATAAAACTCTACATGTTTCGGACAGTTCCTCTGTATATCATCGTGAGTTTTTCACTGTAAGCACAGCAGTGGTATATGCCATACAGGTTTTGCTGTGTGTACAGTGAAAAACCCCCGATGATGGACAGAGCAACTGTCCGAAACACGTAGAGTTTTATTCCAAAAATAAATTTGAGAAATTAGTGCATCTAGTTGGTTTTATTATAAGAATATATCACGTTGCACGGTCACCTGAACGTCATATTCACTTGTTATATGTAGATCCCTAGGTGGGAGGATATTATTAAAACTTATCTTTAAGCACTATATTTTGATATTGTGGACTGTATTCTTTCGGCAGAGATTAAGATGTAGCGGCTGTCGCCTGAAACACAGTTATGCCATTGCTTGCTCTATACAGTGGGTTTTCTTCCTTGACTGACTGAACCAATATTGACGCGTCTATCGAAAGACTGTATTTGTATGGCGCCAATTATTTTCCCCTTTTTTCTCCGAATGTTTGCGTTTTCAGACTTCCTTCACGGATTAAAAAAGGCTTTATTTGGAGACCACATCCACCTGTCAGTCTGTCTGTCTGTGTGAATACAATCCAGTATCATTGACTAGAATGTGTGTCGAATTTTCATGAAATTCAATGGGTAGTTCTTGCAAAATATTTTGGTGATCGTTATCTTTGTAAATTTCGGCGCAGTAACAGCCATATTTTATTTACTGGCGTAAAGGGCTTCCTGTATACACTTTCAGCATTTCTTGATCATTTTGGATGCCATTTGGCACAGAAGATCTCAGTGTAATGTTCTTGAAGAAATGCGAATGTCAAGGAAGCTGGCTAAGTCGAGGCAATACTTCACTAAAGGACGCACAAGAAACGTTGTCCTACTTTCTGAAATTTTAATCTAATTTTTTTTTAAAAAATCGACATGTGTTCATAAAACCTTACCTAGTGAATCTGATTTTCGTGAAAATCTATGAGGTGGAAACATATTTACTTAGGGGCGTCAGTGGATTTTGTTTCGTCTTTCCATATTTATTGTCCCATTTCACCACTCTGGGTTCGAATTCCAGGACGCCTTCCAAATATATTTGTTAATTTTGTTGTTCTATGTGTTGTTTGTGTGTAAATATGTACTGTACTGGGTGTCAACCCAATTGCAGTTAACAAATATCAACATCAATCAATATGAGTGATATTATGTGTAGGAGATATGCACTTGAAGTCACTGAGCGTTAATGTTAATGTTATTCGTGAAAGTCTGAGCAGTTTTGAGTTTCATTTAAATTAAATGTTCTTTTCTTTACCGTGAAACGGTGGGATATTTTCAAAATAAATAGGACCACAATAACAGTTGTGTGCTACGTCCTGGCCTGCACCTCTTGATGCAGTATTGTTGTTTGATATTTACGCCTTTTATGTAAAGCTTGTGGGCCCGGTAGCTCAGCCGGTATAGCGACTGACTCTGGGCTGGATTGTCCGGGATCGAATCCCGGTGGGGACGAGATTTTCTGCCTTTCCAGACCGGCCTTGAGGCCCACCCAGCCTCCTGTACAATGGGTACCGGGTCTTTCCCGGGGGTAAAGTGCGGCCGGGGCGTGCTGCTGACCACTTACCCCCTTCTAGTGCCGCGGTCATGGAAGAGTAGAGCTATACCTCTACCCACCCTCAGGGCCACGTCGGGCCTGTAACGGGATTACTTTACCTTTTTACGTAAATGTTACTCCTTCAGTTCACTTTCCATCATTAGGTCTCGTGAGCCTGGCCGTAGTTCTCGAACTGAAATCCGCATTGTCGATGTCAGTTCCCTAAATACGACCCCGTCTGGAAGACATAATTCTAAGCATATTAGTAAGTCGGTGTTCCTGTGTAAAAACTAATTTTGTATATTTGGGAACCTCATTGAACATCGGTCACAAGTGTACAGCTCGATCAGTGATTTATGGTGTAAGGTGCTCTTTAAAACTTTCCGGAAGAGGACTGTAGATTTTAATCTTGAGGATTTAATTACTCGCGTTTCTTTACGCTGAAAGTCGTGTTAAGCCTACAGCTCCTTTTGTAAATATTCAAGCATGCATAGGCTGAGTGATGGCGTTACATGTGATATGTCTGCATGTTTTACGTGTTTTGACATTAGACGTTTTACACATGTACGTAAACATCACGTCGTTAATTAATATACTGTGTTTTAGTACGGAACGTAGCAGGCTGTACGTAAGTAAGCCTTCTAAATAAAATTACAGAGTACTCATTCTTTCTGTACTGGTTGCGATGAGAGCACTGTTGAACAGTGCCATTAGTGTAAACACTAAAACATCTTAATTCACATAGGGTGAAACTCGTTAATATTTTTATATTACGGGCTGTCCAAAATTAAATATTTCTCGAATGGCAGAGTATCGGGATATGTCACTGACGAATATGAGTTGTGACATGCATGAACTGAACGCGAAACACTAGGACCATAAAGGAAGATCTCTTAGAAGAAGACAATATGGGAAGCACAGACTCATGTGGGAGGACATGGCTAACGTAGAGTCGTACCAGTAGCTGAAGAAGTTCTTCAGTGGATTTATCTGAGTACATTTCCCAGTGTCGGGCTGTTTTGAACACTGTGACTAAACTTCGGCTTAAAATAGGGAATATCATGAAGAAATATCCTATCCCGTGGACATAGTTTTATTTTAAGAATTTCACCATGAAGACGTACTGAGCATTGAAGGGAGGGTATCCTCCATTATTATCCTTTGCATTGGTGGCGGATCAGTTTCAATCTCCAGCTAATTTTTCGGTGTAGAAGGAAGTTACAGTATACAAATACGGTTGGACAGTTTGGTTATCTTGATGAGTAGGTACTTCTGCAAACGGCTTGAGAACGATATGTGGAATAATAATAATTCCTTTTGGGGTAATTTATATAATGACGAATTGTTTTCTTAAATTGAGAGTTGGTCCTTGTCTAAAGTTTAGATTATATGGAATAGCGTTATGACACTGACAAAAAAAACCCACTGTATCTCAGTCAATTCTGCTATTGTTTATACGTTACGTATTGAATTCACAGTGCTGCGAAAATCATCACTAGATAAAGACGTCAGTCTTGTGGGATAAGATGCTGTGTCACTGGGCGACCGTTTGCGACATTTGGAGGGATTTTTCTTGCCTTTCTCTTCAGGGTTACTCTGAAGATAAAGGCAAGGAATGTCAGGAGCTATTCGCCCAACGACACAGAAAATTGAAGCCTTCAGCAATGAGACTGTATTTACCTCAATTTGAAGCCTTCAGCAACGAGACTGTACTTACCTCAAATTGTAACCTTCAGCAACAAGGCTGTATTTACCTCAAATTGAAGCCTTCAGCAACGAGGCTGTATTTACCT
>Ga0136643_10019987_pt1 | contig 10122 bp, 6 predicted proteins | sample TergutLab28metaG_FD_96883 | JGI IMG/M metagenome (GOLD analysis project Ga0136643, IMG submission 96883) | Labiotermes labralis P1 segment gut microbial communities from Petit-Saut dam, French Guiana - Lab288 P1 (version 3) (version 3) | ecosystem: Host-associated > Arthropoda: Insects >... | reverse complement strand
TATAGTGATTTTTTTATTTTTTAGTCCACAAAAAACCTCTTCGTAGTTTAATTGTGGAGGGGCTTAAAAAGGGGGGGGGGGGGGGGAATCTACCACGGTAACTTGCAACCTGACTTAAAACTGCAGTGCCACTTAGTATCTGAGTATGACATAAAATGCATCACTCTATACTTCTGTTGCTTAAGTCATCCACAGGACCACATAAGGTACATCACCAAAAATAACTAAGTACAGATGTTCTGTGTATGTGTACAATGTTTTACTTGCCAGTCAGTATACCCCTGTTAGGCGTGTCACACGGTGGACCAACAGGAGCAAGAAATTCATTTGCAGCGAATGAAGAAACCCAGCCATCATCTTCTAAAAGGCCAAGTGTCAAGGCAGCAGACAGAATCAGAATCTGCTCCGGGTCATCACAGTCTACGATAAATTCTAGACGCCTTGCTGGAAAGAAAACACGTAAACAAAATTCAAAAATGTAAAAAATTATTTAAGCCAGTGTGATAGAACCTTGGGTCAACCTTGCAAGGAATAAAGTGGTCTATACTTAATGTACCTTGCCAATAAGTGTCCTGTTATTTATGGAATTTCACTTTGCTTATGATTCACAGATATCAGGGAGGTAACATTTATTATTCAGCTAGCATGAGGCAATTGCTGACACACCAATTTTTTTTGTTATTATCCTTGGATATCCAAAAAAATGCTAGTCATAGATCTCACAAAACCAACTTAAATGACCACATCATTTACAGCAGCAGGCCACAGAAAGCTTTCATCTCTAAAGTTTGTGGGAGGGGACAGGGAAGAAATAAAAAAAGAAACAGACAAATAAACAAAGAAAGAAAGAAAAGAAGAGGGAAGGAGACATGCACAGAGGGGAGGAGGAAGGAACATTAAAAAATGGAATTGAGGAACAATGCTGTCTAAGAAAATACAACATGCAGTCATATAAGGTATCTACTGCTCCAGTCTCAGTCATGCACCCACAAACACAAGGGAACAGTGGTGGAAAGGCAGGACTCATTCACCTTACGGAAGTTCAAAACTGAGTCCAAAATGGTACACCTATGTTCGATCTTTATTGGTTGGATGGGATGCCCATGTCCCAGACAATGTAATTCTTCACAGCTGAAAGGGAATATGCCATCCTGTGCACGTGTAGGTAGGGACATTTAAAACACAAATAACTCCAGCCATCAGCAGTTACAATGGGATTTAAAGGCCAGAAAATAAAGGCTAATGACCTACACAACATCACATTCCACAAAAGTGATTTTAATATTCACCACTGCAAGAACCTCAGGTCTCCTGCAGTTCACTGGTTATTTTGGTACTTACATAAAAAAGAAGTAAAACCTACACTGACTGCAACAACAGAATCTTATGAATCTTAGAGAATTGACATGAAACAACTGTAATGTGCTTTAATGTACATCAATCAACAAAAACATTTTGCCAAATTGTATCTGTGCTGAACATCACGGACTATGAGACAAGACGTATTTTTTCAAGTAAACAAAGCATAAAATTATTCTGCTGTGTCAGTGTGTGCTTGTACAATGGTCAATCATATGCAAGACTTAAATTGTGGTAAGAATTCAGACCCTGCTGTGTGCAGCTGTAAGCAGAGCACAGGTCTGAAGCATGTACCATGTGTGGTTGACTGGAGACAATTTTTAAAAAATTACAAAGCCATACCAAACTTATCTACACTACACCAGACACTGCAGTTTTTTTTATCAGTTTAACTCACCAATGTACATACTGTGAATTTTATTAGTTGCCAGCAAGAAGACTGGTTACAGAAGTAAATGCTGTGAGAACTAAATGCACACAGGAAATAAATCCTTTTAAAGTGTGGGAAGTTCAAATTTCTGGGAGCAACCCTAAAAATTAAAAATTCCATTCACGAAGAAATTACAAGCAGACTGAACTCAGGGAATGCCTGCCACCATTCAGTCCAGATTCTTAAGTGTCCCACTATGAAAACATATGCACGTGTAACTTTTCGTGTTCTTTTATGTGGGTGTGAAACTTTGTCTCTCACAATTAAGAAGGACAAAAGGCTGAGGGTGTCTGAGAATAGGAGGGTGCCAAGGAATATATATGGGACTAGGTGGGATAAGATACTAGGGGATTGGACGAAACTGCATAACGAGATGCTTCATGATCTGCAGTACTCACCATTTATTAGTCTTGTGATAATATCAAAAAGGAATGAGATATGCAGGGTTTGTGGTACATATGGGGGAGAGGAGAGGTGCAGACATGGTTTTGTTGGGGAAATCTGAAGGCAAAAGACCACTTGGAACACCTAGGTGTAGATGGGAGGGTAATATTAAAATGGATCTTCAAGAAATAGAATAAATGGGCATGGACAGGATTAACCTGGCTCAGGGTTCTGATGGTGGGCTTCTGTGAACACAATAATAAATCAGTGGGTCCACTGAATTTAGGGAACTTCTTGACTGGCTGAGGAACTAATGGCTTCTCAAGACCTCTGCTCCATGTAGTTAGTTATGTATACACTGGACATCAAGCATTAAACATTAATCCAACAACTCATGCCTACTGAATATCACATGTAATACAAGGGCTCAAGCATTAGCAACCGATATTAACCTCTTATCCTTAGGTTTTTGCAGTGTGTGTTGAATGCGTACCAAATTAACACTAAACGAAATGGACTTTTACTTACACCTTGAACATGCCAAGTACACAGAGAAGTTATAAGGTTCCTTCATTTCCATACTTGTCGTGCATCCCAGTTTATAGTTCTTGAGCATCTAAAACAGGTAAACCAGTTGGTCTGCCTCAATTTCAAGCTATATCAAACACCATACCTTACAGTGCTGTTTCTACAATTAAATTGCTTTCTTATATTTATTGGACCGTGCATCATCTTGATAGTTGAATAAACTGCAAATATTGGCTGTTGCAATACAGCAGCCAATATTTGCAGAAACACGCTTTCTAAAACCACACACACCAAGACTAAACACTCGCCACTAAATAAGTACGCTAATGCAAAAACCTCTATCCTTACAGAGCAATAAAACCCATGAAATAACTCAACAAATAAGTTGCAAGCTCCTGAGGATGGATGTATTAACATCTGAAACATGTTGAGCATTAAATAATGAAATAATAAAGCAAGTGACATCAAGTTGGTTTCTCTTTATTCAACTAAATTTCTTTCCTTCGGCTTCTGTGACCTGTGTATAATCTGCAAATCCGGCTTTTGGAATATGGTCAGTGGACATGACAGAGCAGTTCCTTTTCACTTTACAGTAGTTACCAACTTCAGAAGAAATGAAACTCAACAATTAAGATAGAAACAACAACTACTGAAATTCTAAGCAGTCTTAGCACACAATGTAGTCAAATCCCCCCAAACTTAAGTAACACCTCACATAATCACTGTAGATCTTTTAATTGTGAATGATATAAACAACCAAATGGACTCAGGTTGAGTCCAACATGATCATAGTATTACCTGTTTCTAATACTGTTTGAATATTTTTGAATTATGTCTATTTCATAGGACTGTTAAACTATTTCACATAGTGAATCTTATGCGTATTGGACCGTGCATCATCTTGATATTTGAATAAAGGTATACCAATTTGATGACACTTGCTTTATTATGTTAATTTACTGCTCAACATGTTTCAGATGTTAATACATCCATCTTCAGGAGCTTGCGACTACTTGTTGCGTTGTTGTGTAGGCATTTTTGCTGAGAATTTCGATTTTTATAAAAAAAATTAGAAAATGTGTTTAGGGCCTTCCCACGAAGCTCTCAACGATGCTTCTCGAAACAGTTTCTGTCTGTCTGTTTTGAGAAGCGTCGTTGAGAGCTTTGTGGGAAGGCCCTAAACACATTTTCTAATTTTTTTTCATAAAAATCAAAATTCTCAGCAAAAATGCCTACACAACAATGCAACAAGTAGTCGCAAGCTCCTGAAGATGGATGTATTAACATCTGAAACATGTTGAGCAGTAAACTGACATAATAAAGCAAGTGTCATCAAGTTGGTATACCTTTATTCAAATATTTCACATAGTGGTTAATCCTCTAAAGCTGGAGTAAGCAGAGCAGGCGAATACATATTGTTCCACTTAAAACCAGCCTGCTTGCATGGCAAGAGTGCTGACAGCAGGCCAGTTTTAAGCGAACACCCCATACTTTCTGCAGCAATACAGATAGGTGTACAACTTACAGAGAACCAGATAAATTGAAAACCTTTTAATTCTTCACACTGTGCCTCTTTCACCCAAGGATGGACAATAGCTCATGGCACATTAGGCACACAGAAGATACAAGTCTTTTGGGATGTCACTGGGAAAGTACATGTAGTTTCCACCAATCTGAAGGATATTAGTGCCTTCACCTTCATAGCTGAGCAGTCCAGACGAATGGCTACATGAGAAGAATGGTATGTGGGTAACAGCTGGTTCCTCCTACTACCACATCTATTGGCTCACCACCTTCTTTGGCCATGTAATAACATCATCAACCATGCCTCTACACTACATACTACTTGTCCCATATGGCTACTCTCCTTGGACTGCGTGACAAAAAGATGAAGGCCCTATAATCCTTCAAAAAACTGGGGAACTATTGGCCCAATGACACAGTATCACATCCCTGAAGACTTTCATCTTTACCAACATCACCAGTCACCTCAAATCCTATATGCCAGGCAAGGTTAATTAATCTGGTCTTTAATTTCTGGTTTGTTGTACTATGATGGTCAGGAAAATATACAGTAATATTTATTTCTATGCATGACTTTTGCAAGTACAGTTCCAGATTCTATTTATCATCTCTGTGTGATGGATATAATTACATGCCCTCTTGACATTTTTAGGTTAGTTTACAGACATGTATGTCCTCCAGCACTTGTTTCTACTGTATTACCCACAAGAAACTCACCAACAATACAGTTAAATATCATGACAAATGCAGAGCTTTGCAATGTCACCAAATTTATTACTGCTAGCATACACAGACATTTCACAGAAAGTTTTTATATGTTTGATCTACAATATTTTATATACCTGCCTACAATCATTCATTAGTTACAGCCAACACACACAAAGCAAAACAGATATTACAGGCAATCACGTTGTTTCAGGTTCCGTGCAACAGTTATCTTACACAACCTGCATGAAGTCCTATTACCACACCAAATTTCAAAACACCATCTGAACCTTTAAATTCTGGCATGTTATATCGTGGCACAGTTCTAAGTACCCACGATTCAAGTCTTCTGGGATGTTACGCCGATGTTGCTGGGTAAAGAATTCTACTCACCCAAACCACACAGTGATCCCAGAAAACCTGAGAAGTTTTCAAAGAGGTCTGACAGTACGAAAAACATGCAACAAATCAAATTTCAAGAACTGACACTTTTTTCTATATAGCAGAAGCTTAGATATTTGAATAGGGGTATTTAAAATGTGAAATAATAAAAAAGGGTATACATTTATTTTTGTGAAATTGCTGTTTCACTCGTTTAATTATTTGTTCCACGTTTGGGGGCCATTACTCTATCACTTTAATAAAACTTTGCAGAAAACATTCTCAACATGTCCAAAAATGCTGTTCAATTACGAATCAAATAAACGCAAATTATCTACAAAGGTACAGAATAAAGTATCAAAAAACGGAATCACTTTTCAGTATTCATCATTTTGTAGAGGAGATTCTTCATTCTGCACATCACATTTTTTTTCCCCACATCCAACTTACCTTGGTCACGAAACGATCACCATGAAGCATGTTTCACATTCAGAAACACTTCCATACACTAAGGGTACAGAGAAAAAAAAAACACCCATTTTCACAAACCCAGCTGTGCCATATTCTTGGTCTTCACGCAGCTGATTTAATGGCAATCACGAGGATTTGTTGGTTTCTTTTACCACAAGATTCATAAAAGATAATTTAAAAAAATGCAAATAAAACAGGAGTTTGGACTGGCATTAGGTAAATGAAGCACTCTCAGACCGAGACAATTCACAGAAAAGAGGGGTAATTATCTGGTTTACAAGGACAAATTTATGTGAAAAATTCATATTTGTTTCCTTGTCACAATCAGGAACAAAATCATCCCACACCCCACCAACCAAAAATGAATGGGAGAGGCACTCTACCTCATAGCCATTACCAACTGTACAATAATTTCAAGTTTCAATGACACATATCCTTTTTCAATTCATCCTGAAATACAGGATCTAGATAATTTCAATATCACACTTACTTACTCCATGGTGCAGAGTCCTTCTTGAGAAGCTAACTGGTTTGCAGCTAGTCAAGAAATTCCCTGCATTTCACGGAACCCGAAGGTTCATTACCGCCCTCACAAGTGTCCGCCACAATATCACACTGCAAATGATATCTCCTATCAGTCACCTCAGCCTATGCTGCCCACTCATAACACCATATCACCACTATCGTAGTGATCATCAGTCAGTGTCAGTTCCCAATTCATCAGCTTCTCTATCATCTTCCTCAAACATCACCACTGATCCTTGTCAGTTTTTACCAAAAATTACAATGTTTCTACCTGAACACATCAAACTATCCTTTACAAACCTACTTACAAAGACATAAAACTGCAAAACACTACAATTTCTATACTGCCTCTAGCAAACATAACACACACATGGCAAGTAGATGTATTGGGCAGTCTGCAGTGGGAGGTTTAAATCATCATTCCCTGGTGATAATGGTTAACATCAATGTTATGAATACCTGCTTGCAAGCCTGTAAACTCCAATCACCTCAAATAAAAACATTTTTCAAACTCTTCTCTGTAAATCTCCTATAGGAAAACAATCACAGGCAGCATGCACGAGTCGTGCGCACACTCTCTCTCTCTCTCTCTCTCTCTCTCACACACATACACACTCTTGCACGCATGCCCACACATGCACCTCTACAGGATACATGAAACTTCTGTCTCACTTAAACCAAGGAATGACATGCGAAGCACTATTTAGGTTCCACAACACACACTACTAATACCCTCAACATGCTACAAATACCTTTCCTGTGAGGCTAACCAGAGTAAAGATGTCAGAGATATGGTACAAAACAATTCTAATCACCTCACACGCCTCTGTAAAAAACTCTTCTCCCCCTCCAATATCTGGCCATTCTGCATCTGTAATCCAGTAGTTAATGCTCCTGCAAACACAGATATCTTTCATGTGGATATGAAAGACATGTATTTCACTCCTAAATTACACATGAGCCTCCCATCAACAAATAATGTAAAATAAAAATTTCATATTTTCTTGCATAATCATCCACATATTTGTACTTCATGACAATTCAATCTTCCAAGTCAGTATACTGACAAGGCCTCAGGATAGGACAGGATTTGGGGTTTGATGTTGTCACCAAAATGTCCAGAATGGCTCTCAGGTCCATCTAACCTCATATCAGATGGCTACTGTGAGCTTCAACCACTGGGGTACAGTGGCTACAGCATGAAACTGTATCTTCATTTACTGCTGATCTTAAGTTTGTGTGGAGCTATACCTCTGCTCCCCTGCATGTCTTTACAATGAGGTACTGAATGAACAAAGTGGACACCCAACTTTTCATATGCCCACTTATGTTTAACTCTTTGATGAATAAAGATTAGTAAAGTACACTACGTTGGGCACCAAAGTGACCCCTTGCACCTCAAAGTCCAATCTTTTGTTCAAACCTTTACCAGAATCAGATTATCTTGAATTATAAATAAAGCTTCAGCTCATACTACACAGTAAACAAAGCCTGTCTCAGTTGTAAAAAACCATTATTTAAAGCAGTACTGGGAAATAACTGTTGTTTGATCTGGGATCCCAACAAAACACTTGTAAATGCAATGTGTCCACATTATTTTGGAAATGGTGTCTAGTTACATCTTCAAGTGGAACCCTTATCTGTTGGGCCACTTCACAGTGCTACTCTCATAGGATGGACCTATTTTATTTCTTCACCCATCCAACTAGATTAGATACTGTGTACAAAGTACCAAAGGTTATTAGGCGTATTCAAAAAATTGCAAAAAGTGACTATGTGCTTTGTCATGTCTGTCTGTCTGTCCAACTGCCCCCATGAACTACTTGGCTTCCAATAGATGGATTTTCATTAAATTTGATAATTGCGTGTTTTTTTAAAATGTCAAGAAATTTCAAGTTTCATTAAAATTGGACATGAACAACAGGTACTTTACATGAAGACAAATATACATTTATGACCAAATCTCACTCAATTCTTATTAGAATGAGAAATGTTTCAGACAAAAGTTGTAGAGAAAATCAAAACACACATTTTATATTCAATAACTTTATTCCAAAAACTGTGCTGCTTATAAGATAATGTGGAAAATTACTGTCGAGCCTGACAGGCCACAGATGAAAATATAATATGGTGCATGCACATTGCACGTTGGAGACCCAAGGCTACAAGCACACACTCAGAATATGTAATACTTATTGCTTTTCTGATGCAACAGCTGTTTCACAGATGCACCTCAACGTTATGTTATATATAGACTACCACCTTATGTTTGAGGAACAAGCCAGTGTCAGAAACTCACCACAGACCTGCCTTTAATGTGAAGGATAAGATAAAACACAGCTTTTCACATCACTGACCCCTACTTGCACTTAGTGATGGGAAGAGATTTGCTTTCTACTTTGTAACAAAAATTGTGGTCCTTGATTCAAATATATGAGAAAAAAGGATTTCTTGAAATGGGTAAAGTCTTCTGTGATATGACAGTGTCATTGGACAAGCAGTTCCAAAGATTTTGAAGGCATTACGATCCTTTAAAAGAAGGAACTACTCAACGGGCAGCACTGCATCACATCCCTGAAGACTTAAGACCTAAGCAATAATCCAGTAAAAAACTCAAATTTCACACAGGATCGTTTTCTTATTGAGAATGTCACCAGCCCAAGGTATGTAACACTGGATCCATAATGAACGACAAACCAGAAAGGGTGTGGAAAGAAACACTTACAGCCAGCGTGAGGCACTATCCTGACATCTGACTGCAAGAACTGAGGAATATAATGGACAAAGTTGTTCAGATAGTCTCCAGCTCAAGATTTCCACAGTGATTGGTAAAATGGAATTTATATTTCTAGAAGTCAAACTATGCAAAATCATTTACGTACCGGTAGTTTTCATCATAAAACTCGTTAATGTCTGGAACAGAATTCCAACTGGCCAGATCAAATTTAATCCTGTCCTTCACTAGTGGACAGCTCTCTCCATCCTCCCTCTCTTCCACGTCCCAGCCAGAATTCAGTATAACTGAAATCACAAGAAACTACTGCATTTACCCTGCACGTTGACTCTAGGATGACTCCTCCCCCCAAAGAAAAAACATGTCTGCCAAGGAAAAAATATTTATCCAAATCTAAGATGAACACCTAAAAATAAAATGTCTGCCAAGAAAAAATATTTTACTAATAATTTCATACACTTAAGACCCACAGTATCTCAGATTCTGTCTACCTTTAACAATCAGTAGTACTGTCTCCATCTTCACACTCACTCCTAACATTCTCATCCTCTTTATACATCATTCCACAACTCATCATCATCAGTCTCATCCAATACACTGGATATACAGCACTTCTGAAAACCCTTCACAGTCACTTTCGGCTAGCTGCACTGCCATGCTGTTACGATCCACACTGACTAAATGATACATTTATATTTCTTGGTTTATGAGCTTACTTGAACCCATGAAGATTTACACTTTTCTCCCCAGATGGTGTTAATGGTATTCAGAATTTAAATACACGTGTTCTGGATTTTTGTTCTTTTGCATGTAGTCTGATCAGTCTGAGTTCATGGCCCTTTTTATGGTTTTTAATTGGTGGATTCATCCAGGTTTTATTTTTGAGCCTTGTAGTTAATTTTTAATTTTTCTATAGCCATATTCCTGTTACTACCCTTGGACTAGATTTATTCTCTGGTACGTATCTTAACAAGTTAGTGTTGCTACAGTGCTCAGTGACTGACAGTAGCGCAGTCCAAGTGGTCCACCAAGATAGGTGATTCTGTGGCCCCCCCCCCCCAAAAAAAAAAAAAAAAAAATG
>Ga0136643_10019986_pt1 | contig 10123 bp, 17 predicted proteins | sample TergutLab28metaG_FD_96883 | JGI IMG/M metagenome (GOLD analysis project Ga0136643, IMG submission 96883) | Labiotermes labralis P1 segment gut microbial communities from Petit-Saut dam, French Guiana - Lab288 P1 (version 3) (version 3) | ecosystem: Host-associated > Arthropoda: Insects >... | reverse complement strand
TTGCGTTTTATTTATCGCATTCTTTATTCCCATCATTCAGCATCACCGTTATCATTATATCACAAATCCCCTATTTCTTCAATCTTTTTAGGGGTTTTGCGTGTTGCTTGTCGACACTCTGAGCGCGGAATAAAAGAGTAATCTCTTTCATTCCCGCGCCGTTAGGCTACCGTACATTCATACAGGGTACTTGTGTTTTAATCATACCATGTTATGTAATAAGTGTCAAGTATTATTTCTTGACAGTTACATAAGCGCGTTTATACTTTTCAGCCGTTTGGGTCTTGGCAAGCTTCAACTCACCATTAAGCGGCTGTAAATATTTCAATATGCGCTTCAATTCCTCGTCACATTCATACAATACCCTGATTTTAAAGCCCATAACATCACCGACTATCCTTTTTGGCTTCTTGTTTTTCGATGTTGATTTTCAATCCCTCCAACGTAGCCCGCGCTGCCCTCATTAATATTGATTCATAACAAAGCGGGTCATTGGTACCCGTTACGCCTATCGTCAACAACCCAAGCGCAAAATCAATATCGTGTTTTACATAATCAACAGTTATTTGTCCCATTATTTCACCTCCCCCCGGTAGCGGTAGTAGCATTAGTAGCGGTAGTAGCATTAGTAGCGTTATGCTATTAAATAGGAAGCGTATCATCATCCGGTTCAATAACTGCTTCCTGAACCGTTTCGGAATGCCCGAATATTGAAACGATTTTATCTTCATGCCTGTAAAATGAATGCTTCCTAGTCTTTGAGTTCCCCGGTTTGTAAATTATGCGGTCATGCTTAAACAATTTTTCTGTGAGGTTTGAAAAAGCACGCCCTATTTGCTTTGGCGAAAACATTGTATCAGTATATCTAACCATCACCGTCATAAATTCCGATGCTGTTATTTCAACCCCGATAGGGTTTTCGAGTAATAAATGCCGAATCGTCCTAACAACCGGGTCGTTATCGTATTCCAATCGTTCATTGTCTGCCGTGCGTTCTTCCGCTGTCCCAACAAGCCGCCATTTATACGTGACATCCGGGTCAAACACAATAATTAAGTCATTCGTTTCAATATCGCGCCCTATCATCTTCAAAGTCGCTTCCTTATCTGCCCTCGTCTTTTTGCAAATAAGGAAAATAGTATCGGCCGCCCCCATAATCCCATTCGTACCCGATATCATGTTGAATGGGTCTGCATCGTCCGCCAGCTTGCGTAAATGGTGTATCACCAGTACGCATATCTGATGTGTGTCCGCAATGTTCTTTAACACGCCCATGTCGGCGTAATCCAGCGAATAACCACCCGCACCCCTCATCCCGGCAGAACGTACCCTCTGGAGAACGTCAATGACAATCAACCCCGTCCCCGGTTTTTCCTTCAAGTAATCATTTACCTGCTCCGACAGTCCGCTGTCGATAGTCCCGGCCTTAACAGTAAAGTCAAATCCCTCTGGCGGCTGCCCTCCTTTCAATATAAGCCCCATACGCTTCTTTAGCCGCCTGTAACCGTCCTCCAACGCCAGATACAATACCCCTGTCTTTTCCGTCTCATGTCCCAGAAACGGCGCACCAGCCGCAACCGACAAGCATAAATCAAGCGAAAACCAGCTTTTACCATACTTGGATGGAGCGCACAGGATAGACAGCCCCTGCGGTAAAATATCCTTAACTATGTACTTCAATGGCGGCAATTCGGTATTCCATAACTCTACGGCTGAAATTGTTTCAAGTTTTGAGCATATAACGCTACTAATGCTACTAACGCTACTAACGCTACCGCTTGAACCGCTTGAACTGCTTGTAAAGGGTTTAGCGTCCGGCCTAGGCGCATCAGGCGGCCCGGTTCGTCCGGCATACCTTTGCTCATTCTCTGCCTGTTGCCGTTTTATCTCATTTATTACATCCTGCTGGCTTTCCCGGCTCAAAATATTACCTCCCCGCGCTTATCGTTATACATAGCCACCCTGTCGGCTAGCTCACCGTCTGTTAAAATGCTCAACTGGTATTCAATCAACGGGACAGCATGTAACACAAGCGCATAATCAACCATGTGCGGCGCGTCTAAATCGGATTCCCTCATAGGTTTTGTCGCTTCCCGTAATTGTTCCATCAAGTGTAACCTCTCGCATAAATAATCAAAATACGCGCTTTCCCATTCTTCATAATCAGCATATACCCGTTTATCCCGTTCCCGCTCCGCCCTCATGGCGGCATACCCGCGCCGCTGTTCCTCTGTTAACTCCCCAACGGCAAGCCCCAGCCGGAAGTCGTTATCAATCTTTTTAGCGGCTTCCAGCGGGTTTATACCGTATAGTTTAGCGGTAAAATCAATGACGCTTCCCCCAGCCCCGCACCCAAAACAATGCCAAGAGCTTGTTGACTGATAGACGGTTAGCGACGGTGTATCTTCCTTGTGAAACGGGCAAACTGCCCTATTGCGTTTTATGATCATACCGTGAGATTGTACAAGTTCTACAATACTAACCCGCGCCTTGACTTCCTCGAATAAATCAACCGTGGCTTGCTTCATCTAAACATTTGTGTTAAGCTGTTTGCACAGGGCAGTAAGAAGCTTCTCCGACTTATCAAGCTTTTTATCCGAACAGTCAAGCCGTTCTATAATCATTTTCAAATCGACACCAGACATAGTGTCAATTTTACGGTTCCCGCCCTCGCATGTTATGTATTTTATCTGGCCCGTATTGCACATATGCCGTACTGTGGCATAACTAAGCCCCGTTTGCCGTTGATATTCAGCTATAGTTACATATCGCTTCATTCCCTCACATCCTCTGTCAAGTATTCTACACTGACACCTAACGCACGGGCAAGCTTGCCAACCGTTTTAAGTTCCGGTAGATATTCGCGGTCATACTTGGCGCGGTTTATAGTGGTGCTGGATAGTTTTCCGGCTTTTTGTAATTCGCGCATAGTCATACAAGATGTAGCAATAGCCACTTTAAAATTCCGGGTATTTATTTTCATATCTATCCCCCATACATGCTCTATTAATTATCATATATTAATTATAAGCTCTCAATGTAATCTTGTCAAGCTCTGTTTGTTTTCATATAAAACTTTTTTATTTCTTATTAACAACCATGGTATCATTTGTTATCTTGTTGTGCTATACTACGGATGGGTGATATTATGATAGGAGAAAAAATAAAACAATTACGCATTGAAAAAGGGCTAAAGCAAAGTGAGCTAGCTGAAAAAGCAGGGATTTCCAGGGTGTCAGTGGGTTTTTATGAACGTAATGAAAGACAACCGACTATTGAAATAGCTATACGTATCGCTCACGCTCTTGGTGTATCAATTAATTGCTTGAGTAGACTTGATGAAAGTCCTATTTTGTCATCGTGGCATTTTCAAGCCTGTGACGATATATTTAAAAAAGGCTTAGATAGGTTTACGAAAGAAGAAACAAAAGATATTATTAACTTAATTAAGGCATTTGATAAGCCTAGTGAACAGTTATTTAAAGAACAAGTCGCTTATAAAAATAAAGCGAATTATCTGGAGCATTTGATAAAAATAACTAATGCACTCAATGACAAGGGCGTTTTAAAAGTTATCCAGTATGTAACCGATATTTCCAGACTACCAGATTATAGAGAAGGTGAGCCCAATGCCCCGCAAGACGAACACAACGATTAATAACAATGATTATTACCGTGTCACCGCCACTATCGGCAAGGCCGCCGATGGTAAGCCCATCCGCAAACAATTCTATGGTTCTAACAAAAAGGAAGCGGAAGCCAAACGAGATGAATATATCGCTAATATAAAACAAGGCTTGGCAATAAATTATGATAAAGCGTTATTTAGTGTAGCTTTCAAAGCATGGCTTGATAATGTCCTTCGCCCATCTGTGGCTTTATCGTCCTACCGCCGTTATGAGGTTGATTATAGATTGCGTATCCGTGATTGTGGGCTTGCAAGTATGCGCCTTACTGATATAAGAGCGGCAAACATTCAAGCCTTGTATAGTGAATTATTAGTAGATTATACGCCTAATACAATCTGGAATACAGATAAGCTCCTACGGCATTTCTTTAATTATGCTGTAAAGAGTGATTTAATAATAAAAAGTCCTATGTTAGCGGTTGAATTACCCGCCGACAAATCTGTTAAACCAGAAAAGCATATTCTTGGAAGGGATGAAGCCCAAAGGCTTATTGATGAAGCCAGAGAGAACCCGGATGCGGTAATTTTTGCCTTTGCTGTGCTTTCTGGTTTGCGTCAAGGCGAAATCCTAGCATTAAAACATAGCGATATTGATTTTAAAGCCGGGAAGATTCATGTAAATAAAACGGTTGATTTCCTTACAATAGACGGAAGCTTTAAACCTCTTGTAACCGTTCCTAAAACACAGGCAAGCATACGTACTGTCCCAATAATGGACGCTTTAAAGCCATTGTTATCGACACATATAAGACGGGAAAAAGAAAAGCATTTCAAAGAATGTACTCCATGGACGTTAGATAGTATATTATTTTCATCTGCAAAATGCACGTATATTGAAGGTGGTAATATTCGTAAACGATTGAAGCGGCTCCTTAAAAAGCTTGGAATTGAACCAACATCATTTCACGCCTTGCGTCATTCGTTTTGTACCCTTCTTGCCGAACAAGGTGTACCATTAAAAACAGCTTCCATGCTCATGGGACATAGTTCCATATCTATAACAGCAAAATACTACACGCATGTTGACGATGCAGAAAAAAGGCGCGGCATAGAAAAACTGTCCAACGCATTCATTTAACACATTTAACACTATATTTAACACACAAGTTTTTGATAGGTTTAAAATGTTGCAAATTGATGCTTACCAAAAATGTTGATTTTAAGCCATTTTAAATCGAACCATTTATCACTGTCTATAACTATGAAGTGTTTATTTAGATTCAGTCATTGAGGTAGCAGCCCGCCGGATAGAGCATTTTATAGACGGTAAGCAAAAACTGGAGTGGGACCCAATTAACAATAAATACATTGTCAACGGTGTGAACATCTTGCAGGGGGTTCTCGCCGCGATAAGTTAGGAGACCGTGCATGAAGATACCACTGGACAAGCCGTTTGAATATGAGGATTACAACCTGACAGAAATTGATCTGGACCTTGATGGAAAAATGTCGTCAAAGTTGAAAGATCGAATTGATGCGGAGTTCAGGACTAAAATCAAAGGCGAACCTGTACTGGTTCCCTGGCTGGACAACCGGTATAGAAACATAGTAGCGGCCAAAGTTACCGGTATACCGGAAAATGTTCTGCGGGAACTGCCTTTTAAGGCTTACAACACCATGCATAACACCATAGAATATTTTTTCGCTCACTCGCAGGAGCCCTCTTCGGAGATGCCGGAGGAATTGGCGGATTAGACGTGGCACGCGGCCTGCGGCGGACAGTTTTAACTTTGTCTATGAACACAAATACGTCGGTTGAATTCTGGATGGACATGCCCATATTTGAAATGTTTGATTGGGTAGATGATTGTTCTGAATTTTTAGAGGAGAAACGCCTGAAGGAAGAAGAATCATGGAAGGAGCTGTCAAAGCAAAAATGAATCATTTGGGCCTTTCATGGGATTCGGCTCTACAAAGCAAATAGTGGGCGGTTACATCTAGAAAATCGGCTATTTCAACAAGGGTTTCCAGCAGGATATGATTCGATAGATTCATGGAGGTGGGGAAGATGGCGGCGGCTGGCAAAAAAGAATATTCATTGGGCTACATAATTGGCGCTCAGCTGAAGTCCAGCTTCCCTGATGCCTTCAAGAAAGTTGAAAGGCAGCTGCTTGCCTCCAAAAAAGCTGTAAATAATGCTAAAGCCGCGTGGAAGAATTTCGGCACAGAGGCCGGAAAAATAGCTCTTGGCATTGTCGGGACCGTAACCGCCGCCACCGTCGCTGTATATAAACTGGTGGACTCCGTGGCTGACCAGGGCGACAGAGCCGCAAAAACAGCGGAACGGCTTAAAATGCCCATAGATGCCTATCAGGAACTTGAATACGCATTTAGAAGCGCAGGTCTCGGCGGCGACGAATTTGTAAGCATTATGAATAAGCTTGATTCCACGCTTGTAAGGGCGGCTTCAAGCGAAAAGGAAGCGGCGCGGTGGGCTGAAGAATTTGGCCTGTGCGCTGAAAAACTTGCCCGGATGTCGCCGGAGCAGCGTATTGAACGCTTAGCGGACTATTTAAACAGCCTTGAAGACCCACTTGAGCGCGACCGCCTTGCCATGGAGCTTTTCGGCAAGTCCGGCGCGGAAATGGCCCGGATTCTTGACATGGGCTCCGACGGCATAAAGCAGCTAAGGGATGAAGCCCGTCGTACGGGAAATATAATGTCGCTGGAAGCGGCAAGGCAGGCCGAAGCCTATAAAGACGTAAAGCAGGAGCTAACCGCCACTATCAGCGGTATCAAGATTCAGCTTTTCAGCAGGCTTCTGCCGGTTTTTGCTGAATCGTTCAAAGCCATTGCGGCACGGCTTCAAGGTGTTGACTGGTCTGCATGGGGCGATAAAATTGCGGGCTGGGTAAACGGCGCTATCCCGAAGATTAAGGAAATAGCCGTTTCTACCGGTGAATTTATCGGAAAAATAAGGAGCGGCATCCAAACGGTAAAGGCTTTTGTCGGCGGATGGGATAAGGTCGCATTAATAGCAGCATCTCTTTTGACAATGAAAACGGCTATTTCCGGTGTAACTGCCGTCATTAATACGGTTATAGCAGCAAAGAAAATTTGGTTATTGGTTCAGAAGGCTTTGAACTTGGTATTAATCAAAAATCCCATAGGGTTAATTATCATAGCCATAGCTGGGCTACGGGGGAAAGCCCTGTTTTTATGTTATTCCACGTATCCGAAAATTTGCTTTTAATCCAATCAAATCCATTGCCTGACTTTAAAGCATCCCAGCCTTCCGAAAAGGTGGATTTTACCGCATTCCATGCATCGCCGACACTGGATTTTATATTCGAAAAAGATTCTCCGAAATTGTCCTGAAGCCAACTAAAGACCGCGGTTTCCTTAACGTTTGACCACATATCGGAGAATTTATCCTGAACCCACTGGAATGCGGCGCTTTCCTTTACGCTTGCCCACATGCTTGAGAATTTATCTTCCACCCATTGGAAAGCGGCAGATTCTTTTATGTTAGACCATGCATCGGAAAATTTGCCTTTAAGCCATTCCAAACCTGTTCCGGCTCTTAAATTTTCCATGCCTTCGCTGAAGAACGATTTAACTGATTTCCAGCCGGTGTTTGTCGCAGTTTTAACGCTATTCCATCCATTTACAAAGGCTTCCTTCACTTTATCCCAGTTCTTTATCAATTGGACAATGCCGTATATTACGCATGGGATTCGATTAAGTCAACATTCTGGGAAGGTTTCGATGCTATCCAGGCCGGTAACGGCTGGGATTGGGTTAAAGGTAAATTTTCAGAAACATGGAATAATATTAAATCCAATTTATCCGCTTCGGATATATACGGTAATATAAAACAGACATTTTCAAACGCTTGGGAAGGTGTCAAAGAAGCGTGGAACAACCCGGAGGAATTCTTTAGCGGAATATGGTCTGGTATACAGGGTGCATTCTCGAACGTTACCGGTTGGTTTAAGGACGTTTTTACCGGGGCATGGCAAGGGGTAAAAGACGTATTCTCCTCCGGAGGTGCCGTCTTCGCCGGGATAAAAGAAGGGATTCTTGATACATTTAAAACAATTGTAAACGGGCTTATCGGCGGCATCAACACCGTCATCGCCATTCCATTTGAGGGTATTAACTCGGCGTTGCAAAAAATAAAAGACATTAGTATATTCGGACTAAAGCCTTTTGACTGGATGCCAATTATAAATACACCTCAGATACCCATGCTGGCAAAGGGCGCCATCATAGACGGCCCCACGCTTGCTGTTATCGGCGAAGCCGGAAGGGAATCCGTTATCCCTCATAGAAATGATGCGCGGTCGCGCAGTTTATGGGAGCAGACCGGACGTATGGCCGGGTTTTCGCAGCCATCTGCTGGCGGCAGAGTAATAACCGTACCAGTCAGCGTGGACATAAAGGTTCAGGGCGTCGCTGACAGCGACACTGTAGCCCGTTTAAAGGCTGCTGGCGATGACATTGCGTATAAAGTCCAGCAAGCCGTCAATGCAGTGCTTCCGAGGGCGTTGGCAGAACTTAAACGTTCGGAAGTGAGGACAAGTTTCTGATGAATACATATTCAACTATTCAGGGTGACAGCTTCGACGGAATCAGTAAAAAAATCTATCAGGATGAAGCGTTCGCCGGGGATATCATTCAGGCGAACCCGGATTATGCAAATACGGTTATCTTTTCCGCTGGCGTCATCCTAATCATACCGCCAAAACCGGCGCCGTCCGGGGCAGATAATTTGCCGCCTTGGAGGAGGAGATAATAGATGGATAAACCACGTCGTGCCTATTGCCGCATTGAATACGATGGCAGGGATGTAACAGATGAATTTTCCAAAATGTTATTATCCATAACGTATACAGATAATATTGATAGCGCGGACGAAGTAATTTTAACCTTAGAGGATATTGACCAAAATCTAAGTGGTCCTTGGTATCCAAAAGTAGCGGCAAAGGGGTGATATACATGTCTGACGGTGATTTCAGCGATATTTTAGCCGACCCACGGCCAAAGGCAGCGGCATCATCCGGTAAAGCGTCTCACGCTGTAGCGGGAACCACGTTACATGTTATGATTTTCGCGGAAAACTGGGATAACCCAAACCAGACTGAGACCCTTGATTGCGGAACGTTCGAGGTCTGCGGCATGCAGATTAACGGGCCGCCGTCCACCGCAAGAATAGAGGGCGTGTCTGTGCCGTTATCCGCTCCCGTCCGGCGCGAAAAGCATACCCGCGCCTGGGAAGAGACGACTTTGAAATCTATAGCTTCGGACATTGCGGACCGAGGCGGGCTGACACTTACATTCGATCTGGACGATGACCCTGTGCTGGACAGGGTGGATCAGCGGCAAGAGCCTGACCTTTTATTCCTTATGAATCTTGCAATGGACCACGGCGCATCAGTCAAGGTATACGATAAGCAGCTGGTTATTTTTTCCGAGGCAAAATATGAAGCCAAGCCTTCTGTAATAACCTTCATGCGCGGCGACAAACGCTTGAAGTCATATACGTTCACACAAGATACTTCCGACGTGGCTGAGGGCGCTGTAGCCACATACAAAGACCCAAAATCCGGTAAATGGGTGTCGGAGGAGTTTTACCCGCCGGATGCTCCCGCCGTAGGCAATCAGCTGATTGTCAACGCTCGGCCATGGAATATGGAAGGGGATAGGTACCGGGAATTGTTGGAGTGATTATAAGATGTTGGATCAGGGTAATTCGGCGAATCAGGTCATAGACGATTTTTTGGACATACGCGCCGACGTGCGCGATCAGGCGCTGCAGCAATGCAAGACCTCGCTGCGGGAAAAGAATAAGCACGAATGGACATGCGAGCTGGAAATTATGGGCAACACTGAAATTGTGTCCGGAGTTACATTCGAGGTTCAAGGGTTTGGCATATTCGACGGAAAATATCTGTGCACGCAAGTTATACATAAGCTGGGCGGGGGTTATACCACTAAAATCAAGGGACATCGCGTGCTTAACGGATATTAGTTTTTTGGGAGGATAAAACCGTGTCACGGCTCAGGTCAAACACCGGAAACTACATAGAAGATTTTATACGGATAGGGCAGGTTTCAAGCGTAAACCCTCTCACCTGCTCCTGCCGGGTAGCTTTTGATGATATGCAGGACGACGGCACGCCCATGGTGTCATACGACATGCAAATCCTCCAGCACAGAACGGTAAAAAGGCAGGATTTTACCTTGCCGGAGATAGGTGAGCACGTTCTCTGCGTATTTTTGCCAAACGGCAATCAGGAAGGTTTTATCCTAGCTTCTTTCTACACGGGCAGCAATCTGTTTGAATACCCTATCGGAAGCAAAAAGCTCGCCGGCAAGACCGGCATATACCGCAGCCACTACGCCGATGATTCTGAATTCGAATATGATTTCAACACACATATCCTACGCGGATATACAAACCACTCCGACATCGAGCTCGGCCGCATCGAG
>Ga0136643_10019984_pt1 | contig 10123 bp, 6 predicted proteins | sample TergutLab28metaG_FD_96883 | JGI IMG/M metagenome (GOLD analysis project Ga0136643, IMG submission 96883) | Labiotermes labralis P1 segment gut microbial communities from Petit-Saut dam, French Guiana - Lab288 P1 (version 3) (version 3) | ecosystem: Host-associated > Arthropoda: Insects >... | reverse complement strand
TCGGCTGTCCACGACTGCTTATTCAATATATTCGCAGCTACCCTCCATAAAGGAGGCCGTTCCTCTGTCCGCAACCTGAGGACGCGCCATGCCGTGGTGACAGGGACCCACTACACGGGATTAGCAAATACTAGTTGACAGAAAGAACTGGTTGTCTAGTTTCCGGTCACATTTATCCTGCAGCATCCATTAGACAGAAAGTTGATAAGAAGTTCAAACTCTCTTCACTCCCCCCCCTCAGTAGGCCCTCTTGTATAAATTAATGTGACTGAAATAGTAGAAAAAACATTAGGAATGAGTAAATTACTTACATTGCAAGTACAAGAGTTCAGAAGGGACAACAGTGGAAATAAACCTGCAGACAGTTACACATGTTCTTTTGGTTGATTTAGTTCCAAAAAAGGCGAGAAGCTGTTGGCCTCTCAAGAAGCACTCTGATTTATGGACCTCATTAGCTTACTCAGTTAAAGACGTACTCATTTCCAGAATATCAACTGCTGTACCAATAAGTTCATTGTATTTTTAGACCTTGCGTCGGATCTGTTACCGGCACTGGCGATTTAGCTCCATAACGTAGACTTAACTTCGATGCGAAGTGATTGGTCTTGCGTTAATAATACTAAGATTCATATAATGCACCTTGTGATTCGTCTGCTCTCTTTTTCCAGTGTTTCCTGGCCTGCATGATGGGACTGTCGCATTCGGTAAATTACTACTCATATACTCCTGTGTAATAATTATGCATCTCGGATGGCAATACGAGGTGTAATCAGGAAGATACCGGATAATATCCATTTGCCTGTTATTCCATGCTGTCCCCTTCAAACTAGTCCCCTTGCGACTGGATACGTACATACAACAAGCCAGGCATATGCAACTTTCTTTTAGTATTTCCTAATGTCCTCAGTAGGAAACCATGCAAGTCTCCTTCAATTTAGTGAATGTTTCATTTTAAAAAACAAAACGAAATCAAACTTTTTTTAAAAATTTTAAACTCATGGTTCCGTGCATCGTAATTCAGTGTTAATAAAAATCCAACCAGATGCAACAGTATGCAGATATTTATTTACTGCAAAGTCACTCTACATTTTTCGGGTGTCACAGCACCCACCATCAGGAGTGCTAAAAACTTCCCTCCAACGTGGCCTGATCAGGCCACGTTGGAGGGAAGTAGCTGTACCAGTATTATGACCTGTACCGGAGGCTGCGGTTACAGTTTTTAGCACTCCTGATGATGGGTGCTGTGACACCCGAAACATGTAGAGTGACTTTGCAGTAAATAAATATCTGCATAATGTTGCATCTGGTTGGATTTTTATTAACATTGAAAGTCAAACGTGTTTACAGTTGGGAAGTTCGGAGGGTGCAGGATGACAGTTGTGTCATTATTGTTTAGAAATTCTTGTACAGATAAAAGCAAGTGAATAGGAAAGACCACTATCGTGGTGAAGAAACCAGGTCTATAAGCTTACTTTGTAACACAGGCTAAGCAGAGGAATTAAACGGACAGCTGTAAGCATATTCTGCACAGGTGCGAAATTTAGTGCGGGTCCTAATCCAGGATCTCTTCGTTACACTTCAGCTTATATAAACCGTACTCCAAAACAGAATTACTTTTTTGAATAGTTAAAAACTGTGCGAGTTTTACTGCCAGAGTAACAGTACTAATTGCTTAAAGCAACTCTGTGCACGGCGGGAGAAATATCGGTTTACAGCTACCGGATATTCCAGTAAGTCCTGAGATTTAAGAAATATTTCTCATTATGTTTCTATTACAACAGTATACAAATGTAAATATCCTTACTGTTACAGAAAGTTCGTAGGGATATATATATATATATATATATATATATATGTGTGTGTGTGTGTGTGTGTGTATTTTATTTGCCAGACAGTAAGTTAGAATTAACGTTCTCATACACCGAATGCTACAATTCAATTATCGTATGTCAAGCAATACCAAAATAGATGTCAACAGCTGTGGATAGTAATAAATACGACTAACGCCCAAAACAGTCGCGAAGTATGGATAACTTTCTGCATTCATGGAGAATATTTATGGAAAAAAATTCTGTAAAGTGGTCACATTAAAAAATTGTTTGGAGATGAGAGAAAACATAAAGATAGATTTGAGAGGAATTTTTTGTAAAGAGGGAAATTCTACAACCGACTCGAGAAGGTCTGATTGGTTTGAGTAGAACCGCAGTTCTGGGCGTAACGAGCGCTTGAATGTGTTGCAGCTGAAAGATGGGAAGTACCAAGCTGACTTGACAATCCAATTGGCCGAAGACTTGCTGCCACGAGAAATTAGCGGCAGAGTTAAGGACATGGTGCAGAAATGTCGTAATGCTGCCGACGGTAAGTGAGGATGGAAGATAGCCCGACATTCTAAATATATGTTTTGTATTTATGAAAGCTCTTGAAAATATGCATACAAATGCAGAATTCATAACTGTTCAAAATATCTATCGCAGCTCAGAATGTTCTTGTTCTTGTTTTTTATTACTCTTGTTCTTGTTCTTCTTCTTTTTCTCGTTCTTCTTCTTCTACTTTTTCTTTTTCTTCTTCTTCTTCTGCCTCCAGTTCCTCATGCCCGTGTTCTTTAGATCTTCTTAGAGTGACTGAAGTCACCTCATCTTAGGTTTTCCTACACGTCGAGTGACTGCTGGTTTAAGAAAGTAAGCTTTCTGCAAGGATCCATTTCTTGCATTCTAAAGAGGTATCCCAGCCACATCAGTCTTCCCACTTTTATATTTCCAACTATGTACAGTTTATCGTACAGCGTATGGAGCTCATTACCGTGTCTTGTTCTCCATACACCATCATTGTTAATAGGACCGTAAATCATTCCATTATTTCCATCCTTATTTGAGAGAGGCCAACAATCGTTTCCTCAGAATATCCATACACCCACATATTACATTTAAACGCAATACGTAAAAAATTGGAATTCACTACAAATTTTGACTTTTATTCCGTGCATGACAGCAAATAACGCACGTTTGATATACAAACACAATCCTATTCCGCTCCCACATGTTGCAGCGTCATTCACTCCATCCTCAGGGAACTCTATACCAAAATTTAAAACTTGCTAAAATACATCGGATTAAAAAAGTAATTCATATTATATTACAAATTCCTGCAGCTAATATTGACGTTGACGGTTGCACAAACTATGATTAAATTAGTATTTTTTAAAGTATAATATATTAACTTTTTAAACGCCGAGTTAAATCCCATCTGCCATCTGCTAGCATTATTAGGAGCTCACCATATTCTTCACGTTAGCAGGATAAGGGTTAACACAATAAAACAGTAATATTTGTTACGGCTAAATGTTGTACGTGGCCATGTTGTAGTTCTACCTTTGAATACAAACATCTAATTTACCTTGGACCGCTATGTAGAGGATGGTCCTTTACATGGAACTCACTGCTTATCATACAAGGACAAGATCCATAAGGTGTTTGGCCGCGCTGGCTCATAGCGCTGTTGACAAGTAGATTCAGATAATCTTAATCAAGGACATGCAACTCTCTATGCACAAAACCATCTTGTTTTATGTATATACTTATTGTTGTAAGTAACAATAATCTATCAAATTTTCAGGAATCGATGACCAGTGTGATATGGCTATGGCTCTCACAAAATGCAGCTTTGACGCTGACCCTGAGGTAGGAAAATAAATTAATATTTCGAAAGTGCTTACCCACTTATGTTTCTGGAAACCCACAGTCTTAAATAAATATGTATTTCGTTTCAGCTTTTCTTCCTACCTTGAAAAAGAAGTGCAATGCCCAGCTGAGGTTCCCAGCCATCAGAAACTTTCTAATACTTCGACGTGAATGTGTGACACCTCGATTTACCACCAACATTTAAATTAAATTCAATCTTATATGGCTCTTATAGAAGGTTCTACAAGTCGCTCCACCAAACTCCTTAGAATAATTTCAATTTTTTTGAGCGAAAATGGCTCCACACTGCGACGTACCCAGTACATTATACAAGTACACATTATGTATTGCTTTCTATATGTGCCTAAGCTTGTACTAATATTGCTATACAAATCACTAATAAACGAGTGTGTGATTCTGTACTGAAATGAGTAAGGCGACATTTGTAGACATTCCTATACAAACATACAGCCTGCTTCCATTCTAATTTTCTATGCCTGTCCCTTTTAAAGGTTTCATGAAGTGCCTCATGTATAAATAGTGGCCAGTTAGTCAGAGATTGTTGTATTTGCTAAGAGAAATGAAGGAACCCCTTCCTGTCCTACCCAAATTATTAAAATTAATTATTGCTTTTCAGGAAAAGAAATTGCACAATTCAATATAAATATACTGCCAGACAAAAGGCGTTACTTAGTATAATTTAGGGCTAAAAAGTTAATCCGAACCTTTAGTTAAATCATCAGCATGTTAACTGAATCTTGACACCATGCTATGACGTGTCATCACCTTGCGGATGGAGGACAGAAGGAGGGTGGCAAACAAGAAATCGCGGGCAGCCGACTAGGGGTGAAGACAACACTTGGCCACGAAACACATAATATGATACGTTATACAAAGCCTTGGAATTTGAAGTCTTATTTGAAACGGTCTGAGCAGTAGAACGATTAAAATAGTGTGGAAAACACTGCCTTCTGGTCTATGCTGATGATGTATTCTTATTGGGAAAAGACGTACGTACTGTACAGAGAAAAACAGCAGATCTAACAGGCCTATTGATGGGTTGTCTAGAAAAAAATTGCAGATAAAATAAAGTGAACATTCTTGTTTCATCACTAGAAGTGAAGACAATATTAAAAGGTATAGAGATAACTAAGAAACCCTTCAAAATAGGGGAAGTTCCAACATTTCGCAATGACAAAATAAATCAAAATTACTTTCGAAAAGAAATTCTTATGGCAATGTTTGGGGAATGTTCGTTAACATTAAGTGCAGCCATTTTGTTTTCGCCACCGCTAACTAAAAATATGAGGTTTAAAATACGAACGCTATAATTAGAACTACCGTTTTTGGTATGTATTAACTTTTGAAGCCTCACATCTAGAGAAGCACGTATTTTGGGATCCTAAACAAATGGTTCTGTTCAAAATATTTCGACAAAATTAGAAAGTAACACCAGGATGCAGAAAACGGCACAGTGACAGAAACTTCATAATGTACAAATACACTTTGCCAAATATTTCTATAGTGATAATACCAAAAAAAAAAAACGTGGGAATAGTGTGAAATGTACCGCGTGGAGGGAAGGAAACTGCATAAAGAAGTTTAGGTGAAAAGTCCGACCGAAACAGATAAAAGAATAATACCAAAATGGGTCTGAGAAGAATGAAGTAGAAGAGTAGACACTGGCTTCATCTGACTCAGGATGTAATCCAGTGGCGGGAATTAGTCAACAGGGTATTGAACATCTGGGCTTCCTAAACGGCGGAAAGCTGAGTTACTATCAGCGTCTCAAGAAAAATTGCATGTTAAGTCAATAGGTTAATTTTTTTGGAGTGTTAAAAATTTACAAGTGTCAGCTGATCAGATGGCCCCTGCTGGGTATTCTTTATTCTGCCTGTTTCAAATTTGATTTATCTTATAGTCATTAGATTATTAATAAAGAGAAGTAAAACTATTACTGGCAACAAATTTTGGACTCGCATCTCAAAAGCAGCAGGATAACTGCCTATGAATGTGAACCGCGATATGAAATTGTATGCGGGGCATGGAGGTAAGGACCACGCATTGCATATCACTATACGAAATGGAGACAAGCGCTTAACTTAACTTTTCAAACAAATAAACCCGGGGAAGGAAACTGACACCAGCAGGGTAGGAGATTCCGTGGGTCACAGATGTTTATAACACCGTTTGAGTCTACAAATTTTAGGAGGAAAGCTTTCCCTGAAATTGAACACCAGGCGCCCTTTCAGAACAGAGTTACACCGGCTCATAAGCAAACCCTAAAACCAGGCAACGGTAAGATAGTAGATATAGCGCAAGTTTGTAATTACATTACCAAATTCCTTACGGTTCTAACCACGGTATGTTGAATTTAGGTCTACTTAGCTTTTAGAATTTTTCCACCTTCTAACGGTCCAAAAATGCGACGGTACGAAACGTAATCACTAATTCAGACATCGGGTCGGCTTCCGCTTTCGGCTGAGGTGTGGAGACGCCTACTAACTTAGGCTGTTTAGAACGGAGTTATTCTCACTCTCCACTCTCTGAATTGAGGGAGCCGAGTGAAGTGGGCTCGACTTTCCGCATTTCTGGAACACTACGATAGGCCAGCTGATCCCTGAGGCCGCGTGGTCTAAGGCGTGATTCGCGGCCACTCGTTTGCTGCGACTGTGGGTTCGAATCCCACCGGGGGCATAAATGTATCTTTCTTGCGAGTGTTGTCTGTTATCAGGTAGAGGTCTTCGTGTCGGGCTGATCACTCGTGCAGAGGAATCATACAGAGTGTAGTGTGTCCAGTGAGGGTGGTTGCGAAACCCCCTAAAGGGAGGTCATGACTCGGAATCGGGTCGACGTGCTACAGGTATATAAAATGGGATAGGCGAAGTCAGGCAGTCCTAACAACAATGCTGCACACAATAAATAGCATGGATTCGTGTGCTTAACCTTCTGGCGCCGGAATTATTTTTTTAATTTTAGCACACCCTGTATATAAAATGTGAATAATACATGAACCAAATAAGTTAGAATTATGAAACAAACTGAATTTTGAAGAGAAAAAGACGGAGAGTATACACCAAGTTTAAAATATTCGGTACCTATATTTGTTGAATAAATATATAAAATGCAACTTTGGAGGTCAGCGGTGCGGTACGACCACTATAGTTGACGTTAGGCGTCTAAATGTTAAATAATGCCCCAGTTACTGTAAAGAACAGTGTGTTGTGTTTGAAGTATATAACGTTATAGAAATTTCTGCATCTGCAGATTTTCTTAATATGCCATACGTACAGTCTGTACTGATGTATGAAGGGCATTATTTAGATATTGTGCAACTCATTTGTTTGGGAGGCAGCCGTGCACATTGCATCACTGGATCAGCCAGTAGATGGCTATTAATAAAGTGTTCATCTCCAGTGATTCACTTGAAACACAGATTTGCAAATAAAAAACATCTTTGTTACGTTCGGTTGAATAAGGTAATTTGTATGGTTAGTGCAAGAAAGACCGGAAGTTAAATCCACCCATAAAATTTCATGACCTTGTTGAATCTAATGCGAGGTTTGGTTAGTAGTAACGTATAAAAACCTGAGACAATTGTGTATAATCGATTGCATTTGTGTAGATTTGTGTTAAAAAGGGAAACAAAATGAACCGCTCTTGGATTGCTTTTGTCGTCACAACCGTTCTCTTTGTAGTGTTCAAACAAACTTTAGCGGTAAGTGCATTCAATATCTCTCTGCGGTATGATAAGGAACTGTTAAAGTAGCATGGCTACGAAAACATACCAATACGTAACGATATGAATAAGACTTACAGTCACATTTTTGGTCTTCAGTTATGAGAAATAAAGTTTATATAAGATCTACAGGCTTAACAACCAGGAAAATTGGAACATATTTTTTCTACGTTACGAATCCGTGTTGCTTTCTTAGATGGTTACAAAAATTCCGGGGCTAAGTGCCGATTCCAGCTTCACGGCGGAAGTGACTTGGACCAACTACAACATGTCAAAACTGACAAGAATGTATTGTATAAAGTGTGTCTCTGTTCCGTGTCAGCTGACAAATATATTACTAAGGGTAATTAAATATGCACAATCCCAGAAGTCGCGCGTAGGACAGACAGCTGAAATGCCTGGGCTCTTAAAATGAAGTTATGCTGAAGCGAAGTAAAAACACGTGTCTGTCTACGTAGTTCACTCACCAACAAATGCACTATTTATTAACTTGGTTAAAAGTACTAAATTCACATTAAAATACACAATAATATCGCTCCTACATGTTTCGGTCTTTAATGACCATCATCAGGGAGCTTTATCTGTACCTAACTGAAGTTATATTTATGTTAAAACACTCGGTAAAATTACGTCGTTATATAAATTATGTGATGTGGCAGCATGTCGTAGAGCGGCATGCTGCCACATCACATAATAAATAGTGCATTTGTTGGTGAGTGAACTACGTAGATTTCAAAATGCACGGTGCAACGATAGAAACCTGTCTGTTTGTCTGTCAAGAACCGAAAGCTCTAAAGTATTTGTCTGATTTTCCACATAAATATTAAACCGAACCTTTTCGGATAAAAACTAAAAAATCGCTCCGTATTCTCTTCTGCTCACCACAACAGCTTTTCTTCTGCACTGCGTTTTGAATGTAGTGCGGCAGGCTAGGCGTCTTCCAGCAGTTCGCGCACGATTCAGTGCCTGCTTACACTCAGTTTACAATATTTTGCTGCAATATGCTTCTGTTCCTATTTAAGAGGGAAGGTGTCAGAAAAGGCTGAGAAAGCTGCACAGTGAAGACATTCATAACTCGAATCCTTCATCACGAATTATGAACGAACAAGGCAATGAAAGCTCCGGATTCTTAAGGAAATGGGGGCATTTCTTGAAAGACTTTATTGACTGTCGGCTTTGTAAGGATGATGTCAAATTGCCCTAGGGGGCTAATTATGTTACAAACACAGCTAAGGTTTACTTGCAGGTGCTTAACTTGTTGCAGGAACTAACGTTGGAGGAACTAGATAAAGCACACATGATACTGAGGAAGCACTGTCAACCTTTGACAGGCGTCAGCGATGGTGAGTGAAAGCCTTACCGTCTTTGTATTCTAATGTAAGCTACAACAGATGAGAGGTAAGAAGTTACATTATACAGTAAGAACACAAGAGTTCGCAAACCTTGCTCACTTCCCAATAGACCACTGCTGTGTACACTTACAGAAAGCAGCGTCACTTTTGTAAGTACATCCGCTTACAACGCTCTCTGCCTAATCGCACGTAGTCCAACTCCGTTTCGTTGCTTGGGAAGAGTGTAATGCACAAAGCGATTACTACGTGACGCCATGACGTCAAACATCAGTGGCAAGCTGCAATCCTTAGTGGGGTACAGTTTCCTTATACGTTTCTTTCATCCGGAATTCTAAACGCTTCTAACTTTCTGAACAGCTTTGACCACGATGCTAACAGTATTAAGCACAATTTTCAGTTAAATGTTTGCACTACTGTATCGTCTCGATCTTCTGAAATAATCTGCTAATTTTTCAGTGTTGTCAATATATTTTATGTTATTAAAATTAATTCACATGTTTAAAGTTTACGTAAAATTTGCAAATGTGCACAGGTATAAATACCTACATACAGTTTTACAGAATGCAAAATTCTTACTATTTTTGTTAAAATGGCTACTTGCTTTGGCAAATGTCGCTCACAACTCACAGATTTATGCGTCGGTCAGGTAGTTATTATCGACAGTAATAAGTGCACCGGCTGTGGGTGGTCTCTGGTGTCATGATGGTCGTGAGAGATTTAGCTGCAGCACACAGTTTTGAGTTGAAATATGTGGGTGGACAGACATCGTCACTGCTTTACGAAAGTGTACTAAAAATAAAGATATGTGACGTCACTTCCTGTAACTTTAGACCCTTGTTAAGAACGCTTGTTTATCCGTGAATTAAAGACGCGAAAATTTATACAAGAACAAAAATATGTACCAGTATGAACTAATGTCAAATGCATATATATATATATATATATATCCGATCTACCCTTTCTCCTTCCGTCCAACTATACGATTCAAATGCTTTTCTAGATATAAGTTATAGATGGCCATTGTTTTATCTGACAAATGGCACAACTTTTCTCTCAGATCGTTTCACATGACGGCAGGCAGCGCATTGGTCGCCGCTATTCTATTTTTCTGTGTGTTCTCTTATGTAATGGACAACACAATTTGATTTCTCGGAACTGTATCACATAAGGAATGAGGAAGACAAACACAGATGTTTTATTTGAATAAAGGTTGACCAACTAGATGAAACTTACTTTATTATCTACTGCTCAACATGTTTCAGACGTTAATACGTCCATCTTCAGGAGCTATCGACTACTTGTTGCGTTGTGTAGGCTGACTTGAGGCGTGCTGGTGTTATGTAGTGGGATTGTCT
>Ga0136643_10019979_pt1 | contig 10124 bp, 6 predicted proteins | sample TergutLab28metaG_FD_96883 | JGI IMG/M metagenome (GOLD analysis project Ga0136643, IMG submission 96883) | Labiotermes labralis P1 segment gut microbial communities from Petit-Saut dam, French Guiana - Lab288 P1 (version 3) (version 3) | ecosystem: Host-associated > Arthropoda: Insects >... | reverse complement strand
ATTGGGCGGGCCCAGGATAGAGACAGGTGGCGGACGCTTGTGAGTGCGGTAATGAACCTTCGGGTTCCGTGAAATGCGGGGAATTTCTTGACTAGCTACAAACCAGTTAGCTTCTCAAGAAGGGCTCTGCACCATGCAGTAAGTAAGTACAAGTGTAAGGACTACTGCTTCCGAGTGACAACTCAACTGCAGTTAGTATTAGTAGTAATAATAATAATAATATAATGTGAAAGTGTTGTTGCTTTTCGTGGGTTACAATGGTGACGCGAAGGCGCCACAATGTTACTCTACACTCCTATGTACTGTGCCTAACTTGCCTATAATAGCTACATATTTTCAAGGAAGGTACACTGTTCTCCATCTAGTTTCCACATTATGAATAACAGCCAGACGCTTGGCTGCTGGCATAATCTGCCGGGTTAGTCACCTTGTTTGCAGTTACCTAATTCCTTGTGTCATAAATTGTTTGTTGCAGCTGTTGCTAAGTTCAGATGCACTGCCATTTCGTGACAGACTACTAATTGAATATCACCACACGTGTTAACGTGTCGTCACGCGTGTATCTGTCAGAGAACTTCATTTTATCTCATACCCTTTGCATGTTTTGCTACCTCTCCGCTTCCTCACTGAACATCAAAATAAACAATGTGTAGAGATTCCATGTCATTAAAACGATGTTCATCGCCAAAGCATTTTATTAACTCTCCGATACTAAAGTAACTCCTATAGTTTAGTAACCCAGATTTACATCATAGTTTGGTGCAGGGTTGCAGCAAATTACTGGAGGCTGGTTGCCCCGGTGACTAAATTATGTAGTGGCGTCTAGTACTTTCAGCATAATTATTGCAACTTCGCCATTTGTACAAAAGTTGTGTGTCTGTACATATCAATCTAGGAGAAAGCGCCAGAAAGGAACGAGTTTCATAGGCCACTCCCATGTTCTAGGCACTTAGCATTGAACTGTTTCGTCTCACCATTCTGACGCCAAGAATTTGGAAGTTCTTCTAGATTTTTGGAAAATGTATGTACCCTTTGTTCGGAGTACCTGCGACAGCTACCCTAAGCACCATGTGACAGTGGTGTCACTAGACACGACACTCGGGCTGAGTTCCTATTGAGAAATATTACATAAACAAATGTCCGACTATAGTGTATTAGATTTAGCCACTGCGAAAGGACTATAATACTTTTATTATGTTGCTTTGTAGGGTAGGAGTATTTGTTTGTTACAACGTGTTCCACAAAACTTAAATTATTTTTAATGTAGTACGTATTGTCTGCAGGCTGTATACGAATACTGGCTACAGAATATTGTCTTCTGAATTATGGCAATAATAACGCTTGTCTGTGTTTGCTGCTACGTCTTTGAACACTTTAAACGCCGAGTTAAGTCCCATCTGCCCGTTGCTAGCATTATTCGGAGCTCACCATATTCTCCACGTTAGCAGGTAAAGGGTTAAACACTTTAACTGTTATATGTGTGAGGATTCGCAGGTAACCGCGAATGTAAGTTCAAAAGCGGCTTAAGAATACAAAATATTTTGATAATAAAAAAAAAATATTTTCAATGTACTGTTCAATAAAAGAATTACTGAGGTAGTGAGTGTGTGGTAGTAACGAAATGTTACTTGCAATATCTAACATAAAAGAGTAGACCTGTATCAGAGAAGTAACGATAATTAGTTTGTCTGTTTGAGAAAATTTCTGTAATTATCACATGTTTCCAAACTGTATAGACAGGTAAAGGTAAAGTGTTCCCGTTACAGGCCCGGTGTGGCCCAGAGGGTGGGTACAGGTAATAGCTCCACTCTTCCATGACCGCGGCACTAGAAGGGGGTGAGTGGTCAATAGCACGCCCCGGCCGCACTTTACCCCCGGGAAAGACCCGGTACCTATTTTACAGGAGGCTGGGTGGGCCCCAGGGCCGGTCTTGACGGGTGGAAAATCTCGTCCCCACCGAGATTCGATCCCGGACCCTCCAGCCCATAGTCAGTCGCTATACCGACTGAGCTACCCGGCCCACACGAAAAGACAGGTACGTTCCCCATTGTAAACCAAAGCTGAAAGAAACAGAAATGCTAATTTTTCTCCAAACTTATCTTTAGAAACTTTTCCATCGTCTAATGTGTTAAAAGTAATAAAATTAAAAGAACACTACGTTACTGCATTAGACGGCTGGACGAGTCCATAACGTTAATGAGTTTAGATGTGATGGACTATCAACAGAACCTTACAGAGTCGCGTTTACTTTTCTTCCCTTTTTCTTAAAAAAAACAATGTATGCTTTCATAATTTAAGGAAGTGGTCTCTGTCATACGTCTTTGGCGTCAGGGAGCACAGTGAAACAAGAAGTATTTTAGGTTTGTAGCATTTAATTTCCCATACCCCACCAGTCCTTTTTTACAGTACCATAACCACCTGAAGCCATAAATTTAGAAATTCGGTTTCTACTGTTTGAAAAACACATTATCATATTTACAAAAACTACCTTGGCAATGCTCTGGGTAAATGACCAACTTGATGCACAATTACGTTATATGAAACGTTTATTATTATAATCCTCTACATGTTTCGAGCAACTCTGTGCTCATCATCAGGAGGCCAAATTGTGTTAATACAGTATCTGTTATATACTATTCTCTGTAATTTACCGTCCGGTGTGCAGGTTGAGAAGGAACTTCTCAACCTGCACACCGGACGGTCACTTACAGAGAATACTATACCAGATACTGTATTAACACAATTTGACCTCCTGATGATGAGCACAGAGTTGCTCGAAACATGTAGAGGATTATAATAATAAACGTTTCATATAACGTAATTGTGCATCAAGTTGGTCATTCACCCAGAGTTGTAGAGTACCAGGATGCACGGTCAGCAAACCATAAAATTGGCAATGCTGTTGGAGGAAGCAGTAGCGGTGTATATGGGGAACTATACAAAACGTGTTAATTGCCGTGTCTGGGAAAATTCATAGTCATGTAAGTCTCAAGTAGGTGACACACAAAGTAACCCCGTACCTGACAGTGTTAATCCAGCGCGCCTGTCGCCAGCAATTGCCCAGAAATACCGCTGGTCAGTTCAAATAGCAATTCGTGAGCCAAACAAAGAAGCTAGCTTATTTTTAGTGTATGCTATTGTTAAGTGTTATGCGTTTTCAGTCGCAAACTAGACGTGTACGTTTGTGTAGCACACAGCAGCTCATTTATAGTGCGCATGCGTGTGTGCACGCAGCTTGTTTTTACATGTAAGGCTTTCAATTGCACGATAACATACGTTTAAACATGCGATCAGCAATGTGAAATTTTATGCACCATAAAATCAACTAGAAATATTGTATAAAGTACTGTTCCTTATTTTATGAATTACAGATTATGATGGTTCATACGAGTTGTGAGGTCATATTTCAAGGCCATAAGTTAAGTTGTGTCAGTTAGCAAGTGTTAACAAATCGACACATTTAAAAGGAATTACGCTGTATTATTTCTTCAGAGACTTTTATGTGCGGAGGATTGTAAAAGTCAAGAGGATGCGGAACGGGATTCTTTGTTTATGTGCTTTTAAATTCTGAAGCCCTGGCGTATAGGAACCGCATGAATGAGATTTTGGCCTGTGGTTCATTGCCACGTTCCTGCATTCTGTGTGCGTGTCGCTTGCATTTGTAGGTCTGAAATCACAATGAAACTTCACGGCGACATGCGATACTCGTGACTGGCCCTCAGCACAAGGGAAGAGGGTTGATAACTCTAATTGAAAGATCCGCCAACGTGTTTCGGGAAAAGACCACCACAAGTCTACTTAATGGGGCCCAGTGAATGTGATTTTGAGATTACATTTCAATATTAGGGTAGGTTTTGATACCGTCAGCATGAAAAATGATGGAAGTTTGTGATAATGGCAATGAATTAGGCGCTGCCAGTACTGTTATCACGAGACGTGATTGTTTTGACGTAGTGTGACGAGTTGTGTGTTCTGACGTCAAGGAAACAAATTAAACTCGGACCAGTTACTGAACACGTTTGCTTTTGTGTAGCTTTCGGCTGTCCTTTATTACAGTGTGCAAGTCAAAAAAAAATCCTTCTCAACTTATCCTGCCTTGACTGACATACTTTTCCTTTGGTTTGAATTTCCTCGCTGACTGACTGAATGTCTGGCCGGCTAAATGTCGCAGGACTTGGTCTGATATACACAAGGCTTAGTATTATATTTCCTGTGTAAGGCAAGGGGCTTAAGATGGAAATTTGTATACAACATGTACTAATTTTGGTATTCAGAGGACTGGTTATATTTATTTGTGTGTGTGTGTGTGTGTGTGTGTGTGTGTAGTATGATGATGTAACAGAGCGTTGGGATGTAGTCCTCTTACTCAATCACTCACTCACTCACACCATGGAACAGAGTGCTTCTTGAGAAGCTAACAGGTTTTCAGCTAGTCAAGAAATTCCCCGCATTTTATGGAACCCGAAGGCTCATTACCGCAGTCACAAGCGTCCGCCACCTGTCCCTATCCTGACCCAGCTCGATCGAGTCCATACTCCCATATCCTACTGGATGAAGTCCTCACCTCGTTAAAATTCAGTTGTCTCAAAACGCCGGCAACGGGGAGGAAGAAGAAGAAGAAGGAAGAGGAGGAGGAGGAGGAGGAGGAGAAGAAGAAGAAGAAAGTAATTTTCATCAATCGGGAGTTTTCAGTGCGGGCGTTTCGCTGTCACTGAGTCCTATGTCTTCCTACTTTTAATGCAGTGTTACCACGACATTTTTTCTCGCAGACCCATTTTGGCTTCGAAATATAACCAGCTTCTTCCTCGCGTACATATAGAGTGTCCGGATGATAGGTATACAAATTAAAAATTTATATCTCAAAATTGATTTCAAATAGCTACAATACGTACCGCTATCACACGTCACAATGCGCTGCATGATTTAACCTTAACTAAAATGTCTGTCCCTTGCTTCGTGGGTGCAGGGGTTTCTCAACTAGATATTCTAACGGTCATACGAAATGAGCACATTGCCAATTAATGTTTCCGCAATTATTTTTAACACAACATTATTCATTTAAATAAAAACATAAGGAAAATAAAACATAAGGAAACAACAAAGTAGCCATTACAGAAATGTATCCACGGATACCCTGGGAACTCGTCGCGGATCCGGAGCTCACTTGGGGAACTACTGGTTGAAGGTCTAAATGCGTAGGCGCGTTCGTAACCCTGTGAAGCACCTATTCACCCTTAATGGCGAATCATAAACTGTTTCATTCAAAAGACCCAGTTCCTGCCGCACAGCAAACACATTTCATTACAACCACGCTGTTTATGTTATATAGGACCATAGTCGTTGTTTTTAGGCTGGCTAGTAAAATTGCAAACAGCGACTATCAGCTTCGTCATGTCTGTCCGTCTGTCCGCATGCAACAACTCGGTTCTCACTGGAAGGATTTTGATTATATTTTAAATTTCAGTATTTTTCGAAAACCCGCCGAGAAAATTAAAGGTTCATTAAAATCTTACAAGAATAACGTCTACTTTACTTGAAGACCAATATACATTTTTTTATTATATCACGCTTAGTTCTTCTTAGAATGACAAATATTTAGATGAACGTTCTCGAGGAAATCAAAACACACTTTTTTTGTTCTGTAACTTCTTTTCGAAAATCGTGCCGTTTATGAGATAACGTGAAAAAATATTGTAGAGCGGGGCAGGGCACAGATGACCATATGGTGCATGCGCATTGCTTGCCGGATGCCTAAGGCTCCACACACGCGCGCGCACACACACACACACACACTCACACACGCGCGCGCGCGCGCACACACACACACACACATACATACACACACACGCGCTAACGCACACACGACACACACACACACATACATACACACACACACGCTCACACACACATGTAATATCCAGGGGCTCGTGGCGGCTCACTGGCCACCAGTTGCACTCCCCATTTGACCATATGCAGACATTCCTACGCGTTTGTTTTGTCTTCGTACGATATTGGGAACAGAGGGTTTTTGTAACCCGAGTATTTTTTGTGTGCTTTCTGCAAGGAGACGACGGCAGGGGTGCGGTAAGATATGTAGAAGATTTAGTATAACTGGGCAAGTAGCCTGAGAGACGGGGGGGACTCTTTCGACACCAGCTAGGCCGACCACTTCAGAACAGCGAAGGGCCTCACAGAAATTAGCGGTACTGCTGCACTCGTCTCCACAACTGTACTACTCCTTTGTGCATTCAATTGATTATTAAACCATTAGCATATGGAGAATCCCGTGGGCTTTCACTCTTTAACGACAACCACCCACCCTCCAAACGTCAACCTTCCATCTGCAGGGCAGCACGTCACCGCTCGGCTGTCTCCCCGTAAGGTCTCTGTCGCCGGGGGGAACAAGGGCCCAGGATCCCGTGGTCAGGGACACTACACACACACACACACACACACACACACATACACTCACACACTCACACTCGCAATACGTAATACTTACTGCTTTTCCACTGCAACAGTAGTTTCACGACAGCGTCTCACTGTTCTGGTATACGTACTGTACACTGCCTGTCTTGTTCTGAGATAAGTACAAAACACCTAAATGCACTGTGGACAGAATGTACAAACTTTGAATTTAAAAAAAGAAACTTTTTGGTGCATTAAGTAACCAGTAGGCTTTAAAAGGCTAATATTGCTCGGTCCGTCTGTCTATGCGCAAACATAAAATAACTCGAGAACTGTTCAACTGATCGCCAAAAACACCATATTGAGGAACTGCATGGACACTTGCCGATTCGTTCCCACTCCCGCTTCTGTATCACTGTTCGTGAATACACCTACACGCGTTGCTGCCATGTTCGTTGTTAAATACTTGTATTTGTCGGAGCAAAAAATGTTGCAAACGAACTGCCTAGAGAAGAATAAACTACAAACGTTGTGTCCTACACATTTTCTGCAGAACGTACAGTGTTGGGAATAATTTAACATCAATAATTAAACTGAACACAACAATGGTTTCAAACTCTCGCCGTGTTCTGAATGTTGTATGCTTTCTTCTGGGTAATTCCCCGGCGTCTGAATTTTATATGCCGACGTTTCGGAACACTCTCTCTGTTCCACCTTCATAGGCAGGTAGATATGAAGAATGACTAGGTTTGAGAAATGTTGGGGTATTTGTACAGGAAAATGTTTGGCTTGAGCGAAACCTTTTCCCGTATAAATACCCCAACATTTCTCAAGCCTAGTACTTCTTCATACCTACCTGCCTGTGATGGTGGAACAGAATGTTCCGAAACGTCGGCATATACAATTCTGACGCCGGGGAATTGCCCAGAAGAAAGCATACAACAACAGTGGTCTTCCAAAGACACCTGAAGATAACCAGAGCTGCGTGCTGTCAACAGCATTCAGAATGAAACTGTAGGTATATATATATAAATATGCTTTCAGTGCGCAGTAATTACAACTGCATGTTCTACAAATTTTCGTCATTTAAACGTCTTCGATTCAATTAAAGAAACAGAACAAACGCCTTATAATGCATTTTTTTCAATCTCAAAATGTTTGTTTTGTAATTCGCTTCTTCCATAATTTCACCACTTATTTCTGCGTGTTATTACTCTCATTCATAATAATTTCTGTTTTTTCTGTGTCTCTCTCTGTATCAATGGCCTCGTTATCTTTCCTCGTCTTTGTCATTTTCTCTCCGTTCTGACAGCCAGTAAATACTAGACCCAAATGAACGATTATTTGCGGAGAGCGTTGATGATTAGTGCAGCTGTAATCCGACTACGGATATCAATGACAAAGAACAAAAACATCGTTCTGATTACATGCTCATAAATATTGCAGCATTCCCCCCTCCCCCCGGCAGCTTTACTGTGACGAAGAATGGTTTGACGGGGAACGTGGTTGGTTTTAAAGGGAGCATGAATACTTTAGTCAGTATGAGTGGCCGACGAAGGGCTGAACGATCGGTATTCGATTGTCAGCAGTGGTGGAGGCTTTTCTCCTAGCCGCAACCTCGGCTGCGGCCTCTCTGCACTCTTCCGACTCGACATACTTGCTTGACAAGGAGTATAAATCATGAGTTGTCAAAAACGGTCAGGACATTGAATGAAAGAGCATACTGATGTGGCCGTATATTCGTTATTTAAAGAAATTATATACTTATATACGTAATTTTCTGTTTATTTCGTGTGGTTTATTTAATGACGCCATCAGTAGCTCACAATCTACAGCGTCGAATTGTAGGATGATTATTGAAAAATTTATTTATTAGCAGCTTGTACAATGTTTCCACATCTTCCAGGAAGGACAAAATGAGGAATACTATTATTAAACAAAAAATGAATGTAGTAAGGTCTCTTTTAGACGATATTAAAACCAAACAGCTTCAATGGTGTGGACATGTTCAAAGAATGGAAGAGGGGAGATTACCAAGAGAAGTTATAAAATGGCGTCAACCAGGAAGAAGAAAACGAGGTAGACCTAAACTTACCTGGGTGGAAGGGATTAGAGGACTGATAGGAAAAAAGGGATTAACGGAAGAAGACTGGAATGGCAGAGGCATCTGGAGGGAAAAGATAAAATAATTATTAAAAATTTCTTCGAAATTATGTGATGGAGCATTTTTTACATAATTTGAGATAGTCCCCAAGCATTTTCATGGCGGTCCTCGAGAAAACGACGAAGAAACACATCCGGTGTGGCCGGTTCTCCGACCGACATTGATTCTAGAGCACCTACCGAATGATCGGTAAGTCTAAGATATACCGCTTCAGCCAAATCGCGGTTTAAACAGAGTGCAAAACGGTTAGATTTGTCTGATATCTGGACTTCCGAAATGCATTTCAGAATTTGCAATCACGTCAGCGCGACGGGAGAGCCAGGATGTCGTTGTCTGTGTGGTTACTAGGCTACGAGCTGGAATATTTGGCATTCGAATCCCGGCAGGGCAAGAGATTGTTCTGTTCTCCAAAAACGTCTAGACCGGCCCTGGAGCCCACCCAACCTCCCTTTTCAATGGATACCGGCGTTCTTTCTCTTCGTATAAATGAGAATGAGCGCGGCGGTGCCCACCCAGCTTCCTGCAGTGTGCCGAAGTTAAGTATGTGTTGAACTATGATTTATTCCCCCTTTATATATCCTCATGGAGTGCACAGGGAAAACTTTGCATTTTTATTGACCTAAACACGACGACACGTCATTTTAGATACATTTTGCTGTCGTGAGGTAATGTTATGTATTTTTCGGGTTTACTCAACGGCTGGTAGTTAGAAAATCGTCTCCTAAAATAGACAGATACAGTTATATATGTTTAATGTTACGGTACTTGAGGACTCCGGTAAAATTCGTTATTAAACACGAGGAGGTTTGCATGCAAGCGAACTTTCAGGTTCCTGTATTAAATTGCGTCGCCATGTTCTTTATATTGGGCGTTCTATTGAATTGATTTCGTAGATACTGAAGACCTCCTCTTTCCTCGTGGATGACCCTTTTTCGTCGAACTTTAATCATTAATCAAGCCCTTGCCGATACCTTTCTACATAAAAAGAAGCACTCCCTACCTTTTTTTAAGAATGTAATTAAGTTGATTGAATGGAAAGGGGCGAGATGGTTGCGTGACTGAAGTGGCGTCGCTGAGGACTTGCAGTCTGCTGTTAACATGTGACGTGCAGTGCTAGATTTCATTGAAATCCATAAATCCAAAGGAAGGTTGAAGTCATAATGAATGTTCAGCTAAACAGCGAGTCACTAATAGGAGCCGGCTGAACTTTTCTGCCACAGTCACAGCAAACAGTGGAGTTGTTTCAGACTAGCAGACAGTCAGTTATACGTTTAATCAAGGATGTGCTGGTCCTTAAAATAAAACCATCTACATGCACTAATTTCTCAAATTTATTTTGGGAATAAAACTCTACATGTTTCCGGACAGTTCCTTTGTCCATCATCAGGAGTTTTTCACAGTACACACAGCAATGGTATATGTCAGCAATACCTGTATGACATATACCATTGCTGTGTGTACAGTGAAAAACTCCTGATGATGGACAGAGGAACTGTCCGAAACATGTAGAGTTTTATTCCAAAAATAAATTTGAGAAATTAGTGCATCTAAT
>Ga0136643_10019976_pt1 | contig 10125 bp, 10 predicted proteins | sample TergutLab28metaG_FD_96883 | JGI IMG/M metagenome (GOLD analysis project Ga0136643, IMG submission 96883) | Labiotermes labralis P1 segment gut microbial communities from Petit-Saut dam, French Guiana - Lab288 P1 (version 3) (version 3) | ecosystem: Host-associated > Arthropoda: Insects >... | reverse complement strand
TCAGGGGTTCTGGAGGCAGCTGTAATTTGGTACAAGAAATTTCATTTCATATAGTAAAATTTTCTTAATTTTTGGTACTTTAAGACTATTTATGATGACAACCAATTTATTTGTAATTGTTAATGTAAAACAATTGCGAACCGGCGGTAGTTTTAGAATTTTAGTGTCTTTTTTTCCGAACATCTTGGGGTGTTGGTGTCCTAAATTCAGCAATTTTTAACAGTTTTCACAGTCGGGTTGAGTTTGGCACGATTTTGGAGGGCCTTCGAAATTTCGGGGGATTTGAACCCCCCAACCCCCCCCCCCCCGGTACGCCACTGATTTACACATACGACAATTTAAAAATCTTTTATGTTGTTGCTTCTTTGTTGTTCCGACCCTGAACACACTCCACCTTACAAAGGATTGCAGGTTAGTTAGAGCGACACAAACTGAAGAAAGTGATAGCATGTTCAGTACCTGTAGATATATCAAGCAACAAATTTTACAAATCGGCAGAATACAGAATTTTTCAGCACAGTTTGGAAACAGTACTGAAATGGAGCATTAAATTATCATGTCTGTTGGCACGTTGCAGCGCAAGCCAGACATTTATAACACCAACGGTTTTGAAGATAAATTAGTGTTCACGACAGCACACTGCGCAGAATTACTTTCTTGTCCCTCACCGCCTGTATATCCCGGAATTAATTGTGTGGTCATAGGGCGGAAAGGACGTTTATAATTCACGATACGACAAGAAAAACACGCTGAAATTTCTTCGTGGGATGTAACCAGTTTACAGACAGACTTGTGGAAGGAACGACAATATTAAAATGGATGAGTTATTCACGCATATGAATGTTATAAACGCGTTCTGTTTTCTAACGACGTTTAGAATGAAATACGCAAATATTTTGACCCATTGACCCGCCGCCATGATTGATTCTTCACGGTTTTTCTCAGTCCCTCCAGGTAATTAGCATAGCAGTGCTACCAGTGGTGCATCTAGCAGTTTCTTACACATCTTTTTCATTCCAATACACGTTAACTGTTGTACCATTCGAAGCCCTACTCGCTTAAGCTACAAGTGAAAGCAATCCTAAAGTTGTCTTGTGTTTCATTAGTCATCACACCTCAATAAGGTGTCCGACAGTTGACCTATAGCTAAAACGAAATTGTCCCTTCGCTCTCCGTGAATTAGTATGGAGGGGGATTGAGAAATAGCTCCACTTATTCTCAACACGACCAGACATGATTGGTCAAATTCACGCCCAGCCCTCTGTACCTCCGCCTACCGTGTCACTGCCACCAATAGAGTTGAAGGTTGGGTGGGCGCTACAACCTTGCTGTTCGCTGCCACGGATCGCATCTGCCAGTAGGCCAGTCACGGTACCTACGTTACTGTAACATTCCACTACATACCAACGAGAATTTCACAAAGAAATACACAAGAGTAAAATGACACAGTTCAAGAAAAAAATCAGATATATGACGTAACGTATGAAAAAACATTCAACACCTTCCCACTGCCAACGTCACAGTTCTGGCGTGATATATCATCATCATCATCATCATGTATCTCTCATGGAGTTGGGCCACTTGTTGACCCGTTCCGATCTCACGTATCCAGAAGTCTCTTCAAAGGTCTACCATGATTCCTTCTGCCAGTTGGGCAGTAGTATTTCATTACCTTGGGTAATCTATTTCGATGCATTCTATCTACATGTTGTGTCCAGCTTCTGTTGCATTCCAGTAATTTGTCCGACATGTGTGTTATTTTTAGCTCCTTTGCGATTTGTGCATTTGGTTTGTAGTATGTCCAAGTGTATCCTGCTGTTCTTCTCATGTATTTCATCTCTGCTGCTGTTATTCTTCCGACGTCACTTGCTGTAATAGTCCAAGAAGCCGTGATATATATATATATATATATATACACACACACACACACACACACACACACACACACACACAGACATAGTACCAGCTGATCTAATTTATATCACGTAGCCGACGCCTCGATTACATTATATATATGTATATATTATTTAATAATTTTATCTTATAATGTAACACTATAATTTTACTATTATACATCTTAACAAAACCTACAATAATTTCACAACTGTCAGATACTCTACTACCAGATTTTACAGTTTCGTATTGTAATAAACAGCGTAAACTTGTGGGATTCCACAGAGTGAAGCTATGTTTTGGATTTTACCTTATTTTAAAATGCAGTCGAACTCGATTATAACGACATCGATTTATGCGATACCTCGTATATGTCAGATATTTTGTGGTACCAATTTATTCTTCACTAAAAGTAAAACAAAATATTTAATATTACCGTCCAAACACAACAACAGTGTATAAACATTAGTGTTTTATTGTGACAACATGTTTCTGTCTTATTAGGCCATATCCAGGCCAACATTCAGAGATATGAGGTACAGTCAGTGCATATCATGTGCTATGGGATCCCATATTACTTACAGGGTGTATATGAAACTTACAGGGTGTATATAAAAAATAGTTTAAAAACATAAGACATTATTAAAATCAGCTAAAAAGCATGAAATGATATGAAATTTATATTGGTCAGGATGGAAATATGTTGTATACAAAGTATTAGCGTGTAGTTATCGTAATAAATTGAACGAGTTAGGAAGGTACTGTGGTTCACATCAGAAGGTAGTCAAATCTGGTAGTCACATTAGCACTCGAGTTCAAGGTTGCAGTACATCACACATGTAATTTGGAATTAAGTATTCACGTCTGTATATATGTATATAGATGTACTGAATTGTGGTTGTGGATATGTTAGTTACACATTTGGCTACTAGTGTGTGGTTTGATGTTTGTATGACCGTGCATCACTGATACAATAATATAAACGGCCCACTAGATGCAACAATAACAGATTTTATTGATAATCACAATCACCTCAGCATGTTTCGGGCGATCATTTCGCCCATCCTCAGGAGCACTAGACTGTGTTTACAGCTTGTGGTATAATGCATCGACGTCGCCGGTGCATTATACCACAAGCTGTAAACACAGTCTAGTCTAGAGCATACTAGACTTATATTCATGTGTATGTTGATATATCAGATGTGGCTGAAGGTACCTAATTCTTAGACAGAGTTCCATAAATGGCTGTCTGATGTGGTTATTGAAGTGTTTCCACGTGAATGTGTTTGATTTGTTGTGGAGTTGAGAGGCAGGACGTACGCGTGCGTGTTGGCTGTGCTGCACTATACACATGAATATAAGTCTAGTATACTCTAATTTGCAATTAACATGCGTATGTATACGACCACACACTAATAGCCAAATGTGTAACTAACATATCCACAACCATAATTCAGTACATCTATGTACACATATACAGACGTGAATACTTAATTCCAAATTACATGTGTGATGTACTGCTACCTTGAACTCGAGTGCTAATGTGACTACCAGATTTGACTACCTTCTGATATGAACCACAGTACCTTCTTAACTCGTCCAATTTATTGAGATACCTACACGCTAATACTTTGTGTACAATATATTTCCATCCTGACCAATACAAAGTTAATACCATTCCATACTTTTTAGCTTCTTCTAATATGTATAATTTCTTACGCTTTTAAACTGATTTTGTGTACATCCTGTAAGTAATATGGGATCCCACAGTACATGATATGCACTGACTGTACCTCATATTTCTGAATGTTGGCCTGGAGTTGGTCTAATAAGACAGAAGCATGTTGCCACAATAAAACACTAATGTTCATACACGGTTGCGTTTTGACGGTAGGATTAAACACTTTGTTTTACCTTTAGAATTCAAACACAACTGGATTACCTCGATTAAAATAATTAAAATAATTCCTACTGTTAACCGTAACATTTTACTTCTCTTTTATAACGACACCCTTTTATAACGAAACAAAGTATTCGGTCCTTTGAATAACGTTATAACCGAGTTCGACCTATTGCATTAATGTATGGATGATTGTCGCAAATGATCGAAACATGTAGCTGTTTCCAAATAAAAGGCACTTCTGTTCGACAGCAGGGTAGACATTTTGTTTTTGAACGTTGTAGAGTTTCTCCAATTCTTCCCCTCAGTTCTAGATGCGGTTTACTGATCGGATTTACGCAGGTTTAACGTCTGACAGGAGGGTCTTTCAGCCGCAGATTGTGTCTGCAATGTATGCGGAACAGAATAATAGCCTACCTGTGTCTGCAGGTAATCCAGTCGAAGTTCCTTGTCGTCCAACACGCAGCACTTCCGGTTAAATAACCCACAATTGAACATACAAAAATAAAATTTCCCTTCGTCACGGAATCCCCTAAATCGATAATTGAACTCAGAGTTATATTTGTCTTTGCAGTCAGTAAAAGAGGCAGGTTTAAGTTATTTATTGGTTTTCCTAACCTTTACTGGATTTGGAGGAAAAGCTGAATATGACGAAGGGGTTATCGTGGTGTGTGGTTGGATAGAAGCAGGAGAGGGGTGGGGATGAAACGTGATCTCTTTTAGGGTAGTGTCAGTTATAGCTTTCAGTGAGGAGGTTTCTTTAGACAATTAACTTGGAGATCTAAAAAGTTAGAATAGTAAAGTGCAACTTTGTACAGGCACTGAGGCTCTGTACAGGCCATACGGCCCACAGGGGGAGTAGAGGTATAGCTGTACTGTTTCTTGACCACGGCACTAGAAGGGGGTGAGGTGTCAGCGTCGCGTACCGGCCGCTTTTACCTCCGGGAAAGACCCGTTACCCATTGTACACGGAGATCTAAACAAGCTACAAAAAATACGACCTTCATGGAGGAAGTAAGTGAAAAATATTGCGGACTTGAAGTTGGCTTTGACATGTGTTTAAAGAAGCAGGAACATTATACAGCCACTTCAAATTAATTAATTTTCTGGGTATATTATTTTATATATTTTTTTCCTCCTAATTTAAACTGTGTTAAGAGTTAGTGGTATTTATCTCAAGGAAAGGTCGCATTGTAACGTAAAAGTATTTACAGTTAAACTCCACTAAATCGGATGTTGGTTATCCGGACCGCCAATTATCCGGAACGGTTTGGCCCCTCGGGTAAATTTGTCGATAATTATACAAAATTAACTTGCCTTGAAATTACCGGTTATCGGACCAAGTACAGTACATTGCTATGGCTTCTAGAACTTCATAACAGGCGTTGTCGAAAGGTTTAGACGCAGGTACATGTTGTAAATAGTAACAGCCGAACTTCAAACTGCCAATTTAGCTTATTTTCTAAGAAAAATCCAATTATCCCGATTTCCTGCTTATCCGGACGGCTCGCAGTCCTAATTATTTCGGATAAGTGGAAGTCCACTGTATTTCTTAAATAAGACTTGGATTTTTCCAGCCTTGTAATGTTTATACGTTTTGTATTACGTTAAAGAAGGACGGAATTTCTGGTTACCTCTGTTATTAGGGTTGCCAGTTGCAAAAAAGGCCGTAAACTCCCTGTACCATTCAACATTCAAGAGGGCGGACATCGAAGTGTCCGCACGCACTTCGATCCTACTTGATATTGTGCAACGTTCAGATTCATGCGTTTAGCGGTCGCGCACTTTGACAATGTCCAGTATCCTGCAGAGAGGTTTCAAAAAAGGTCCACACACACACACACACACACACACACACACATACCAAAGGTCTATAACTAAGTAAGTGAACTAAACTAAAGTAGTTAAATAACTCCACGGACTAGAGTCCTTGACAAGCTAACAGTTTCTTAGCTATTCAAAAAAAATCTCCGCATTTTATGGAAGCCGAATGTCCATTAACGTATTCACTCAAACCCGCTTCCTGTCCCTATTCTGAGACAGACCAAATCCCATGTCCTCCAAAACCCATTTCTTAAATACCCATTCTAATATTACCCACCCATTCATGCCTAGGCCTTCCAAGTGGTATTGTGTGTAAATATAGGAAAAGAGGGAAGAGAGAATTTTAATATCAACGTATTAAATCCATTTACCTCTGTTTCATTTGTGTTTCGGTGTATTTTAAAGGCGTATTATCGATATCTAATTGTGTAAAATATCCAATCCTTTCTCTGCTGAATATAATTTGTCCCTTATTTAGGGGAACGAAACAAACCCGTCAGCGTTTGAGTAAAATTCAAATCCCTACAGCTTAATGTAGATATTTTACTGATGTTTAGACGAGGTAGGGCTTGCGCATAAATTGGCAGAAAAAAATTAAGATTCATGTGTGTTAAATGATGTTTTACTCGCACTAAATATGTAACCGAAACGGTACTTGAGGAATGAAGCATTTATTCTGTCTACTTCTCTTTATACCGTTGAAATATTCTCAGGATGAACACCGAACTTTGCTGTTGACACTAGCCCGGTATTTTATTCCTTTATCGGCCCGGCATTTCTCCTTGAAGGCAATCCACCGTAGTTTGGATGGCTAAGTTGTAAAAAAAATTCCCTGTGGGGCTGGGGAAAGTGGGAGGAGGCGTTGCCCTATAAGGGAAGGGGGAGTGTCGGCAAAGAGCTTTGATATGGAGTGCAGAGCGAGGCGGAGTTGGGCTACACATTTAAAACTTTGAAGGAAGAAACGAGCAAGCTCTTCCTTCAAAGTGGTGACTGAAGTCAAGCCTTTTACTTGAAATGGTTCTTTCAAGTATATGCAAATAAATCACCTTTGAGAACGATTACTTACCTCTACTGGCGCTATACAGAAAATGGGGGGTGGGGGGCAATAGAGGGCAATGCGAGGAACTGGCTTGCTACTGATATCCCTGCCGATCAGCTGTACAAGTTATAAATTGTATCTACCGACTAGTTTGTTTAAGTTGTTGTTTATTCCATATTGTCTCTTACCTCTCGCAGCTCTGCTTGCACATTCCACCCATTAGTCGGTCTAATGAAACCCCCCCCCCCCCAAAAAAAAAAACCGAATGGCCATTTAAACCGATTTTTTTATCGTGGGAAATCTCTTGCTTCCTGTTGCAGTATACAGTATCCTGTTTTTTGCCCTCAAGGTAATCCAGTAGCTGCTTACCTCGTCTTCCTCGTCTTCCCATCATTTATATCATTTATTCTATCTGTCCTTCAATAACACGTTTTCGAAAGTACATTCTACGCAAAATATGACAAATGCCTTATACAGTGCCACAAATTAATAAGGTACCTTAATCTCTTCCTGTCTTTTCTAATTAATAGTGATTTTTGGCTTAATATTTATCACATATTTTTACCAATAGCATTATGTTTTCCATTGCTTTATCAAGTCTCACAGGCGCACAGTTATGTAGGATTTTACGTAGAAACATTACTATGGAGGCTGAAACGTGTGAGGGGTTTCGTCTCTAAAGCGTAGCCTCTGACCGTAAGACGAAGACTTGCGTAAGAAATATTGGTGAGGACGCACGTTGAAAAGTAACAATCTCCAAAAATGAGGTGGAGTTCAGGTTATTTAAAGTTTACAGAGAGAGTATTAACAGTGGAATTTTAAGCGCCTTAACACAGTTGTGAAAAGAAAACTGTTAGCTTTATTATGTCTTCGTCTTTTCGTCTGTCCTCATGGAACATGTCGGCTCCCACCGGACATATTTTCACGAAATTTATATATCAATATCTTTGTTCAAAATATGTCGAGAAAATTATTAATTTCACTAAAATCTGACAAGATTAACGGGTACTATACACGAGGAACAATGTGCATTTACGATCGCATCTCGCTGAATGTTTCTTCGAATGAGAAATGTTGCAGACAAACGTTGTAGAGAAAATGAAAACCCAATTTCATGTTCAACAAATTTTTCTTTATTTTTCCTCGAAAATCGTGACGTTCATCACATAATGTGGAAAAATGTGGTAGAGCCAGACTGCCACTGATGTCAATATGGCGTAAGCGCTTTGCATGCTGGATAATGAAGGCTACAAACGCACACTCAGAATACATAGTACTTATTTCTTTTTCCATGACAAAAGTGATTACACGAAAATACCAGGATGTGTGCGCTAAGTGCACATTGCCTGTCTCGTTCAAATTTGTTAAAGCTTCGGCAAGGCCCACGACTTGCTTCATCTTCACTGATTCTGTGGGCCTACACACGTAATAAAGGCACGTGGAAGAGTTGAAATATAGCTTCAATTTGACACTAGATTGATGTGAGTGGTCAGCTTCACGTGCCGGCCGTTTATTCCAGGTTAATTACTTCAAATTTCCATAGAAAGTGGAGACGATTGAGGAAAAGGAGAAAAATACATATTTTTTTTTGCCGTCGCTGGGAATCGAAGTAAGGTCTCTCTCTTTTTCCCAGCCCTTACCACAGCCACTGCCCTGTCTACGCTGTGATCGGAAACGTCATAGGCACTGAAAATATACTAAAGAGGATACTGGCAACACTAATTGTAGGAATGATAGTGCGAAAGGAGTTCCTGGAAAGTGCGGTAAAAAGGTAAAGTGATCCCGTTACAGGCCTGATGTGGCCCAGAGGGTGGGTAGAGGTATAGCTCTACTCTTCCATGACCGCGGCACTAGAAGGCGGTGAGTGGTCAGCAGCACGCCCCGGCCGCACTTTACCCCCGGGAAAGACCCGGTACTCATTGTACAGGAGGCTGGGTGGGCCCCATGGCCGGTCTGGAAGGGCGGAAAATCTCGTCCCCACCGGGATTCGATCCCGGACCGTCCAACCCGTAGTCGCTATACCGGCCGAGCTACCCGGCCTACGGAAAGTGCGGTAGTCAAGCTAAGTCTCCGAGAGAATCGAACAGAATCCTTCTAACTAATTAATAAAAAAATCGGAAGTGTCTAAAGGCCCAACATACACACAGCAAACACACTCTTAGCAGGAAAGGAATGAAGTTTATTTTACTGTGGGTCCGTTTCTGAAACCTGACATGTGAAAACCATAATGGTATTATTGGGGGGTGGGGGTGGGCTCTAAACCTATTGATTGATGCTTCAAAAGCCGATAGGATATTTTTGTGGACAGAAAAGAGCATTAGCATACATTTATGCTGGGATGGGTTTCTGAACCCACAAAAGCCGTAAATACAAAAATAATGTAAATACAATAAATTGCGCCTGGTTGATTATTTGGCGTTGCTTGTGCGTTTTTATTGTAATCGGCTCAGAATGATTCTGTCCGAACTGGAGTATTTAGAACCGCGGCGGACGGTCGTCGGCTAAATAAACTGTGATTTTCGCTTCCTTCGCAGCAGAATATATTTCATTTGTAGATCAGTGTGTGGAATGAGTAAAAAGAATTTTGGGGATTTATTTATTCATGTATTGCGATGTTAGGAATGTTCTGATTGGCTGAGACTTATTAGAGTACAATGCTGGAATGATCAGTATATAACGTACTGAAAAAATGCATTGAAGGAAACCATCATGGATAAATTCAGGAATTACACAAACATTTGAGTGGTAGGTACTGTTGTAAAATCACTGAAGTTTTCACCTTAAGTAGTCTTTCTCTGGCCCGAGTTTTGAATTCTAAACCTCAAGTAGAAGCGAGCAGAATCTTTTGCTATATTTAGCACTCACAAATGCGATAGCTATTGGTCACGGCGGATAGCAAACCAAAATTTCGCATGTCATGACAGTTCGTATATTCAAGTTATGGCCGTCTTGGCTACAGAATGGGGCTGCACGTGCCAATCGTCACTTCGGGCTTCCGCCGCGTTATCAGAGATCTGCGCTCTTTGGGATTTTATGCCGAGGAGAATGCTAGTCCTATATCGACGTTTCGGGACAGCGTGCGGGTCCCGCAAGCAGACCACAAGAATGCTTGACCCTTAAAGATGACACCGATAATTTATCCCAAATTTTGGTGCGTAACTGCCATTCCACGCTGCGTGCAATAGCAAAATATCGCAGGTGACATGTAATATGTTCACATTCTCGGCAGGCAATCCCATGCCAGTTGCTTAATTTAAACTTCCTTCTCCCCACGAAGGTCCTTTGGTTGTAAGTTTCCGGGAATAGACTGATGCGAAAAATGAACACTGTAAAACATGCTTCTTTTCGCGAAAGTTTCTTGATTGTAACTGAATGACTGACTGACTGACTGGCTGACTGGCTAACTGACTGGCTGGCTGGCTGACCGACTGACTGGCTGACCGACTGACTGGCTGACCGACTGACCGAC
>Ga0136643_10019975_pt1 | contig 10125 bp, 4 predicted proteins | sample TergutLab28metaG_FD_96883 | JGI IMG/M metagenome (GOLD analysis project Ga0136643, IMG submission 96883) | Labiotermes labralis P1 segment gut microbial communities from Petit-Saut dam, French Guiana - Lab288 P1 (version 3) (version 3) | ecosystem: Host-associated > Arthropoda: Insects >... | reverse complement strand
CTTTCTAGTGCCGCGGTCATGGAAGAGTACAGCTATACCTCTTCCCACCCTCTGGGCCACACCGTTTCTGTAATGGAATCACTTACTACTACCACCGGGTGGCTACCCAGTTGCATTTAACAAATATATTATTATCATATCATATCAAGATATTGCATTGTTAGATCGGCTGTTACGGACAAATGAAAATAACGGAAGCTGGTAACGGTAGCCGGAAGTATCGGTTGTAGTTACATGAAAGCATTAATAGGCGTAAGAATCGAAGGCTAGAGGCACGACAAGAAGAAAACCGAACCCTCTGAAGTCTGCAAACGAAATATTCACAAAGATCTCTGAATAAACTAACAGAGAGAAGACCTTCAGCGTCGAAAACCTACGCAGCCTTACAGGAACTGCTTGCTGGCTGTTCGAACCGTAATATTTGGTCGCCCCATTTCGGTGGCTTTTAGATCGTGTTGTAAAGCGGTGGGAGGTCGTGCTTTGAAATAGCGTGCGTGGATTTCCCGGTGTGCGTTACGGAGTAACAGTCCGCATTTGAAGCTCTTTTGGCACGTCTTTGGCCATAGATGACAGATTCGTGAAAGATGCCCCTAAACCGCTGAGCACGAGGGTATTTGAACTATGCTTTTCGACATTCCACATGAACACGCACACATTTTCCGATGCCTCCGTGTCTGAGCAACAGATTTACGGTCGATCGTAATCGATATCTCGTAGTTATTTTACGTATCTCGTGCACGGGGTATGTAAATCTCGATCGCTTTTTCAGGACGTCAACTTTTTCTTTGGTCTCAGCAACTACCTTGAACAGCACATTCGTCTCCGTTACCAAAACCAATCACGGCGAGGTGTTATCGTCAGCGTACGCAGGTCTTCTTGAAAAGTATGGTTTTCTTGTCCAATTTTAGTTAAAATCGCAAATGTGTTGACACCCTTGGCGAGCTGCCCCGTAGGGCACAAGGAAGTCAGATACAGCGGACGTAACAGCCGCTTTTCGCACATGCTTAGCGAACGGTGGTGACAGCAGCGCCGTAAGTGGCTCTCATGCCCGTGTTATGCAACCTCGCATCGGCAGGTAAACAGTTTGACCCTCTCCAAACATCGACTTCGGACACTTCGGCGAAAATGTGAGCGGTGATATATGAAATGAATATTCATCTACATCAGAGCCTACTTTACGTGCGCTCATAAACGTACTGTACGCTGTATAGTGCAGGGTGTATCCAACCCGCGGCTCGCGGCCACATTTTGTAAATTGTACTATAAAATACCACACAATAATTCAGCCGCTTGTGTGTGCCACTTATTGTGAATTTTACGCGTGCGGCCCGTGATTCAACTCAAAGTAACAGTTGTGGGTCTTTGCCCCCAAAAATGTTGGACACCCCTGCTCTAGTGTTGGATGTGTGCGTGACGTCATTGTTCCCGTTTTTATTTTTGGTCGCACTAACCGCAAAAGAAGCTTGATGGACATTAATGATGTTAATATCGCGTGTACAGAATTTTGGGGCAGGAGGAGGCAGCTGGTGTGTAATCATCTCAGCAGAGCAAAATGTCTTAACAGGCGATCTTAACGAGTTGAGAAATATCGGCTGATTGCGGTACGTTTGGCGCGTACCTGGTTTCCGTGAATGCTTTCAGCGTACTTTGAACGCAGTCACTAATTGGTTTTCTTTTTCACGTGGGATGATGATGCTGATAATAATAATAATACATTTGTATCACCAACTGTTTGTCAGTCAGTCTAGGTCTGCCTTACTTCTTTTACATACCTTGTAAACGTCGAATTATGTGCTCCCTGTACTTGTCTGGTGAATGGCGATTAGTTTAGATAGTTGTGTACAGTGAACAAAAGTTAAAATAATAGTTGTTTCTTAGGTCTCAGTTCGTACCTCACAGAGAACGTAATCTGCCTCCGTTATAAAGGGCCCACACACGTGATTGTGCAGTATGTGTGTGACCTTAACGAAAATCGGAATTTGCCCAAGAATTTGTGTGAAAACCCTGTACGAAGACGCACGAACATTTGTTCGGTGAGCGTCATGGCGATCCATGCGGACAGTTCGAACTGATCAAGTAACGTGCAGCGTGTTGTACGGTATATGGAGTGGAAAGTCGGCGAGGAATATGTAGGGAAAATGGTGGATTTTCACCAGTCACCGAATAATTTTTTTGGGGGGTCTCGTTTAGGGTGGAGCTGAGATAATGAATCCTGGACTGTTGCAATTGATACGTGCTTATGATACGATATTTATTTACTGCAATTGGGTTTCCACCCGTTGGTAGCGGTCGATAAACTTGTACAAAAAAAAGGAGACAGCCACATACAAAAGGAGAAACAAAACGCAAAAATACAGAATACACAAAATAGAAAACAAATTTACAAAACAAGAAAACGAACATAAAATGAATATTAAAAACTTAAGTCCAGTCATAAAATAGCAAAGATAAGCAAATAACAATGACACAACGTACTGCACGGAACCTACATAACTGTAAATCAATGATAATACACGCATTTCACCCATGATTATCACTTCACTACACTTCACTCCCCATTTTTCACTTCCCTCCACTTTCGAAAGTTTCGTCACTATTCAAAAACCCTTCACTACTTCTCACTTGTAATTACTTTCCTAACCCTCTTTCTAAAAATACGTGGTTTACAGGGGAAAGTCGCTAGTGCTTCTGCAGGCAGTTGGTTCCACAGTTGATTGTCCTGTATACAAAACAGTATTTACCGATATAGGTCGAGGTGTTGATTCGATTCCCATCGTATTAAAAAAAAAAGTTCTTTAAAACCCAGTATTCCATTCAGTGGATATCGGGGAACTGTTGCTGAACGGATAAAGCGGCCGGAAGCGTGACTATAACCTTTCGTAGCGCGGGAATAACTGGAGCCACACTTCCACCCCCATACGCCTTTATGACTTGCACAGGGAGAGCTTAGCATGGGGTGACGTGTAAGGGACTTTACTTTCCATGATAGGTGGGAGGGACGTGGTTAGCTGCTTTCTCCGGGCTCTTGTCATGGGTGCACCTTTGTACACCAGTTCCAATAGTCTCTTCACTCGGTAGCCTTGTGAACATACCGTCGAGGGTACAAACCTAATATCGCAAAGTTGTGATTTGTACCCATCCGGCCCGTATGAGTTTATTGAATTGAAGACCCGGTTAATCAGAGCGATAACTGTAACGTAGCCATGTCGACAAGCAGTTAAGTGCACAGAATAATGCGTTTAACTTGGGAGAATGCAATTGACCTTCACAGCTTGGGAATCCCTTAATACTCGCTACGACGGTCGGAGGAAGACATATAGATCCAGTCAAAAATATGAGTCTCAGTCACTGCATGACCTTTCTTTTTTACTGGTCGCCATTTGTCGTTTCATTTCTAACAAGCTTAGTCAAAATTATGCACCGCTGTAATGACACACAACTGTATTATGACACACCCACGAAACACGACTTTACTTCAGTCTAATATTTACTTTGAATTGGTTATTGGTCACAAGCAAGTGGCTTTCCGCTTTCTCCAACGCAAACAACTGCCAAGGTCAGCTGTAGACTTCAAAGTCACTGTCTGTAGCTGCAGTTTGTTTACACTGCTGGCAGCTCGTGCGGCCGGATGGATGGTTGCTTAGCAACCAGCATCTCTGCAGCAGCACAGACAAATTCGGTTCACGGGCGACGTTACCTGTGAACAGTCAGTGGGTAAGGGCGAGGAATATCTTGCAGTGTCGCGTGTGCTGCCTCTTGTAGATAGCCGGGCCCTCATCTTCAGTACTTGACCATCTTAAACTTATTTGTACAGACTGGTGTGTTTGTGTGTGTGACGCTTGCAGTAAATGCGGTTATTTCCCGAAAGAACGTTTGACGGTTGGTGAGTTTAATGGAAACGTTTATTTTCTATGGATAACGATTTAAATTTTTAATTAGGTCCTTTACTTACGAGGGTTTCCGAAGTGTCAGCCTCTCTTGGTCTAGTCATTAAGCCGTTTATCTGCCTGTACCAACAACGGATGAACTGTATATTATAATGGTATGGGGTCTCGTTTTTCAAGTACCAGTAAGATCTCCAAAATCATGATTGTATTCGTATTGTGCAGTATGACGGTGAAATGAATGGCAATTTGTACCTGGAATCTTCCATCGGGAATTTCTGCCCTTGATCAGCTCGTGGATGTAGTAATGTGGCACCTGCATTGAGAGGAATACGAATTCTCATTTGAAGTGCCTAGTTGCGGTCTGCAATTACCGTTACGTTGAATTAAATTCCTTTGAAATCACGGAATTATTTACATCCATGTGTGAGAACTCGCCACACTGTGAGTAGCGGATGTTTTAGTTTACATGGAAAATGTGCTGGTTATTATGCTCCTTCCCTTTGTAACAGTACTGTCTGCGAAGTAAGCCTTTTTTTAGGCTACTGATATCTCTTATGTACAAAGACATGTTTCCTAGCAGCGTCGTAGTTTAATAAATTTTATTGACTGATCGTGACGTGAAGGCTGATAGCCCTTATCTTCCGACCTTTAACCCTTCATGTAGCTTACGAGGCCAGAGTTACAGTCATTTTAAATGCCCTCCCTGCATTGAAGTAAGACAACTTTTCCCTTTCGTCCATAGAGCTTTTGTAACGGGACATGGAGCGAACCGTTTGGCCAATGCATATTAATCAGATTTGGAGAATTTGGTCAATATCATTCATTTCAGAATTCATTCTTGTAAAACAGACCCTCCAAGACTATATTGCTACCTTTTTGTCTGGTGTCTTACACGAAGCGAAGACTACAGAACCAGTATTTTCGATAATAGGGTGCTGAGGGAATTAACGAGACCCGATAAGGAGGAAGTGGCAGGATGCTACAAAAAATTACATAAAGAGAAGCTTCAGTATTTGTACTTACCCCAAGATATTTTTGTGGTGCTAAAATCGGGAAATATTTTGTGGGTGGGTCATGTAACGCGCAAGCGATCGGTGAGGATACCGTTCTTAGATTTTCTTGGAAAACCTGAACGGAGGAGACGTAGGCGTCGATGGAACGATAATACAAAAGTATCTCGTAATGGAATCGGGTGTGTGAGGATTTGGATGGGTACATAATAGGCACGACTGGTGGAAAGTTCTGAACGCAATATGCGAAATATTTGTTTCATCATAGGCGGGTATTTACCTTTGCCTAGCGAAGGGACGAACGATTCTGCCGCATGGAGGTGGTTGATTGGTTCTGGTAAACATTCACAGACCCTTTGTCCTCGAATTCTCTGCTGCATGTCGCGTTCGGTCTAATTGAAGCACAGAAAGCGGACAGATATAGAGTCCTGCTACCTACGTTATTTTTGCCCTCTTGATCGCAGTTTACATCAACATTTCTCATTTTGCTCACACGGTATGTTCATATAATTTCGTCTGATTGTGACAAGCAACTGTTATTTTGTGATTTCAGGCTTCCACCAGGATGCAGATGTGCTTTGCGCTCTTCTGAGTTATTACGCAGCGTACAATGGTAATTCCTTACCGACATTTCTTCTTGGATTTCTTGACCTTTAGGTTGCCCCGAAACGTTGGTAAGGTATTACCACTCTACGCTGCTTAACGTCTCAGAAGATCGCGTATATCTGTTGTTTCCGTAAATGTCTGGTCTGTGAATATATGTGTTTACTGTGAGGTGGGAACTGGCCTTTAGAACGCCTTTCCATGTACAGGCATTGACAGTGAACTCTTTTTTCTAGTCTGCGACATTATTCTTTGATTAGTACGTTGACGAGGCTTTGTAATGACTGCGAAATACAGTGATTGTGTACCGCAGCTGTCATCATCGGCTGTGTCACCTGCAGTGTTCGTGGTTGCAGTGATATTGCTTCTGCCATTCCGCGCAGCAAATGTCGCTTTGTCAGTGTTCAGGGAAGGAATCGATTCGCACGTATCGTCCCTGAGACTTGGGGTTGCTTTCTTCAGTCATCCCTCTCTTTCTTCCACACTTCTGCAGGTTTGTTGTACGAGGGTCGGTAAGAAAATCAGTTCCCGTCGCGTGTAACATCCTAGCTAAAGAAAGGCGTACTGACTGAATGCATCAGCGAATTCTTATGTAGTAAGAACCAACAAAATACACACTTTTTACATTAACAATTTATTTCAATTATATTGTCTTCGACACGTTTCGAACATCCAAGTGTTCGTCCTCAGGAAGACTTGTACATGCAGTTTTATGGTATTTCTTTCATGTATTCATATAAACAGTCGGGCTGATGGCAGGGGGGCGACACTCATTCAACAAACGTAAGGGTCCTGAGCTGATAGATGGTAGTAGGTCTTGTAACAATATGCAGCATGTTGGCACAATTTATGTAAAATTTAACTGACAATTTTCCTCTTGTTTTTTTTTATAACTAATGACCCACGATTGTAACCAGCCATGTGAAGTTATCAAATACGTACTCTGTTGGAATGACTATAGTACGAAATTTTGTAGATTGAAATTGCATTTTGCCAATCAGTGGCCGCGCGGTCTAAGGGGTCGGTCTGCGGCCGCTCGCCTGCTGGGATTGCGGGTTTGAATACCGTCGGGGGCATCGATGTCTCTTGTGAGTGTTGTGTGTTGCCATTTAGAGGTCTCTGCGACATGGTGATCACTGTTCCGTCTGAGTCCTACCGAGTGTGGTGAGTATGTGATCGTGAAGCCTCTATAATGTGGAGGTCCTTGTTCCACTGGGGACTAACGAGCAATTAAGAAAAAATCTGCGTTTTAGTAGTTCGTTCTCCACAAAAATGAAATAAACCAACAACCGGCGTCATACTTGGGGCCCACCCAGCTTCCTGTTCAGTGGGTTTTGGTTGCTGTATCTCTGGAGGTAAAAGAGCCGAGGCGTCTTCTGACCACTGTCGTGGGCTGTCGAGTTTAAGTAACGAAGTATGCGCACAAATGCACTGTGCGGCCAAAAATCTCTTTCAGATATCAGATCACGTGCACATGGTCGGGTGTGCTGGCGTTACGGGATTTCCTTCTCGAATATTCTGTGAAGTGAGCACCTGATACAGTTGTCGTAATGCAGCTTCGCCTTCGCGGTCGGCTATCTTATCATTTTTTATTTGCGTGTGAAGTTGTTGATGTTGTTCACAAGGAGATGTGATTTAGTTCACATTCTCGCCCCAGACTTCGATCTGCTTATGTATTAATCAGGGCGGGACGTATTAACACTGCGAGTTGCTGATCGCGTTCTTTGAACAAGCTGCGTCTCTGTACTGTAAGTTCACATACTGTCGAACCCGGTTATAACGACATCGACTTAAGTGACACCTCGTATATAATGTTAGATATTCTGCGGTAGCAATCAGTTCCTCACTGTTAACCATAACATTATATACTCCCCGGTTATGACGACACAAAACATTCAGTCCCTCTCGTGACGTTATAACCGAGTTCGACTGTATTTTCGCTTTTTAAGAATGAGGTTTAAATGTATTTTAGATCCTAAATACGGCGTCTGATACCGTGTAGTCTGGTATCTGTATAGCAATGTTTCTGAGGAACATTTTGCGTCTATCTTCAGGGTCAGTGGTGACACCATGTTGCCTCCGGCAAGTTATCACCTGCCAGACTGCACGGTGTTATCTCCAGGAGATACAGTACGAAAGTTTGTCTAGTGCAGGAAGCGTGAGTTCTTATAGCTGGGTATTTTGTGTCTGCCTCGTATAATGCGCTTGGCTTGTATGCGAGTGATTAGTTACACCATATGGCAGTTGTGATTGTGGAACAGTGAAGAGGTACCCGTGCCTCAATCGGCAATGCAGCTTCGGCGATGTCAGGTCTGGGCAGTGGTGATAACTCTTGTGGGCACGAGGGCTAACGCAAAAAAAAAATTAAGAAATTGGCGGGCCACGTTATGCGATGTACGTATATCTTTTATGTACGATCGCTAGTGATAATACCCGGTCGTCCTTATTGCTAATATTAGGGCGGCAAAACCTCTTTAAGTTTATGTTTACAAAATATATGATGTTCGAACAAAATGAACTTGTTAGGCAGTATACACTTTCTTCAAGGGGGAAGCATCACGAAGTGCTCTAACGAACTAAATAACAAATTGACTAGACACGTCATCGCTACAAATATTTATTGGAGAATATAGGCTACATGTTTCGAACTGTTAACAGGTCATCATCAGGCCTCCATCGGAACAAGTCTGAGATGCTGTTTAGTTATTGGGATCCCAATATTTTTACAGCTGTGAACGTACATAAAAACTGATATTGCATAAAATGTGAAATATATAATGTCTGCTTAAAACAAATTAAAACAAGAGTAGGTATTTGACACTATGGACCGGTTTTGTCACCCTTAGAGGGCTAACTGGATTATGGTTGTTACTGTACTTTCACTTGGTGCGGTGGGACTTGTGTGGTACAGCCTCTCATGGTTGTCCGTGTTGTCCAATGTATTTCAAATTGACGGTCAGGGGTGGCTTCTTTATACTATTTCCAATTGGGTAAGTTGTATAGGTTCACCTTGTGTAGGATTGGTAACAAGCTGGGCGGTTATCCGTCGTGTACCGGATATGTTGTGTGTTGTAATAAGAGACGTAAAATTACCCTTCCGTTACAGCAGTATCTACTGTGTGTAAAAATACTGTGGCGGGCCAGGTCCGGTGTTTGTTACGTCGCGTGAGGCTGGTTCTCTCCGGTGAATAACCCATAGCTTGGTAGTTACGTTTGTGGGAGATGCGCATATATTTTTGTTATGAAAATTGTGCTGAATTGGCATTTCCGATTTAACGTTTTTGTGTGAACGAAGGTAAAATAATTTTTCATCGCATTTCATATCATGTATATTCGTTTCTTGTTTCTGAAGTTGGGGGGGGGGCCTCCGTGCGTGAAGGTAGAAGGAAGCTGAAGGGAAGTACCCGCTAACGACCTGGACGTAGGCAGGGCAGTATGAAAGTGGCTAGTATGAGGATATGGATTCAGTTGGCTCGGGATAGAGATCCGTAAAATAGGGATAAATTCTTTGGCTTTGAACCTGATTCTTTGAATGTGGTTCATTGAAAGATGCAGCCTATATCGAAATTTAGGGTGCTGAGTGAATAATTAATCGGAATGGATGAGTTAAGGAAGCGACCGTGACGTAGTTTGTAGAAAGTCACTGTCACGTACCCGCTTCTTCGGCTTCTTTAATTATTGTCACGAATTTTAAGGTCTGGGGACAACAGCAAAGCCAACGCCGACAAGTCTGGCGGTTTCTCCGTACGTTCTGTAGCCTGCATCAGAGAAGATCGTAAGGTCCTGAAGGTATTTGGAGTTACCACGACACTGCAAACACATGTGGTGGTCTCGCGGTATATGACGCCATGTAATTTGATGAATGGATAACCACTCTTCGAAGTAAGGTACTTTCTACGGATATTTTGAAGCTGGTCCAGAAATTTCCCTTCCTTTTTCAAGTATTGAGATCCATTAGCCCCCTATATTTGTACGAGCTAGAGAAGATCTTCGCTCTTCAAGGATGTTACACAGCGTAGATAGGTAGCTACCGCCACGCCGGGCCTATAACGGGATCACTTTACTTTACGTACTGTACAAATGTATGACCGCCAATACGCGTTTTCGTCTCTCGGAACTCCTGACACCCTCTCGCGGAACTCGTTTTGTGAAACACTGCGTTAGACCAACGATCCAAACAGGTTAGCACGTCGATAAGTTGTGACTTATGTTCAGGCGGTATCTGATTCGTGTCTCGTCCGCTGCCGTATCTGAAGTCAAAGGAGGCCAGCACTTTACCCTTGCAAAAGAAAGAAGGTAACAATCGCTCGCTTTGTAAAATGCCCATCCATTAAGAAGCACCCAGGTTCATTGGCATGTTGACAAAGCACCTGGTAGAGCACGTTTGAAACGTGATGGCACACGCGCAGAAACCAGATTTGGTCTTTCAGCGAAACGGAGGGGTCCATTTAAATCGGCGGGGCGGGGGGTCAGTTCATTCGACTACTGGCAGACGAGGTGTGCGCATCAGCGGTAGTAATGTTAGCAATGCTGGATACACCATGTTCTGGGGTAGAGTGCAAGACTACTGGCTACCCACTCCACTCGCACGTTTCCCCTTCACTTCCCCTACCGTGCGTCACCGT
>Ga0136643_10019973_pt1 | contig 10125 bp, 3 predicted proteins | sample TergutLab28metaG_FD_96883 | JGI IMG/M metagenome (GOLD analysis project Ga0136643, IMG submission 96883) | Labiotermes labralis P1 segment gut microbial communities from Petit-Saut dam, French Guiana - Lab288 P1 (version 3) (version 3) | ecosystem: Host-associated > Arthropoda: Insects >... | reverse complement strand
GCAAATAACATCTTCAGGCAGTGTAAATAAGCGCACTTCCACAGTGTCGGTTCTGACTGCAATTGCATCACAAAACAATATGCAAAAGTAATTTAAAAAAAAAAAAAATTGAAGTATGTACAAAATAAAATAAATATTCCAATTGCATATTATTATCTGATTTGTAAATTGATTCATGTTTCAAGTGCACACACAAAATTGAGAAAAGTGACTATTAGCTTCATCACGTCTGTCTGCACGGAACGACTCAGCTCCCACTGGATAGACTGTCACAGAATTTGATATTTAGATGTTTTTCCAAATTCTGTCGAGAAAATGCAGGCTTCATTAAAAACCTTACAAGGATAACGGTTACTTTATATGAAGAACTACCGTCCATTCTCGAATCTAAACTGCACTAGTTTTTGCTGATTTCTTAAATGAAAAAAAGTTAGTTCGCGGTTCTAATCCATACCTTTCCTTCAACCGCCTTCAGAAGTCGCGCGGTGGGTGTCCGCTGCATGGAATGCCATCCTGGAGAGCAATATCTTCAGATCTTTCAAGCAGTGTTGCATAAGCAATGCTCTGGACAGATCCGAAGATGACATTCTATGGGAGAACGATGGGGAAGATAAAGATGATAGTGACTAGGAAACAGATAATGATACAGTTATGAGTGATGATGGCGAGTCTGATGAATAATAAATTATAAATATTATATAATATATTATAAACAATAAATAAAATAATAAATTATCGTATTGAATTGTTCTTACGGCATGTACAGCAGCTCTATCATTTTTCCAAAATCAAGCTCACGACTGCAAATCTAATCCGCACGCGCTTCTAATACACATATGATTTTTTAGCCCTCTGAAACTGTAAAAAGCGGGCGGATTAGATTCGAGAATATACGGTATGTGCATTTATAATAGTAACTTGATGAGTTCTTCTAAGAGTGAGAAATGTTGCACACAAAAACTCTAGAGGAAATCACACACATATTTTATGTTCAGTAACTTTTTCATCCGAAAATCATTACATTTATGAGATATGTTAAAAATACTGTACAGCCAGACAGCCCACAGATGACAATATAACATGGCGCACGTGCTTTGCATGCTGGTTAAATAAGGCTACCAAGACACACTCAGAATATGTACTGTATATTCTTGAATCTAATCCGCACCCTTTTTACAGTTTCAGAGGGCTAAAAAATCAGATGCGGATCAGAATCGCGCGCAGATTAGATTCATGGTCATGAGCTGGATTTTGGAAAAATGATAGAGCTGCTGTACATGCCGTAAGAACAATACAATACTATATTTATTATTTTATTTATTATTTATAATATATAATATTTATAATTTATTATTCATCAGACTCACCGTCATCACTCATAACTGAATCGATATCCGTTACCCAGTCACTATCATCAGCTGTGGTGCATTTCTACCACTGGCAGTTAAATGGCCACTTCACACACGGCGCGTCAGTTGGATAACCGTTAAAGCATTGGTAATCTCCAATATTATTCAATCAGTCTGCCTTGTAGGCAAGGAGCGGTTGAAGGACAGGTGAGGATTAGAACCGCGAACTAACGTTTTTTCATTTAAGAAATCAGCAAAAATAGTTCGGATTAGATTCGGGTGCGGATTAGATTTGAGAATCTACGGTAATACTTATCGCTTTTCTACAGTAACAATGTTTATGTGAACACAGCTCAATGTTACATTTTATGTACATAGCCTGTCTTGTTATGTCACTTCTATATAACAATGTTGGATCCCAGTATTCCAGAACTGGCACTGCAAAACTGTACAGATTCCACGTAATGTATGGGATTGCCTGGAAATTGCTGCTTGCAACCAAAATTTCTAGAAGGAATGAGATTTCTGCTTCTTCTGGAATAAACAGGCAAATCACTGGTTAATCAATTCAAGACATTTTGTGAAAATTCAATGATCTTACTTTCAACAATCAAATTTTCTAAAGATAAAGACACATCCCAGATGAAGAAACCTTGGCTATACCACAGCATAAAACAAAACTTCACATGTAGCAGAGATACTGGAAATAAAATGGTGTGTAATGGCGTGAAATGAACATGTGTCTAATGTGTCTATGTATACTTAGTTGGAGCACAATGTTGCCTGTGATGATGTATCAGACTCCACACCAATTCAGAACAGGGTCAGCCAACAAATGGTCAGCAAGTCACTTTTTACAAAACCCTGCATGCACTAACACCTGCAACCACACATCCAAACAACAACACACAATGTTTTTTTATAAAAATATTCCCTGCCATATTTCAACCCTTTCACAGCAACACAACACAACTATATCACAGATATAAAGTCTCAGATACATGGCTAAGCCACATACATATCATGCATACAACAAACTACAATGGACACATATTTATACAAAACACTGTCAGGGTTTGGGGTCGCATTTTATTGGCATGTACTCACTTAGACAATTTTACGATAACACTGTGTAACAAAGGTGTACAAATTAATCAATGAAAGCTAGGTCTGAGGTTCTAACAGTGTCTTGATAAAGAATCAGGAATTCTGGAATATTACACTGTGTGGATTCACAAATAGTTACTGACACTTCAGGGTGGCCTGCTGCCTCCATATTACAAGTCTATCAGGGTCCAAAATGGGAGAATTCCTCTTGAACTACTTAGACCCTTAACACAGAAGAAACAATCTCCAACACAATATCAGCAACTACTTGCCAATTTACATGGCATCATTCCAGATAACCTGAATCTCTGAAACCAGAGGTTTTAATGTTGTGGGTTTTAAGACTTTATTTTAGTCCTACATATTGGCATATGTTACACGCAATGATATTTTACTGACTGTGGTACGATTCCCACTGAAACCTAACACAGTACATACATTATCTCCTTTCACTACCACTGTGTTCATTTAAGTCACTACCAGTATTGACAATCTGTGGTTTCAGGTCAATTCATGATAAATCTCACTGCAAAATAGTATGCAAAATGTGTGTCCAATCCTATGTTTCAGTCCAGCAACGTATAAACGTACTATATCAAATGGCAATAATGCCATTGATCTATACAATAAAACTGGCAGTTTCATAATTAAAATTCTATATGAACAGCAAGAAAATGAAGAGAACTCAGTGATTAATTGTAATACATATACACCAAGATGCAGAAAACTGTAAAATACCTAACACAGAAAATTTGAACATAAACATACTACTTCAAACAGAGGAACATGGAAGGAACTGCATGTATGAATTAAACTTCAATACAAACCAACACAGGTGAATATATGAAAATTGAAATAAAAATTATATTAATGGTACCCAAAGACAGTTCAGAATAATAAGATTACAACATTCTGCGATGTGACGACATACACTTTAGTTCACTCGACACCAATCTATAAAACTACACAGCGACACATCCCAGAAGACAGTAATTGTCACTGCTGGAAGATGCTGAAAGCTCACATATAAGGAACTTTTTTTTTAATATCTACACACCGTGCACTTTGACTAGAGGACATATTTGACGTATACATGGAAACTGTTAACTGCGCAACACAAGTGTCGGAACACACCATCCATGAAACAGAGCTTGTAAATTTGACATACCCTTAATTAAAAATTGCAAGTTACCATGTCAAGAGTGGAGCGGAACATTAAAAACTCAGCATCTCACAACAAGACTTTCCAAATTTTGACACTAGACCTATTCTACACGTATCTCCTACAATTCTAAGGTTATGTATACCCACATGCTTGTCCAATTTGACCTTTATTTTTAAGGAATTTTAATTCCTTGCGTTCCTTCTTTTTCAACTTGCGTAACAATATCTTCTCTGGTAATGACATGACTTTTACAAAATAAAAGAAGCAAATACCCTCCTACACTTTTAAAGGTACATAACACAGTACGTCTAATTCGCACACCTTCATTCAACTCCCGAGCACAGATTACTACTAGATTGCAAACTCCATGGAAACGTTAAATTACAGCGCCCCAAGCGGCCACAGATTACTACTTGTGGACCCGACGACTGAGAGATTATCTCCCACGACAAGTCATACGCAAATGCGGAGCGGAAAGTGAATCCTTGTTGGAAGTCGTTCGTGTGTTTTCATATATGAAATATTTCAGCGACCACCAAATATCACGGTTTTACCATAGGTGGGAACTATGACTGTGGGCGGGAATGACTTGCTGTGTCGGCCGTCATATTTGCAGTCCTTGCAATAGAAGTTCCTCCGGATGCCTCACTGAAGCAGCTGAAGGGTTATGTCACGACGCCATTATTATTTACGCGACATTCTTTGTGCATTTAGTTCATAGGCAGGCGGTAGTTCCAACGATTATAACCCATCTTCAAATGTTCTTTGTTGTAATGAAGGCATCTTCTTCGACGTTCTAGATACAGCCAATTAAAGGGTTTCCAGTCTTTACTTCGACAGTAGCATTCTAGCCGTTCCTCATTCGCCGACCTCAGTGGGAAGTGTCAGGTCTGCCAGATGAAGACATTCTGCTGAACTGCTTCGTTCCTTGGAACACCTGATTACGTAAACATTTGGTCTGACTACAAAAACACAGACATTGCAAAATATAAAATTATAATGAAATCTGCTTAACGCATGATCGTACATAACTGTATTATCGATGTAGGCTAGTGTTGTATTATTAATATCTGTAGTTATTAAAATTAAGAAAAACAAATCGATGAAACATACTGTGAATTAATTGAAATAACTGGACAAACCCTGGCAGCATTGATTTGTTCTAATTTAGGGGGTGAATAATCATGCTAGGTGATCAGGATACAAGTTACAGTTTAATATGTGCTGTTCGTGAAGGAAGACTTGAAAGAGTGAGAGAATTAGTTAGTTCTTATGGTCTATGTTACTCACAAGCATGGTCAGAAGGATATGGTTTACTTTGTGATGCTGTTGAGAATAAACATACAGAGGTTGCTAAACTACTTTTAACGAATGGTTCCAAAGTTAACAACAAAAACAAATTACCTATTGATACTCCTCTTCATTTTGCTGTTAGAAATGGTGACATAGAGATTGTTAAGATGCTTTTAGACAGAGGTGCTGATATTAATGCTATAAATCTGTCTGATGTTACTCCACTTCACAATGCAGTTGAAAGTAAAGAAGTGGATATTGTTGAATTACTTTTAAACCAGGGAGCGGATGTTAATGCTAGAGGCTGCAGAAGTAATACTCCATTGCTCCTTGCTGCTGAAGAGGGTAGTGAAGAAATTGTCAAATTGCTTTTAAAACATAGAGCTTGTGTTAATTCTGCATATATATCTACGTATAGGAAAGGTTATACACCACTGTACCTTGCTGTTGATGGACGACATGAAAAAGTTATTCAGCTACTTTTAGAATGCGGAGCTAACGTTGATGCTGGAGATGGGTGTTGTAAAACTGTACTAAACATTGCTGCTAGAAATGGTGACATAGAGATTGTTAAAATGCTCTTAAATAGAGGTGCTAATAGTAATGCTATAAATAGGTCTCATGATACTCCACTTCACACAGCAGTTGAAAGTAAGAAAGTGGAAATTGTTGAATTACTTTTAAACCAGGGAGCGGATGTTAATGCTAGATGCTGCAGAAGTATTACTCCATTGCTCCTTGCTGTTGAAAAGGGTAGTGAAGAAATTGTCAAATTGCTTTTAAAACATGGAGCTTGTGTTAATTCTGCATATACCTGTACGGGTAGGAAAGGTTATACACCACTGTACCTTGCTGTTAAAGAACAACATGAAAGAGTTGTTCAGCTACTTTTAGAATGCGGAGCTAACGTTGATGCTAAAGGTGAGTTTGGTGAACCTGTGCTACACATTGCTGTTAGAAGGTGTGACATGGAGATTGTTAAGATGCTTTCAGATAGAGGTGCTAAATTTGATGTTCAAGATAAGTGTGATAGCACTGTACTACGCTCTGCTGTTGAAGCAGGATGTTCAGTACTTGTTGAGCATGTTTTAAAGCATTGTCCTGATGCGAATAATATTAATTCTAAATATGAAGGTGGTAGAACAGCACTTCACATTGCTGCTAAAGGAGGTCATGTAGAAGTTGTCGAGCTTCTCCTAAAATTCGGTGCCGGCATTGATTCTAAAGATAAAGATGGTAGAACAGCACTTCACATTGCTGCTGAAGAAGGTCATGTAGGAGTTGTCGAGGTTCTCTTAAAATTCGGTGCCGGCATTGATTCTAAAGATGAAGATGTTAGAACAGCACTTCACATTGCTGCTAAAAGAGGTCATGTAGGAGTTGTCGAGCTTCTCTTAAAATTGGGTGCCAGCATTGATTCTAAAGATGAAGATGTTAGAACAACACTTAACATTGCTGCTGTAAGAGGTCATGTAGGAGTTGTCGAGGTTCTCTTAAAATTCGGTGCTGGCATTGATTCTAAAGATGAAGATGGTAGAACAGCACTTAACTTTGCTGCTGAAGGACGTCATGTAGGAGTTGTCGAGGTTCTCTTAAAATTCGGTGCCGGCATTGATTCTAAAGATGAAGATGGTAGAACAGCACTTCACATTGCTGCTGAAAGAGGTCATGTAGAATTTGTTGAGGTTCTCTTAAAATTCGGTGCCGGCATTGATTCTAAAGATGAAGATGGTAGAACAGCACTTCACATTGCTGCTGAAGAAGGTCATGTAGGAGTTGTCGAGGTTCTCTTAAAATTCGGTGCCGGCATTGATTCTAAAGATAAAGATGGTAGAACAGCACTTCACATTGCTGCTGAAGGAGGTCATGTAGGAGTTGTCGAGGTTCTCTTAAAATTCGGTGCCGGCATTGATTCTAAAGATGAAGATGGTAGAACAGCACTTCACATTGCTGCTCAAAGAGGTCATCTAGAAGTTGTCGAGCTTCTCTTCAAATTCGGTGCCGGCATTGATTCTAAAGATGAAGATGGTAGAACAGCACTTCACATTGCTTCCAAGGAACGGCATAGACGGATTGTTAAAGCTCTTCTAGAAAATGGTTCTGATATTAATAGTATAATTAAAAATAATGAAACACCACTTGATGTTGCTCACCGCAATATCAGTTCATTTTTTATTGAAGGTTACGGTGATGATTTTGTCATTGCTTTTATTCTGAAACGTCACGTGGTTAAGATGAAAACTGCAAATTTATTTGTAAGTAAAACAAATTTATTTGTAAGTAAAGCAAATTTACTGTCAATTAGTAACAATGATAAAAAAAGTAATTTTCAGAGTAGATGTGAGGAAGAAATAGCAAGAATGAAGATTGAGAAGGTTGGTAATGCTAATGTCTCATTTTATGATATCTTGACCAAAGATATAATTCAATTAGCAATGTATGCAGGAAATGACAGTATAGTACAGATCTTAAGATCAGATGATTATAAAATAAAATTTCCAATATATGCTAGTATGATAAATAGTAATTTCAGAAAGGGGGAAAGAAGGAGAGAGCTGCTGGAACGGGGTAATAATATTTTCCATCTTCTCTTTAACAACTTCCCTCAGTTACCACATGTCTGTACTGAAAAAATATTTAGTTACCTCAGTGATGAAGATTTGAGAATTTTAATTGATGCTTGTAAGCCTGTTAGTGTCAGCAGTCCTAATACTGATTAATAATGTGGTGATTACTTAAAGCATATCTGAAGTGTCATAAGCTGAAGTTAAGGAGGAATTACAGAAGGAACTGCTTTAAATATTAAGAGATATCTTGTAATTTAAAGATTTTATCTTATCTGACATTTTTTAAAATTTTGCTGGCATTTCTTTTCTTTTAGATATGCTCTTTTATATTGGACTCAAAGAAGACTGAACAGTTGGGCTGTTTTATATCTTCCACTTTCTCTAGATCTGTGTTAGGCTTGAGACTGTTATACAAAGCAAGACCCATTCAACTATTCCAGCAACTACTAACAATGCTGCACTAACAATACCAGCCATTATTGCTTGTCTACGATGCGTTACTTTTGTTCATGGTTTCCTGCTGGCAGCATTTCCAGATCCACTACCAAGACACGGTTTTGTTACAGCGGAAGGGAGATCATCAGAGGGATTTGGCTATTCTGTTGAAGCATTTTGGGCTCCTTCATTGCTTTCACATCTGGGTTGGTAAATGTCAAGATTTTTGCTGTCTTTATTAATATCCCCATATAATAATTGTCAGTTTCTGTATCTGGCTTTATCAACTGTGGTCTCTTTTTGTTCTTTTACTTCAGTAACTTGTGGCATATCAGAAGTCCTTGACTACTCTATATCAGTTGCAGTAGTACTAATTGGTCTTCCCTTCCAATTCTTGAGCTTTTTCTTTGCAGTAGCTTTCCCCATTTGTTTGGTGTTTTCATGATGTCTCTCTCTTTGTTTAGATCTGTTATAGTAAAGGTAAAGCAGTCCCATTACAGGCCTGGACAGGCCCAGAGGGTTCCAGGAAGTTAAGGTTCCCAGGTTTCGTGACAACGGCACAGGATGGTGGTAAGGTCAGCCTTACGCACCGCCCGCCTTTACCCCCAGGAAATGCTCCTGGTACTCGTTTCTGTTAGAGGCCGAGTCGACCCCAGGGCCATAGTGCGATCAGAAGGATTTTATGTCAATGAAAAATCCACTGACACCAGCTGGGATCAAACCAGCGACCTTCCAATTTGTAGCACGGCACCTTAACCAATGTGCTACCGCGGTCCCATCTGTTATAGTAGATATGCATAATTTAAGATGCTAACCCCTAAAATTTTTCCAATTTCTCACTCCATAACATTGGTATTTCACACAAATCAGCTAACCTCAAGCTACTTGGTTGTCTCCCATCGACTTTGTCCTCTTTCATTTTTGGGGTCAAATCATATAATCTTATAATTTGCTGTATATACATATATGTATCATGCTTATATTATAATTTTAGTGCTCAAATCTCTCACACTTGCATGTTTTCCTTCTTCCAGTTGACGTCGCCACAGATGTGCTTTTACCACTGCTTTCAGCTTGTCTCTTTTACCGTGTACTTGCCTGCTTTCTTCTTTAACTTCATTGGTACAACCTCTGCCATTTCCTCTGATTCCCTTATCCATACTGTCTTTATTGATTTTTTCACCGCTTCTTTCTATTTCCCTGGAATTAAATGTTCCCTGTTTTCTCTCCCTTTTGCCCTCTCTTCCCAATTATCATATATATGCTTTGTCTTTCCTTTATGTTACTTTTTCTTTCCCCCACTTCTTCAGCTTCTACTGTTCAATATATTGATCCACAATCTCCGTATATAAACTTGTGGTAATGATTTCCAATTCCAGTCTGTAATAATCCAAAGCAGTATGATTCTGTAATTTTATAACTTGTTTCAGTTTATTTGCATATATTTTTGTTACTGTTTGTAAATGTATGGGTGCTGTGAACTGATTTCCTCCTGTAAGTTTCCATATTCGGCATTGGTGTAAGGGTAGGCAAAGTGATAAGAAGAAAAGTTCTACTTTGGCACACAGAAGAAGGAAGCATCATTACAAAAAGCAAGGATGTATGATTACAGTTGAGTATGAAGAAGTTTAGGAGGGTATTTTTTGATTCACCATTGCATAATTTTGTGTGAAATTATGCTCATTAGCAAAAATAAATCTAATAGTGTGTGTTACTTTTATTGCTTTCCTGATCACAGCAGCTGTGATAGGATTCCATGTTGGATGCAGACCTTCTGTGTGATAAAGCCGCCATGTTCAAAGAGATGACAAAGAAAGACCCTGTAATATACAGTCTTTCTCAGCTACTAAAATTCTCATAATGTTTATGTATTTTCCAATTGGATTGGGGCTTATGTATGATGAGTAACCAGGAGCTTTCATATTACCATTGTAGGTAACATGTATATATTTTGCATATTTAGAAGTTTGTGACATACGCTGTAATTATATGAAGATTGATTCATTAAGAAAATAAGAACAAGGGCCCAAAGAATCACCATTTTCTTATTTCTCTGTGTTTTTCAGTGTATTTTCCATTTATATGCTCATTGAAGGAAATGGACTGAAATACTTTTATGTATTTGTAACCAGATATTTTATTCACACAGCAGCTTTCCTGTTGAGAAGTTCATTCAACATGTTTGTTGGCTCTTGGATAAAGTTCACAT
>Ga0136643_10019971_pt1 | contig 10126 bp, 7 predicted proteins | sample TergutLab28metaG_FD_96883 | JGI IMG/M metagenome (GOLD analysis project Ga0136643, IMG submission 96883) | Labiotermes labralis P1 segment gut microbial communities from Petit-Saut dam, French Guiana - Lab288 P1 (version 3) (version 3) | ecosystem: Host-associated > Arthropoda: Insects >... | reverse complement strand
TTTTTTTTTTTTTCTTTCCCCCCCCCCCCCCCAATTCTCCTTTTACTTCTCTTTGAGGTCAAGTCTCCAATACGTAGTCCTCATTCCGTTTCTTTACTTGCTGTATTCATTCCAGCTCAGCCTTTAAGCTGCAAGCTTATCGTTTTATTCTTGTTGCATTTTATAACAAATGTGTATGGAAAAGGTAAATTTGATTAACGTCATACATACATTACGCGGGTTGGGGAGTCCCCTGAATGTCAGCAGCTGTCATTATCTGGCAGCTGCTGACATTACCATCAGCAGGCCATTTTGCGCCAATTAGAGACAGGGACGTGCCGTCCCGTGGGACAGCTGCATATTAAGATGTCTTCAGTCTACAGACAATAATAATATAATGATAAGGATAATTATAATATCAAACATAATCATCTGGCCTTTGCGTTGGCAAGCCTGAAGACGGCCATGTTGCTTTATATTTAGCATTAAACCTCAGTGTCTTATTCGCCCGCATCTACCACAAAGGTTAAGAATGAATGGACCTGTGTCTCCACGCCACTATACGACTCATGACGTGTACAGGGACAGATGTACCTACGTCTTTTACCCTATTATTTAGCTGCGTATTTCTACTAATCAATACAAAATACACTGCCTTCAAATCTGACGTCACGAATGCTGTATTTTGGAGTACAAACGACATTAGAACAAACTAATATTGCTACTTACGCATCAGACGTAAAAAAACTACTTTATAACAAACTGAAGTAGTCTTAAGAGACGTAACGTTCTTGTAGCTGAATAAACAGAGTCCTGTCTTCTGAGATGTTACACCGAGTGGTCTGATGGACAGATACAAATATTTCGGAGGAACTGACGCCTCAATCAAAAAAAGTATCTTAAGGTATTTAACAGTATTCGAGCATATGTATGAATATATATGCATATATGTAGGCCTATATATGTGACAAGCACTGCCCATGGCGATTCCGTTCTACAGATCAGAGTAAAAACTTTGGTCTACTTGCCGTATGACACTGGCTGATGCGGTACACAGAAGAACATGGTTAGCATATTTTGAGTTCTGACCTACATCGAGTGAAATAGACATTACAGAGAAGCAAACAGTTTCGCGGGCCGGGCGATGGCTGCAGATAAAGCGAAATTCTGTTTCAAGACATCCCTATCTGAGGAAAACTCGTCAAGAGAGAAGCCTGATACTGCAGTGCTGAGGACAAATGTTCCGACGGCTGACAACCGAACACCGGCCACACTCGACGTGTCCCGCGCACAGCTACCAGCAACCTGATCCAACCGCACCCCTCCCTCCTGCTCGGAGAGGTCAGCTTTGTAGAGCAGACGTGACCAATTTTACTGCGCAACCGAACTTCGGCGGCCCCCACAAAACACTTGGGACTGCCGCACACCGCCTCCAGATTTGCAGTTCTGAACGAACAGTAAACACTCGCCGGTCTCCCAGACGTCTTCCGCTTTGAGATCTCGAATATACGTACATCTACAGGGCGTTTCTTTTATTGTGTCCCTGTCGCATGATTTGCGTCACAGCTGCCCTGCTCGAACAAAAGACAAAGGAACAACCTGGTATACCGTAAGAGGCCAAAGATCGATACTGAGACAGATCAGAAATGTTCCGAGCTGCGCGACATTCGCTTTCATTTGTTTCATTATCAGAAAACCGACAGGCTTACAGAAATATGTAGTGCGCACTCGACGAATATTTTAGTTTTGTCCACAATTTCTCTCCAAACATTTCTCAATCCCATACACATTCAGTGCGTTACAAGCCAGATGCGTGCAGAATTGTGTGCTGCTTTTAGTTTAAAGAGTTCATTACTGTTGGTCTTCAAGCAACGTGTCCCTCGTTTTACTGACCCTCGACCGAAACTACGATATCGGACACTTTTATTAAAACTATTAAATACAAATTTTCATGAAAATCTATTCAGCGGTTCTCGAGTTGTTTCATGTGACGGACGGACGGACAGACAGACAGACAAAGCGAAAATAAAACACGCATTCTTCAAACATTTCGTTCCCAAACACACAAGAGACAGGAATGGTGTAGCCACAAAACTGCGGTCTTTCCAGAATATTCTCTCCATCAGGAGTGAGAAATATGCAGGCAGCTTCCTTCGTTGTGAGCGACAAGTGAGAAGGAAATACAGAAACAAAGCGCAATCAAAACAGACACACGTGCCTCTCCATATTCATAACGGGAAACACAGCAACTTAACGTATGGAAATCTGTGAGTTCATGGCAATATTTTCTCTCACCTGAAAATAACAACTGAGATATGTCAGGCTGATATCCGACGTTAACAACTGGACCGCTTGGTCTCTGCACATCGCACAGCAACAGATATGCTACATGCGCAATAGCTTTTATCGCTTCCGAATTAGCGACTGTGAAACTTTCCAGTCCATCCTGAGCGACGCAATTACAAGTACTTTTCAACGGTTATTATTTCCAATTCTGTACGTCTTACTGGTATTCATATTCATTTATTGCATAAAAAGTCTATTATTAGAACACGCTTTAGTACGCACGATGTACAATTACTGCAGTACTCCACCTCCAGCAATATAATCCGAATGTACACTGCCCTCTGACTGACTAGCCTACCGGTGGCACAGCAAACCTGTACAAAACTACCATTCGGTTTCTCTAAGTTATTTTAAGGTACCTTCTCATAATCTGTCACAGAAACACGAGTACAGCTGGATCACAACTATGCCGGTCCAATGCACTGCCAGCTCCAGACAACTGTTCACCGGCACTGCGGTCTGTCGGCGCTCGGGGTGAACCAGCGACTGCATTTAGTGACGGGTAATTCATACATCATGATAACAATAATCAGACGGTGACGTCCCTATTCAAGGCATGAAGGCATAAAAGGGAAACAGAAGTATAGCTCCACTGATTCTTAACCTCTGCACTAGACAGGCTGACTGTGAGCTTCACGCTCCGGCCACTCACCCCCGGCGAAGGAACCCACTGATTGAGAGACCGGACTGTACATACACACAGATCAACACCACTTCCTGGCTGCAGTCTCTATCATGACACTAACCTGCAGCAATAGAATTACACTGTCAGTCAGGTGATACAGCGTCGTCAGATTACAGGTGACACGAAACCATCAAATTTGGAAGAATAAATTGTGCCTACTTAGACACTATTCGTAAAGAATTACGTAGCAGGAGGGTTAAGGGACTATTGTAATAGACACAGGTACTGTACATTACGGATCGTACCGTTAATAATACGGTGTTAGCAGTCGCCGTGTTGTGCTGTTTGTTGGAAGGTGAACAAACAAATATTGTTATTATTAATTAACAATGGAGGTTGCACAGACATCGGCCAAGTCAGGTCAAGAGCTCTGATCAGGATATTACACTCCAACACTTGACCTCGTTAAAATTCCTAACGTTCCTTAGTAATACCGTTTCCAGCATTTGTGTGCGTGCGTGCGTATGTGGCAATCGGAGTGTCGCCATTAGGCCTATCTGTGAGGCTAATACTGGCGACCATCAGAGCGTGACGTCGCACAGCACTGCAACATTTTCACACTGGTGCTACGCGGCACAACGAGACTAAAAGCCGCGCAATAAGACGCGGAAGGGTGCTGTGAAGCACCAGATTTAAAACAGGCTCGCTGACCCCACACAGCACACCACTTGTCTGTGTAACGATGATGTATGAGCACAGTCGCTGTTTAAGATCGTGCGTACAGTAAACAGGAGGGCACTAGGCAGGAAGCGACTGTGTCCTCGTGGAGCGTCCTTGCAGTGAATGACCACTATGTTGTGACTGGCTGTCGGACCAGCAAGTGGCACTGCTGTGCACTTTAAAACAAAGTGGTAACTTTCTGTACCACCTGTTTTAACACCACAAAATTACAGTTTTGCCCACAACACGTACTTATGTATACCACATCGTTTCATAGCAAAAATTGTGAGCGTTTTGCTATACAACACTGAGCTACTGGTCTTTGTAACGCAGAAAAATCGCGTTTTCTGCAGGACAGTAACGGAATTTCTACACCGGCCTATTGGCTACTTCACCTTCATGCTGCAAACTGGCGTATCAACTGCAGTTCTGAAACAGAAACGGCGCGAGATGTTGGTCATATTTAAGACATTTTGCTTTGCAGGGCTCAGCAACAGCACACAGAACCACCAGTCACACCAAATCTCATTCCAGCAACACTTCACAAACAGATACCTCCATACGGCCACAGGTGTCAGCGCTGTGACAACTGGATCGCTGGCCACATTCCATATTGTTGGCCACAAAATAGTATTACTTAAAAGAATCTTTCCGTAATTCTTAGATCACACATTTTGGGCCTTATTGAACAGCAAATGCCCTGCACGCAACACAGCTGTACTGGAGCTACTTCGAATGCATCGTAGACACGGGAAAAAGAAACCTGACACCTGAGCAGTGCCACAAAAACGGACTGTAAGCACACACGCAACACCTAAACCACTTGTTCGGATTCAAGGATATAAACGTAAAATAAACACAGGACAACCACTCATACGATGAGCTTTACACTTCACACTACGAACGTGAGAAGCCCAATGGACAGAAGGGTGGACGCGAGGTGCTTGTCTGTCGTAACTTCGCAAATAGCAGCAGGTGTGTGATCACGAACACACTGGGGACACAGAATTACCCTCGCGTAACGAGCGTCTTGTTCTCTCGGGGTAAGAAATGTAAGAAAAAAGAGTATCCCTTGTGTGAAAATACCAATGCAGAACGACAAAAATTACAAAATTCCCTTTAATTTGACAGCTTGTTAGTAATGCATACATATATAGACAGTACTCTCCATGTTCGTGATTACCAAAGAATACGTCGCGAACATCGGATTTTTCAATGTAAAACACCCCATTTGCTTAAGAAGTTGGCAAATACCAGTAACGGAAATATAAGATAACCTCAAAAAACATTACAATTTATTTTCAATAAATTACAAATGCTTTCTGGAAACCTAAAATTCCTTATGGCTAAATTACAATCTCATTCTATAAAGCACGAAGGCAATCATCCTTACTTTATTACAGACAAACCCTGGCTTAGCTAAGAGTAATTTGCGCAATGACAGAATAAGGGAAGCATACTCTTAACCCGATTCGCCGAATCCAGTCACGAAAGGTGAAAATAATTGTATTAGAATAGGTCAGTGGTTCCCAAAGTGTGCTGCGCGGATTCCAACGGGTCCGCAACCATTTCCCAAGGGATCCATCGTGATATTGTTGTAATGCATACTTGGAAGTTCAATGTATTTTGTTTAAATTAAGGAATAACGTTTTGTTAAAAATAATTTCGGAACTTCTTAAATTGGCGATGTGTTTATTTCGTGTGACCGTCAGAATATGTAACTAAGAGACCCCCTGTACCGACGAAGTGAGCGACAATCAGTTTAATTAAGGTCAAATCGTGCACTTCATTGTTGCGTATGCTACTGGTTTGTATTCGTAGCTATCTGAAAGCAGTTCTGAGATGTGAAATGTTAACGTCTGATAACCCGTCTTCTGTTCACTCTATATTGACGTGAGCAAGGATGTGAGGATCCGTGGTTGTTTGTCGAAGTCAAGGAGTTCCTCAAGCAAGAAAGTTTGGGAAACACCGGTAGAGGTGATCGTGAAAGACACGGAAGATCGAAATCCCGAGCGTCGTTGCATGATCGTCTACATGGGTTGCAGGTGCAGATAAAACCGCAGTGCCGCCGCGATTTACGCCCAGGTGGGGCTCCTGGAGCGAAAGCGTGAACAAATTTGCGCAACTTGAGACAAACTGTCCGTACAAATACGTTACAATGCACACACACACACACACACACACATGTATACAGGACATTTTAATTTCTATGCTACCTGTTCACCATAACGCGTCTGATCGACCTACGAAAACAATAAACATACCCACAAAATATAATACTGATGCACGGCGGCGGACAGCAGTGTCTGTCGCAGTGGCAACTTTGTGTTGTGATCGGAAGCCGCTCAACTGACCAGCAGCCATAAGGTGAGCGGAATTGCTGCAGTAGCCTTGCCACGGTATAAGGCAATGACGACAACGTGCGTTCCACAGAACAAAACCCATTCAAACGATAATCGGAAAAACGGTACAAAATTCGTAATATGGAACAGCCTGTGCTAACTTTATGTTTAGAGAGATAAGTTTCGGAATCAGCTTAAACCTGCAATTCGCTAAAAAAAAAACGCCGCGTCTGGTTGTCTTCTGGCGGGTGCCTGCAGCACGACGCCCGGCATACCGTTCAACAGATTCAGGATTTAAAAGTGGTAGAGCTGCACCTTCCTTCACACGCACCAGATTGGGCACCCAGCGATTTTCACTTCTTTTGTCAAATAAAAGACGCTCTAGGTGGACGTCACTTCAGATCGTATGAGGCGGTGCATGACCGGCTGGCACAGCAACCAAAAGGCGTCCCGAGGAATTTACGCCTTAGTGGGACGCTGGCGGAGGTGTGTACGACGTGGTGGGGGACTGCCCTGAAGATTGATGTCATTGCACTGTGCCTATTTGTGCAAAACAGCACTTTCTATATATTTTTTTCCCGGTCTTCATTTGAATGGCTCTTGTACAAGCAAGTTGCATACATGCAGATCGACACAGGGAAAAAATTGAAATTTGCTGGCCTTTCAACGTTGAAGGGTGCCAGAAGCAGTTGCGTTTCATCTTAATACGTTTATGATCCACACATCCTACATCCTGTATGTGGTGTCTCATTCGGACAATAATTTTCAAAGAGTATTTTTATACGTTCTACAGCTAACGGCAAGAAGGTGTATTCCAACGTATCACGTCAGAAGGCCAAATCGTGATTCGTGCGGTTATGGGACTTGTAAGAGGAAAAATTTAATCCGTAGAGAGAGAGAGAGAGAGAGAGAGAATAAGCTCTTGTGAGGCGGAACGATGCGAAGTGCCACTGATTGCAGGGGTCTGAAATAATGTGCGATAAACGGTCCTGGAAAAACATGAAGCTTCTGACAAGGAAACAACACATACAGAATTATAAGAGCAAGACGGCGGCCGGTCGAAAAACCGTTGTGTCCTCCGGCTTGGTGGTGATAACTAATGAACCACTGGAGTTAGTGAGAGTTGGTGTGGAGATACATCGTGTACATATGCACACACTGTGTTTGCAAGTCAACAATAACAAACATGGTAACGATGCTAATTTTTGGCGTCATGCTCAAGAAATTTGACGAGCACAGAATCTGCACTTACGTGCAATAAGAATTACACGATTCAACAGCAATATCAGAATAACCAGGCGGGGCCAGCTCAGCTGGCATAGTGACCAGACTACGGACCGTCAAACCGACATAACGCGGTTTGATTCCCAGCAGAAGCATAGGACTTCTCTCGCCACCTGTGCGTCGAGACCGGCTCTTGGGCCCAACGAATATCCTACTGAATGGGTATGGGAGTGTGCTTTCCGGGAGTAAATTGGCCGAGGCGTAAAGCTCAGTATTCAACATCTAGTAGCGAGTTCAAGAATGGGTAAAGCTAAACCCCCACTACCACACACACCTTCACGGTGTGCACAGGGACAAGTACGGTTTACCTTTCACCTTTACCTTGCCACAATAACATGTTTAGAACTGGAAATTAGCAAGAAACACTTTCGTGCGTTCTGCCCGGGTAAGTAACATTTCGTATCTCTCTGCCTTCCACTGCGCAATGAACCGGCTGTATGTAGCGGTGTCACTGTCTGCCGTGTGTCGACACTAGCGCTGTTAAATGTCGTGATTCGACATGTTTATATGAGGCCAGGGGCAAGGTCAGCCACTTGCAATTAGCTAGGGTCATGAAGAACAGCTATCTCAACAATTCGACGAGCAGCTGCCTGTCTGAAATATGGGGCACTGCGGCCTAGGGATGCCGATGGACGGACGTACTGCTGACGGATGCACATGGTTGCTGGCGGAACCTCAGCAACCCAACACTAAAAAAAAAAAAAATCCAGTCGCAGTTGGTCTGTCAAGAATTCCACACGGATGGCACCAAAATTCCAGCCCAGATCGGTAAGTAAGCACAGGAACCTGAGCATGTACCGCAAGGGAGCAACGAAACGTCTACCACAAGCCGACTGCAATATAAGGCCAACCAGTTGTAACATCATTTCGCCATCCTATCCTGCATATCACAAAAGGCTCCCAAACATCTTATTTTACGCATTTCTCACGTCACTCCTTAATAACGAAACACGAACCTCGGTATTTCTTGAGTTTCTTCAGTCACTTCCCTTCATTATACAGGTACCACAAGTACAACAAAATGCGACCCCTAACTGTTCTAAATACCTTCCGACACAACTGTACAATATGGCTTATGCACAAATTATCTTACGGCTTCCTTCCACACCGTTCTGAATTCAATGTTGAGGTAATAACTGTACCACTCCAGCTACTGGCGGCGTCGATAAATTAATTAAATAAATAAATAAATAAATATAAATATATATATATATACATATATATATATGCCTTTCTCTATGGCGATTCCCGCTCTAATTTCGAATCCCCAGGAAGAGAAGTCGCACACTGTTCGACTGACCCCGCCTTACCTCTTCCCGTCAACAGCCGCCCTGCTCCAGTTTGGTTGTCCCGCCTTACCTGAACCAGACGGTTACAAACATGCAGAGTATTTTGGGCTGCGGCTTACATCACGTCCGTGCTGGCAACCGACATACACATATTGCACCACCGACAATTAAACTTAACCTCTCAGTTTCACAGACAATACATCACTGATCTGCCTGTGGCTAGAGACACTCCACTAATACAGCTGCCTGTGTGTCTTGGTTCACTGCCCAGTCTCTACGGCACATCCCGTGCTTAACATCAGCAAGCCCTGCGCTCTCTATGTGTGCGCTTGTTAGGATTATCAGATTAAACAGCGACTGTATGTCTCTTTGTGAGCATTCCGATCCGTCTTTATAATGGAGACTAAATTTCTGAATGCAGGATCCTTCTTTAGCTCCGCACCGAGCACTTCAGCTTTATCGCATAGAAGCGCCGCAACCGCCGGGAATTTTGGTGACAGACACGGTGCTCAGGACAGCAATAAAAGAAAGACACTGTACACTTTAAACAAACTCATAATTCAGAATATGCCTACGGCCATTATGAAGATAGCAATCACAGAGCTTGAATAGGCTGAAGAAAACCGCGAATTTCATGTCAAGACTGCGGTCTCGAGCTGAAACAGAGTGCATATAGAGCGCTAGCCGTTACGTTGTGCCTTCCGACGGTTAGTGGTCTAACTGCCGACCCTTCATCTACAACATTTCCTGTGCATGTCCTTACTGTATCCGACAGCCCTGTCACTTCCCACTGTTACTTTGGCGGGGGATGGGGGGGTGAATACATTAATACAATAAACGACGTTACATGAAGTGGCAAAAGAGAAATGACAAGATCAAGTATGTGTTGGGAAAGATGCGGTCAGCCCCGTCAAAAGACGCATTACGTGCCATAACACCTACCGTCTTCGTTCAGTCTTGCGGGCCGACGCGGTCGATTTCAGCCCATCGCTTCGGTTCTGGTTTAGCAGCGTAACGGAGTCGTCTACCACAGTTCATGGCGGAACTGTAAGGTGTCGACAGTCCCCTGTTTCCTTGCAACACTCAATTATACCTTCCATGTTACTCATATTTGCTTTGAAAGTCCCAATCAGGCACGCGAGTTCGTCATTTGCAGTGGACAGTTCTAGCCAGCTTGCCTACTGAGTAAGAGAACAGAGATCGATTCCCATGAAGTCATACTTTTAATCACCATGTCTGAAACGGTTTTGGGAATTACAAAGAATTACTTCAATACCAGTCTCACATGTCTAGCAGCGGTTTAGGTACCCCGTGCCCAGAAGTGACCCAGTGGACTCGGCTTTATTACTAAGCTTATACGTGCTTGTTGTGCTTGTACCTTAGTTCCTTGCAGTTACGATGCGGGTTTGCTGCGACACTCCAGTACAATTTGACACAAACACGTTCCACATTTGATTCATTCAGAACAGCACACTGTTCGGTCAACATTCCACCGTGGCACAGCGGACTGCATCCTTCAGCCCCCCCCCCCCCCACCCATG
>Ga0136643_10019970_pt1 | contig 10128 bp, 6 predicted proteins | sample TergutLab28metaG_FD_96883 | JGI IMG/M metagenome (GOLD analysis project Ga0136643, IMG submission 96883) | Labiotermes labralis P1 segment gut microbial communities from Petit-Saut dam, French Guiana - Lab288 P1 (version 3) (version 3) | ecosystem: Host-associated > Arthropoda: Insects >... | reverse complement strand
GAAAAATATAGTAAATTTTACGAAGATATCTGTTAATTCATGAAGACCAGAGAAAGAAAAATATAGTAAATTTTACGAAAATATCTGTTAATTCATGAAGACCAGAGAAAGAAAAATATAGTATAATTAAAATTAAGTTAAACTAAGGATAATATTAATATCAATAGGCTATCCCGTTTTTTACGACTATCTTTAATCCTCTCTACCCTGTGTGCCTTACACAGAAAACATCTGGAATTATGGATCGACTGTAACAAAAGTACATAAGGACTTTCCAGTACGGCAGTCTAAATTAGTCTGCTCGTCACAGACATGGACCCGGATAACTTAATGTCGCACGATTTGTGTCTGAGAATTTAATTTCAATTCCTTTGACAAATTTTCATCCATATTTCCCTAAACGGCCCCCACAGACGGTCAGTTATTTACACCGTTTCTAAATGCGCAGTTAACAATGTGCAATTACAAACGAAAAATGTGTGAACAAAAAGCGCTCAGCTGTTAGTTAAAATTAGCAAATATAATTAAATCTTGTTTTCTTTTTTTGGATGATTCTCCGTCGTCGGAATATTATAAGCTGACATTTCATAACATTATTTTGCATTTTTATACGTCGTGTGAACACGACCTACGAAGATGGAACAGACAGTGTTCCGAAACGTCGGCATATGAAGATGTCTATGAAGAAGAACAGAGTGTTCCGAAACGTCGACATATAATAATTCAGACGCCGAGGAATCACCCGAAAGCAAGCATACAACATTCACAACACGACGAAAGTTTGAAATCCGTAACAATTAAATCTGTTTGTACCTGATACGTTAACTGCGCAATTCACATGACGTCATGTACGGAAATTCTTACGGTATTAACTCGGTTGCCCTGATGTTTTCCGTGGCAAATCGACTGACTTCAGTCAGTATTTGATATTAATTTCGCAGTTTCAGATCACAGTAGAATTTGCAAGGAAGTATCACTTGCTGTGCACTGGGTCATTTCAGAGCCAGGAATGCGATCGGAGGGTGAAGTCAAGAGATACTAACCACTGAAGCGAGACGGAGCACTGTCATAAAAAGCTGGTCAGCACAGTGAAAATAGATTTCCGCTATTCTGGGATGTTACGCGGCGTATGTTTGTAGTTATTTACTTACGTTTCGGGCCAACCTAACGGTCAACAAAAGTCAAACACTCCAAGTCGTCTTGGACTGCTTGACCGAAACGTCACTGACTATAAATCTAAGCTGTGTAACATCCCAGAAGAGTCAAGATCTCATTCACAACGCGACGAAATGACGAAATAACGCAAGTTTAAAACAAAAGAACAAGATGTAAATCGTGACACAGCTCTAAAACAAATGAAAAATTTCTTTGCTTCGGGACTCGTTTAATTTAGGGCACAATTCCGGTAATTTTTGTCCATGATTAAAAGATATGATATTTCATAAATTCATGTTTTTGTAAATCCTTCCTGTCGCTAAACATCGTAAAGTATTATGTGCATTTCATAAGAAGGTGCTGTCTGCCTGATGGAAGTATATTCTTCTTCGGTTGTTGGAACGAAGGTAAGAAGCTAACTGAAACACGTTTCTTCCTTCAGTTGAGAACAATTGTGTCAGGCTTTGCGGTACAACAGTAATTCTTCTAACAGCCTATCATTGGACAACTGATATATTTTCAACAACAACTGTATTGACCAATGATCTACAGACAACTGCTTTCTTTTCTGTTGTCATAACATCAGTAATATTCTTCTTCTTCCATTGGCAATACAGCCCACTGTGGGCTTTGGCCTGTCGAACAATGTCCTTCCATTTTTTCCTATCTGCCATCAACTATCTCCATCTTCTCACTCCCAGCACTTGAAGATCTTTTTCTACTTCCTCTTTCCATCTTTTCCTGGGTCTTCCCCTTCTTCTCGTCCCTTCCAGTTCTTGAATGAAGATCTTTTTGGGCATCCTATCCTCCTCCATTCTCTCTCGGTGGCCTAACCGGCTTATCCTTCGCCCTTTTATCCATTTTACTATATTTTCTCCTTTGCTCATCTCTTCTAGTTCTCGATTCGTCTGACTCTTCCATTCCCCATTTTCATATTTAGGACCATATATTTTTCTACACATTTTCCTTTCAAAAATTAGCACAGCTTGTTCTTCTTTCTTCGTCAAGATCCATGTTTCCGCTCCATACGACACTACCGGCCTTATTAGTGTCTTGTATAATAGAATTTTAGTAACTCTGGATAAAAGTCGACTCCTGAAGAGACTTATAACGGCAAAATAAGTTCTATTACCGACCAAAATACGTCTTTGTGTTTCTTTTCCCACGCTATTATCATTTAAAATCAGTAATGGTAAGGCATAAGATACTTTAACACGGGGAGTGCGAGACGCATTTTCCAAAAAGAACGGAATTTCCAAAATTCCTAGTTGAGTAAAATTCCTTATGTTTTCATAATTGTGCTACGAAAACCCGTACAGTTTTGGAGCGTGCACTTCTTTGCAACTGTAACTTCGGTGACAGAACTATTTGTATTTTGAAAGTAGTTTGTTCGTGTCCCTTAAGTGGCCAGCACATGGAATCCCCGAAATTGAGTGCTATTATGGATACATTTTGAAAGAACTTTTTAAAATCTTCTTTGACGGTTATTCTCACATAATTTCACTTGTGTGAGTGATAAACGTGCCTAGGAAATATAATCTTGAATTTGCCGTGTAAGGTTTCTGACCAGAAAAAAAAAAGATTTCAGAATATAGGAGTTTTCAATGTTAAAGAAAGTGGAGCAAATCACACGTCTGTATATTTCTTCTAAGCAAACGTTTCTTTAATGCCACAAAGTGCATTCAAGGTCTTCAGACGCGCTCATTTGGAATAAAGCTTGAAGAATATTATTTCATTATTTAGCGTGCGGAATTATTTAGCATTTGTCATATGCCCATACGAAACATTACCTATTTTTGACGTTTGTATGACCGTGCATCCATGATACAATGATATAACCAGCCAACTAGATGCAAAAATAAAAAATATTATTGATAATTACAACCAGCACAACATATTTCGGGCGATAATTTCGCCCATCATCAGGAGCACTAGACTGAGTTTACAGCTTGTGGTATAATGCAGCGACGATGCTGCCTGCTGGTGACATGGATGAGGTGGAAACTCATCCATGTCACCAGAAGGCAGCATCGTCGCTGCATTATACCACAAGCTGTAAACTCAGTCTAGTGCTCCTGATGATGGGCGAAATTATCGCCCGAAACATGTTGAGGTGATTGTAATTATCAATAAGATTTGTTATTTTTGCATCTAGTTGGCTGGTTATATCTTTACGTTACATACTGTTGACAGGATATAGCAGGGTGCTTGTTTACAACCACGCAAGAACCAAAACCACGACCGCTTCTTTCCACATATTCACCCGTTCATTCTTCACTGATCGTCTTTTCATCCAACACCAATTTTTTTTAACAAACATTGTATTCACAACAAATCTATTACATTCTGTTTCCATTCCACTACAGCCCTGTTCCGCAGGGTACTGTGTCCTGAAGTTGTGGGATAAAAGTTCAGTTTAAATTCATTGCTCGCCCACAGTTTACCTATTATTATAATTACCATAATCCCGCGTTTCACCTGTTTTATTACCTGAGGGTAACAGACTAATACCGTTCATTACAACACAGAAGCCGGTGTACTGTTAACTACATAATTTTACTCAAGCTATCCGTTTTTAGAGGAAGTAAAATTTTGTTTTCTCGAGGTAGTCATTATGGACATTGCGAAAAGCGACTATTAGCTGCGTCAAGTATGCCCTTCTGTCTGTCCGTCTGTCCGTCCGTATGGAACAACTCGTCTCCCACTGGAAGTATTTTCGTGAAACTGGATGTGATTATCATTCTATCATCTGTCGAAAAAATCAAAGAATCATTAAAATCTGACAAGACCATCGGGCACTTCTTATGGGGACCTACGCAGATATTGGAAAGTATATGACTAAATTCTTCTTAGAACGAGAAATGTTGCAGGCAAAATTTGCAGAGAAATTCAAAACACGCGTTTTATGTTCCATAAGTTTTAATTTTTTTTTACCGAAAATCGTACCGTTTGTGAGAAAATGTGGAAAAAAATTATGTAGAGCCGGACAGGCCACAGATAGCTACATGACGCATGCGCATTACATGCTGGATACCTAAGTCTGCAGACACGCACTCAGAATATGTAATATTGATTGCTTTTCCGCTGGAACAGTGATTACACGAACGCACCTCAAAATTAAGCCATAAGTACGTAACCTGAGTTGTTTGGATTTACCAACGTAAACTCTGTTACATTAGACTACTATCCAGTCTTCAGGACTTAAGAGTTCTGCTTTCAAAATTCGGAGCGAAATGTCTACCTGAAATCGTTAAACTTGAGTCATCGTGCTACGACATGGTAATGATGACGATGATGATTCAGTGTCGGAAGGTTTCTGGAGAAAAATATGAAGTAGAACGCTAGAGGGAAAGTGGTGGAAATGATGGTTGAAAAAAAATGACTTGGCGACCAATAAGCTATTCATTTGCGTCAAAATTTTTGAAGCAGAAGAAGGGGAAATCCATTAAGTGGAATTCACGTTAAAGGGTCTTAAATGGTTTCTTTGAGCGTCTGTAACTAATGGATCACATTTCGGTGTTCAGCAGAAGCGTCCTTAGCATCCCTTTGTGCGATCTGACTCAGCTAATAGATATTGGACTCCAGGTGGCCATGCGGTTTTTGGCAGCCGTTTGATCATCGAGACAGCGAGTTCGAATCCCGCTGAGGGCATTTATATTCGTCTCTCTTGGACGTTGTGTGCTGTGTACTTAGCCACTATTACGACGAGCTGATCACTCGTTCAGAGGAGTGTGTGTGTGTGTGCGCGTGTGTGTGTGCGTGCGTGTCTAATAGTGTGTGATCTAGAAACGTTAAAGGAGGCCACCTCCGCCCGAGTTGAGTTATTGCGCTACAGGAAAAGAGATATTTGGTTTGATCATGTAGCACACAACATAGCATAAAACGCTGATCGCCTTATATTTTGCCGATCTCACTTTATATATAACCGCTATAAATATCTGACAGTCCAAGTAGTCTTCCGGTTGTATGCTTTCTTCTTTAAATATCCCAAATGGGAAAGGGAATGTGACCTTGTATTCGGAGCCCCTTCATATTAGGGCTTACAAGTGACGTCACCATCCAAAATACTTGTGTGAAAAAGCCGGAAGATTCTTGATTTCAAACTTTCGCCGTGTTCTGAATGTTGTGTGCCTTCTTCTGGGTAATTCTCCGGCGTCAGACGCCGGGGAATTACCCAGAAGAACGCAGAATTACCCATCTCACTTTCTGTATAACCGTTATAAATATATGAGGGTCTAAGTAATTTTCATGGTATTTTTTGACACACATATTTTGAAAGGTGACTTCAATTATAAGCCGTAATATGAAGCGGCTCCGAATAACAGGTCACCCTCTTTTCCCCATTTGGGTTGTTTAGAGAAGAAAATCAGAAAAGTTAGATAAGGGAATTGAAATATTGACACAATCCCAGGAAGGCAGATATAAAACTAATAATATTAACACAGGTGGGATTTAACTATTGTACCGTGAGAGAGAAAACCAACAAGATGCAACAGTTAGAATTTTATTATCAATAATTACTCAACATGTTTCGGCCATCATTATGCCCATCTTCAGGAGAACGAGACGTGTGTCACTGCATGTGGTGTGCTGCGCTGGTTCTGCTGGATGTGGTTGAACTAAACCACATCACAATTTGCTCACGATGCACGGTCACAGAAATCTAAAACTTTTGTACCGTACTAAACGGGCTACAGCATTCTGTATTATTCGTTAGTTGCTAGGAAACGACGCAAGACCTCACTTATTGTGCGATCCCCCACTCTTCTTTGTAGATACTCGCAAAGAAAAATCTTTACACAAGGGCTTATATGATAATTCACTTTTCATACCACGTGATAACGTGCACTATTAACGAGACTTTATTCCATACAGAAGAGCTGTAGGGTAATAAAGATTTTCGGGGTACTTTAAGCCCTTCGGACATGTCTTTGACAAAGCAAAGTATTCCATCTAATGTATTTCATACAAACCATCATGTATAATTTTTTCAAGAATGAGGTGGGTGGAACATGTAGCACGTATGGGGGAGAAGAGAGGAGTATACTGAGTTTTGATGGGGAAACCTGAGGGAAAGAGACCACTCGGAAGACCGAGGCGTAGATGGGAGAATAATATTAAGATGGGTCTTCAGGAAGTGGGAGATGGGATCATGGACTGGATTGAGCTAGCTCAGAGTAAGGACAGGTGACGGGCAATTGTGAATGCGGTAATGAACCTTCGGGTTCCGCAAAATGCGGAGAAATTCTTGACTAGCTGAGAACCGATTAGCTTCCCAATAAGGACTGTGCTACATGGAGTAAGTAATTAAGTAAGTAAAACTTGTTCAGAACTACTGATCTAAACAGTTGTATATTTCGTACAGCACAGTAAGTATAAAGTTGTATATTTCGTACAGCACAGTAAGTATAAAGTTGTATATTTCGTACAGCACAGTAAGTATAAAGTTGTATATTTCGTACAGCACAGTAAGTATAAAGTTACTGCAGTAACCTTGAACATCTGTTCCCATAAATTTGATTAAATCAATGTTACTTAAGACTTTACTACAGCATCTGGTGATTTTACTATAATTTATTATTCCTCTGAGTCCAGCACGTAAAATCATATTAGAATTCAGTTTCCATGACTTTAAATAAGCATAAATTGTTGATTCACAAATGACAGTCAATCAGATCAACACAAGTTCAAAAGCTGATTTATCTACGGTTTACACAACAATAATTCCGCTGTATATCGCGATAGTCCTGTTGTATATCATTATACAAATGATAAAATTCATTTCTTAACAATGAATTTGGAGAGTGGCAGTTAAGCACTGAAAACACACATGAGCAGTAGCCCCCATATTCCCTTTTTTTACTCTCTCAGTAAGTAAGTAAGTAAGTAGTTAAGTAACTAAGTAAGAAGGAAACAAGAAGTTAAAAGCTATGGCAAATATGGTTCACACCAGTTACTTTGAAACCTGTGTTTGCTAGCACAAAATTAAACAAAGCAAAAATAATGTTTTTATGAATATCTGCTTACTAACTTTGATATTCCAGATTACTTTAGCATTGAGGAACTCTAACTAAATGGTAACTTTTTCTAGTTTCTCGATGTTAAACTAAATTGCAACCTTTTATGGGCCCGGTAGCTCAGTCGGTATAGCGAGTGAGCTACAGGCTGGACGGTCCAGGATCGAATCCCGGTGGAGACGAGATTTTCCGCCCGTCCAGACCGGCCCTGGGGCCCACCCAGCCTCCTATACAATGGGCACCGGGTCTTCCCGGGGGTAAAGTGCGGCCGGGGCGTGCTGCTGACCACTCACCCCCTTCTACTGCCGCCGTCATGGAAGAGTAGAGCTATACCTCTACCCACCCTCTGGGCCACACCGGGCCTGTAAAGGTGTCATTTTACCTTTTTTTTTTAATTGTAACTTTTTGGAATTTTTAGAGCTGGGTTGCTGTCTGTTAATATCTGCCGTGACATCAAATATAGTGATTGAAATGTCGTGATTTTTCTCAATCAATACAGACAGATGATGAGGGATATTGTCTCAAACGTAGCTACGTTGGATTTCCTCCAAATGCTTCAAAACTTATTACTAGTAGCCATTCTGTCATTCGACGTTATAAGTGATGAAGTAACAGCGTCATTAAACAAATAAGAATCATTACATCTCCGTGGTGGTTATATTCGAGATAAGACAAGCAATATAGCTATAACGTAATATTGAGACGCGTTCCTGCAACCATCGTCATGGTGGAAAAGTTGCAAATACTGGCGGTGTGTTTGTAGCCTTAGGTATCCAGTGTGAAATGCCCATAAGGCTTATTGCCCTCTGTGGTCTGACCCTCTCTAAAAACTTTTGCCACATTATCTCATAAACGGCACGCATTTCGAAAAGAAAAAAGAAAGTTATTGGACATAAAATGCGTGTTTTTATTTTTTCTTCACAATTTTTGTCTGAACTGTACCTGATTCTAAGAAGAACTGAGCGAAATACGACCAAATATATATATATATATATCTTAATAAAAATAAACTATTAATCTTAAACTTGAAATTTATCGATAGATGTTCGAAAAATACACAAATTTATCGATAGATTTTCGAAAAGTACACACATTTATCGATAGATTTTCGAAAAATACACACATTTATCGATAAATGTTCGAAAAATACACAAATTTATCGATATATTTTCGAAAAATACACATATACCACATCCCATGGAAGTCTGTTCACTGGGAACCGAGTTGTTCCATGCGGTCAGACGGACATGACGAAGCTAAGAGTCGACTTTCGCAATATTTCAGACGTGCCTAAAAATGGTTGAAATGGCACATGATTAAGATATTCTGTGGTGTGACGTTATTTAAATTCGGTAAACTGACCTCCACGTATACATATGGAGAGTTACGTACTATAAACCAATATGTCACATTAAAAACGTAATAATTTTTCTTATCACTGTAAGAACCGAGATTCTCAAAGACTGGAAATGTGTTTGCCATTGCTGTAGAGGTGGCGTCCTGTTTCTTAACTGATGTCTTAGGTTCAGAGAAACATTAAATGTCTCACGATGACTTCGTATTCTTCCCGTACCTTCTTCAACTTTCATTAAAGTCAGGACACGATCCAGTTACGACGAGTTCTGCCGACGGCCTCCCTAGCAGAACTACAGTACAAGCTTCACTTTCATTCACTGCTGCTGTAATTTTTTCTCTCTAGTTTCGTTATATCTGTTCAAATTTCCAGTTACTAAAATTCCTACAAGGGATTTCCATTTCCTAATATATTCAGTGCCGATCCCAGTGGCCGCGCGGTCGAATGTGGGGATGTGCGGCAGCTCGCTTGAAGTGAATGTGGGTGCGAATCTCACCGGAGGCATGGGCGTTTATCTCTTGTGAGTGTTGTGTGATGTCAAGTTGAGATCTTTACGTCGGACTGATCACTCGTCCAGAGGAGTCCTACCGAGTGTGGTGTGTCTGAGTGTGATCGTGAATCATCGATAATAAGGAGCCCACAATGGCTGTTGCGCCATGGTAAAAAAATACAATATAATATTCAGTAAGTACATAGAAACACAGGGTAATTTCGTACTCAATATCTCGGAGAAGGAAGATTAGTTCCAGGTTAATTAACCGTTTGACGCCTAATGTCAACTATAGTGGTCGTACCGCACCGCTAACCTCGAAATTTGCATTTTATATATTTATTCAACAAATATAGGTACTGAATATTTTAAACATGGTACATACTCTCCGTTTTTTCTCTTCAAAATGCAGTTTGTTTCATAATTCTAACGTGTTTGTTTCCTGTATTATTCACATTTTATATACAGGGTGTGCTAAAATCAAAAAAATAATTCCGGCGCCAAATGGTTAACTAGTGGCATAAAATAAAACACGTGTTATGCAAAGAAGTATTTCTAGACCATGTAAGTACGTACAACAGAGAATATGGCTTGTTTTTCAGGCGATATGGACAATATTAAAGTACAGGGTGTTCAACTTAAAAGTGGACCTACTTTAATATAAGTAATTTATTTACTAAGATTTACAACATGTTATATTACACAACTAAATTGAATTTACAGTAAGTGTTGGAAATGGTGTCCGTTCATTTCAACGCACTTATCGACACGTTTCGCCATGCTCCTCACAACTTTCCTTTACGTTCCTTCATTTTTTAATAATTTTCACAATAGCACTTTTCACTGGCGCTTGCCTTTAAAATTTTTCCAAAAAAACTTTGTCTACAGTGGACGTAAGACATCGTTTTTAAATAACTTTCCAAAATAAATACACGTTCTTCCACAGTTAACCGTATTATGACAGCGTAAAAAATGGCGTTGTTCAAACACCAGCACTCACTGTCCGGTTCTCCCCTCTCCTGCAACAGTCTTGCCAACTCCTGCACATGTAGCAGCATAATGTCATACCAGCAGAACCATTATAAATAGCATCTGACGTGATATATTTAAGG
>Ga0136643_10019969_pt1 | contig 10128 bp, 11 predicted proteins | sample TergutLab28metaG_FD_96883 | JGI IMG/M metagenome (GOLD analysis project Ga0136643, IMG submission 96883) | Labiotermes labralis P1 segment gut microbial communities from Petit-Saut dam, French Guiana - Lab288 P1 (version 3) (version 3) | ecosystem: Host-associated > Arthropoda: Insects >... | reverse complement strand
TACGGTACCAAAGAGCACCTTACGGTACCAAACAGTACCTTACGGTACCAAAGAGCACCTTACGGTACCAAACAGTACCTTACGGTACCAAAGAGCACCTTACGGTACCAAGCAAGATTGCTGGTGACTACAACACAAATATTTGTTTTAATTTCTTAAATAAAAATGTTTTTAGTGCACTAAACAATTTATACTATTAAAGTGAAGCTAATACGACACATGGTCGGCACAGCGCCCGGAGGTTAGCTCAGTCACGTTGTAACTGGGTCTGGGGCTGACCTTCCGCCGATCTGCTCAGTACCGATATGACCCTCCGAGGACAGAAGGAGATGAGCTCGGACGTAACCTTCCATACCGATTTCTATAGTAAAACCAACCAGATGCATCAAAGTCTCAAATTTATTTTATTGGATTAACACTCTACATGTTTCGGACGGTCTTCCCGTCCATTATCAGCAGTTAAAGACAGTACATAATGCAACAAGCATATGTCAAACAGATACTGCCGACTGCTTGCTAGCTTAATTGACTGCAAAGTCACTCTACATGTTTCGGGTGTCACAGCACTCATCATCAGGAATACTAAAAACTGTAACCGCAACCTTCGGTACAGGTCATAATAATGGTACAGCTACTTCCCTCCAACGTGGCCTGATCGGGACTTTATTAACATTGAATTGTGACGCGCGGAACCATGAGTTTAAAATACATATATGCGTTTATTCGTACAAGTAAATAAAAATGCATATATGTACATAAAAATAAACTTATATCTATTTTGCTTCTCTCTCGTAGTGGCAACCCTGATGGCACTGAACAGCAATTCACCGTACAAGGGCCTGGACCGAGCCTTTTGTATCCGAATGAAGTCAACACTTACCAAGAGAGGCTGTCACTTTAAGTCTTCGGGTTACCGGGTAAGTTCAGTATGAATGTTATGTTTTCAGTTTAAATCACAAACACGTAATACAGTAATGGGACTCAAACATTTGTATCTGAATTGAGGAAAGAGACTCAAATATGAATCAACTATGAGGGTTGTTTGACCGTGCATCTCCCTCATGAAATAAAGTGAAATGCCAACTTGATGCAACAATGTTATTTTATTGATGTATTCTTAGCTCAAAATGTCTCGGGCGCATACGCCCATCATCAGGAGCATTAGATGTTGAGTTGCAGCATATGGTTTTCTGCACCGAGTTTTTGGATGGGTGGTGGTCTTGAGAGCCGCTGCGTAGGTCGTGTGTACGGTGCACGGCACCATCAGCACCGCACACACGACCTACACAGCGGCTCTCAAGACTACCACCCATCCAAAAACTCAGTGCAGAAAACCATATGCTGCAACTCAACATCTCATGCTCCTGATGATGGGCGTATTCGCCCGAAATATGTAGAGGTAAGAATACATCAATAAAATTACCTTGTTGCATCAAGTTGGCATTTCACTTTATTTAATGACTCAACAAAATGTTCTTACAGAGCAGATTGCTACCGCGATAATGTTGCCGATTTGTATTTGGGAGGTACCCGATTTAAATCTGTACCGGACATCGGCTGTCATCTTTGAGGTTTTTTGGTTTTATTCAGGCCCTCAAATAAAAGTCGGGATCCATGCCGCGATTAAGCCAAAACCGCTTCCTTTAAAATCCCTGGAAATTCATCATTCTTCAGTTAGTTCTCCTGAGATCCGAAGATATATGCCTGGTGTATTTTACTGACAACAAAGCTTAGTTATCCGCAAATAAATAAACAAAAATCAAAAAATGTTTTGACTTTTCTATGAACTTTATTAATATTAACCCCATCCTGATAACGTGGAGAATATTGTGAGCTCCTAATAATGCCAGCAGATGGTAGATGGGATTTAATTCGGCGTTTAAATGGTCAATGAAGCTTCGAAGTGGTACAACGACCAGTAGATCTGTAGAGCCTATTAACTATTTGCATAAAGCCGTGATAGCGACATATAATATTCTATACTTCGCAATTTTGTAAGGTTTTACCGCAAAAACTGAATGTTCGGTTTTCGAAACTATTGGTGTCTAAAGTATGACAGATTTATATTGACCTCTCTGTTCACCTAAACTCGCATACAATTTCTTCTTTTGGGAGTTACGTGAAAGGAGAAATATTTGCATAATAACCCATCTACAGCAGTTAAAAGAATTGGGAATAAAATTTGCAGCTATATTTACGTTGGGGCGTGTATGACAGTAGCTAAATTACAGGTGGAATATGTGTTGAGCTAAACGCATAGTAATGTGGAAGTACTGGAGTGCTGATAAGTCCTTAGCCCGACCAGGAAAGAAGCAAGCTCGGAAGCATATCAGGGACGCGAGTGATTTCACCATCATCGAGACGCGAGCTGTCACCAAGTATTATTATTATTATTATTTTAAGGCAAGGCGCTGACGGAAATTACGCCATTCTGACAGAAACATTAGACTGTTTGCCTCCTGGTCGGGCTAAGAACTTATCAGCACACCTGTAATGAACCAATAATTAACAAGACATGCAATTTATGAGTGAAAGTAACATTTTAAGGCGCTTTCGTGTAACAATTGTTGCAGTTGAAAAGTACTTATTACTTATGAGTATTCCTGAGTGTGTGCCTGTAGCCTTAGATATACAGCATGCAAATCACATGCGACGTACTATATTCATATCTGTGGCCCGTCTGGTTGTACCATTTTTTCCCCGCATTATCTTATAAATGGCACGATTGTGTGGAAAAAGTTACTGAATGTAAAATGCATGTTTTTATTTTCTACATAACTTTGTCTAAAACGTTTCTCATTCCGAGTAGAATTGAGACAGATGTTATAAATGTATATAGATCTGCATGTAAAGTACCCTTTATGCTTGTCGGATTTTAATGAAACTTGTATTATTTCTATCTCAGTAATTAACCAACTTGATGCACAAAATTTTTGTTTTACAATAAGTTTATTTCATGCCTCTACATGTTTCGAGCACATGTGCTCATCATCAGGAGGTTAAAATTGCATTACACAGCTTCTGGTATCATCACACTGAAACAAGTGAGTGGTCTGATATTAATAAAATACAATTCTATAAATATGAACAAATAGTAGTAAAATTTTTATGTGTGAATTTTTCGGGTGTGATTACAGTTTATTAATTACTATAAACATGCTATGTCATGTAGAAGTTATGTGTATCCAGTTGTTAAACTTATTAGAAAGGTAATATGTCTATTTACATAGTACCTTTCTAATAAGTTTAAAAACCGGATAAACATAACTTCTACATGACATAGCATGTTTATAATAAGTAATACACAGTAATCACACCCGAAAAATTCACACATAAAAATTTGACTTCTATTTGTTCATATTTATAGAATTTTATTTTATTAATTTTAGACCACTCACTTGTTTCAGTGTGATGATACCAGATGCTGTGTAAGGCAATTTTGACCTCCTGATGATGAGCACATGTGCTCGAAGCATGTAGAGGCATGAAATAAACTTATTGTAAAACAAAAATTTTGTGCATCAAGTTGATTAATTATTGAGATAAATATACTGAGATTCACGGTCAGCAAAACGTCAAAATTTGAATTATCTCGACAGATTTTCGAAAAATTCTCAAATAACAAATTTAATGAAAATCTCTTTGATGGGAGCCAAGTAGTTCCATGCGGACTGCCGGACGGACGGTAGACAGACAGACAGACAGGCATGACAAAACTAATAGTCCCTTTTCGCAATTTTGTGAACTGGCATAAAAAAGAAAATTGGTTATTTGTAAGACACAGTTTGTCTCGTCCCCGTTCATTGTACTCAAAAGGATCTAGGCTATATTTAAACTTCAATTATATTCATCTGTTTGTGGAGAACCTGTGTATGAACTTGCAGACAGGATCTCTGAAATTATGAACTCACTGTGAGACTGATATTACTGTGTGCCAAGAAAACGTGTATCTAAGTTTTTCACAGTCAGGTTGCAGGAAATTGTTTATCTTTCTCTGTCATTCTAACGACCGATTTCTTTAATTGCAACTGGATATCTTCATTACAGCGTTTATCGTAAATGAACACGCATGACCGAGGATTGAGACAAATTTTCCTGTTCCCCTTAGTAAGGAGCCCTTGTTTGTTGCTTGGTGCTTCAGGTTTTATGGCTAACACGTGCTGCGAGCTTGTATTGCCCATTAACCAAGGTGCACTGCTTGCTTCTACTGGATTGGTAGTGGAACTACGCAGTAGGTCACAAGACAATGGAACCTGAAATATTTTCCGAGGAAATATTTGCAGATTTCGTGCCTTAGAAAAGTATTAGGAATTTAGTTGTAAACTCTCAAGCAATTTAACAACATTAACTAGACGAAACTTAGAGTCTTAATGTGTAATGGGACGAAACCGTATGCAATCGATAATAATTTTGAAATGTAGAATGCTGTAACAATTCTAGGGCGCTCATTCCTTTTGGTTAATTAACTTTAAAAACGTAAAACTTACGAAATAACTGTGCTTGATACAAAATACAAGTTTCATTTCCCTCTAAAACAATTGCCACATCATTCGCTCTGAGGCGCATGTAGCTAATTATGCTGGATATGGTCACTGTAATGCATGAAGGTCATTTGAAGTGTGCGATTGTTTGTCATATAGTTGAGGACAGATTTATTTAATCTTCACAAAGCGTCAAGCTTTATTTATGGAATTCCTTCAGAGGCGCTGGAGCTTTTTATGCGTACAGAAAGACGGAATGGCGATCTAATTTAATAGCCAATTCTAAAAAGTTATACACTGAACGAAACTTGGAATCTTGCTCTGTTGGAGAGCAGACAGTATGCAAATAATAAATCGGGGAAGAAAATGTGGTGGTTGTACGAGTTGACTGGCAAAAGTGTGGAAAACTTTCATAGTGATTAGGGTCAGAAATTGGGCAGGACTGTTCATTCCATATTGCTGTGGAGGGCAAGTCAGTGCAAAACACATAGACAGAACAAGAAGCGTGATTTCTTTTAATAAGAAGAAACCGTGCACAGTGTTTGTTACGAAGCATCAGGGAAAGAGTCCATTTGGAATACCAAGAAGTAACGGACAGTAAGATACTATCAACATCGTCATCCGTCACCAGTCAGACCTTGATAGACCTGTTTTGGCTTCGGCTAATAGTCTCTTCAGGGGTCCAAGTCCTCTTCGTCCATTTGGTCTGTAATTAAGCATTTGGAAGTAAGATTTCATGTAACAAAGCATTCTGAAATTCAACTAATAATTCACAGAAAACATATAGAACGTTCATTACAAAGATCCGTCCGTTACTGCTGTAAATGTCTGTTTGTTGTAAGAATCGTATTAAATATATAAATATCCTAATTGACAAAATTTACTGTTTGTTACTGCTGATGCAAGTGCTACGTGTAGTTACGATGGTTTCTTAAACTTTTAACTTTGCAAAATAAAATTATTCAGTATTTTACACGTAATTAGTGATTAGTGTTAAAACCACAAGTAGGCACATACAGAGTACATATCATATTACAGTCCCCTCTCCTACATGTACCTTTTATGTTCACATTTTTGGTTTTGTAATAAGACACATGTACTGCATGGCATGTATAGCATTACTGTAAAACGACAACTCTTAAGTGTAGCAGAAAGCTATTGCGCATCTCAGGTTTTATTTCTATTACCACAGTTATTCGTGTTAATAGTTGCTATATCAGGTATTAAAATTTTCTTTCATATTACCGCTGGTGAGGTAAGTGCCTAGGGACTGTCATTTCACAGGAACTCTGTAAAGAGCCCGTCCTTCAGTGACTGCATTCGGCTTGCAGGTGGTGTTGGTCCTCTCCAGGCTACGACCCCAGTACACCTTCTCGCACAGCCGTAAGTCATCGCCACCTCTTCTCGGAATGGTGGCCATTGCCATGGCTTTACCCCCACCCAGTGTTCATGAGATACGCCTCGAGTCGGACATGTTTGTTACCCGTATCAACTTCGACTTCCGGATAGCCCACTGCGAACCCAGGTATAGCTGTTGTTCCTGGCGTGTAATGTTATCTCACAGTTGCTGATGCCGAGTTGCAAGGAGTTTCGAAACATAGGGTGTTATCTCTCAATTTGTATGCAGAAAAATGGCAGTTGGTGACCGTTAAGTACACATAACGTAGTAGCTAACTTACTTTTACTAATTCCAGGAATTCATTCGTTGCCATGAGATTTTTTTTTTCGTGGCTTTTCTATGGCTATGTTTTTTCCTCCTTTCCGCCCTTTAATACTTACTACTTCCTTCCTTCCTTCCTTCCTTCCTTCCATCCTTCCACCCATCCGTCCGTCCTTCCTTCTTTCCTTACATCCTTCCTTCCTTCCATCCATTCATCCACCCATTTATCCAACCATCCATCCATCCGTCCGTCCGTCCGTCCGTCCGTCCTTCCTGCTTTCCTTCCGTGTTTTCTTTCTTCCTTCCTTCCTTTCTTTCTTGTTTATCGCTTCCCTCCTTCCTTCCTTCTTTCCTTCCATATTGTACCTATTCTATTTTCTTTATTTCTCACCTTCCCCGCTATACCCTCTCTTCTTCCATTCCTTTCTCAGTCCCACTTTTTGTATATGGCTCTCTTACGTCTCTCTCTTTACCGTATTTATCACTTCCCTTGTTACATTTACTTAACCCCGAATGTAGCCTTCCTATATTTAGGAGACATTCCTGCTATTTGCAAAATTTCAGAGTGTCCGACCTTCTAGACTACTCGGCGGAGGAGCTCACGGGGAAGAACCTGTACGCGCTGTGCCACGGCGAAGACGCCAACAAGCTCCGTAAATCGCACGTTGACCGTAAGTTAAGTTTCGCTAATTCCCTCTCGGCAACCAGGCCTAACACTTCCAACCTGCTCTGTGATAATTACAATTAGCTAAGAATTATTAGTGTTATTTCAAAGAGAAGTCTTTAGTTTCACCCCAAATATATATTTTAAACTAAGAAATAGGTACAAATGTTGCAGTGTGTACTTATGTTGGTAGACAGATGTGTATTATTGGAGGTAAGTCCAAGTAAAATGCGGTGGAGTTTTGAAGCCGAATTTTTTAATGTAAGCAACAAATCTAAGTACTACGAGAAGTAGAGAAAACATCAATTTAGCTAATTTTCATGAAATTACACTGCCAGTTTATAGATGTAAACATACAGCTGGAATTTTGCGTTGTCATTGCCATTTATGATTAATATTTATGTAAACCCTGATGCCTTGGTTGTGATGATTGTGGAGGTAAGGTACTGGCGTCCTGTTCTAAGGATCTTGTGTTCGAAAGAGGCCGGATTATTGTTCTAAAGGAGTCACAAATACAGAATGGCCTAACAGGCAGTTAACCGGTAAGCAAATATGTAATAAAATGCGTTATACTTTTCTTTACTTGTTACTGAACGACAAAAAAATTGTCGAAGTTACATCCTCCATGTTCTGTGCAAAACTCACAACGGTTTGTTACCTTTATACGAACTTATGAATTTAAAGCGTCTTTTAGTACACTGTCTACACCATCATCCTTCGTAACTTTGTTGTCCCGACGCCCCCAGTCTGTTGGGTGATCCTCTTTCGGGAAACTGGTGTGGTTCACCGAATCACATATAGTTTTAATTATTTATTGTTTTATTTGTTGTTTTATTTACTCAATTTATTCTTGATATAAAATAATGGAGCGCTATATCCAGTAAAACAACTAGATCATTTCTAGGAAACTGACACAGTCACTTTTCTATACTCCTACCTACATCACACTCGTACGCGACTGATTTCCTTACTTGACTGCTGGCGTCAGTAATCAGCTCCTAACGCTTCCTCATTTAATTCCCTCCCCTGCTACCTATCACCGACGGTCCCGAATACACGTTGACAGATTAACTTACAACGCATGTCATGAACCGTCCGTAACTGACGCCAGCAATCCTAAGAAACAGCTATACTAAATATTATCGTCTACAACTGTATACCAACCAGCAAACTGAATTTTGGACCACTTGTTTAACATAAAATGGTAGGATTTAGACCGAGTAAATGAAAATAATGAACATATATATGTACTAGGACAACTTATACTTCATGATTAAATTAGTTCATTTGTTTATTACGCGTATTCATTAACATTGCTTCCTAAATCTACTCCTTAGTAGCTTAACGAAACTGTTGCGTTAGCTGTTTGAGTAGAAGTCCCCTGATGGCTGTTCAGTATCTCAAGATGCTTGCGAAAACTTTCATGTAGCTGGGCGCTAGGGACATTTTAAGCGCTACTTGACATCTATTTTCAAAAGCTTTATCACAAGGATTTTCACCCACTATCCGCTCTCCCACACTTTTCTCTCCCTACGTTTGTTCTACTATACAGTTTAACAGGCTCGCTTGCTTTCTTCAGTTCGCACGTTACGGGATACGCCAGTGGCGTGGGTTCAAGACGGCTGTTGAGAGTTTCAGACTCATTTGAGTGTTTTGCAATTTAGCGCTAACAAAGCCCTGGTTTAGTGGTGTTACTCCTACACGCTCCTTTCAAGTCGTGTAGAAAACGATGAAACAGGCCTGTATCTTAGGTGTGTCCATAGCATGGACGTAAATAATGTGAAATAAGGGGTTTCAATTGACGTGAACTAAGTATGACCCTCCTTGTGTATAACTTTCCATATGAAATCAAAATATATTAGCCATTTGCCCTGTGATTATATGCCTCTCAGTAGGTCTGTCCGACCCATCATTAATACTTCTATCTACGCTAAAATTTTACTGTGTGTGTTTGTAACATAATGTCGTAAAACGCTTTTATAAATTATTGCAATATATTGTCATAAGCGCTTATTTTTGAATATGAGTGTCTTCTGAAATTTGCCGCCGTGTAGTCTGCTGGAATCCTGAAGATGGAGGGTGCAAGTTGTCCCGAAACGTGTGTACTTCATTACCAACCCACTCGGTGTCAGTATTCCTCATAGTTACTACAGTGAAAGTCTCAAATTTCACCGAATTTACTTCAGTTTAGTACGTGTGGATTTCAGCTTGCAGGGCAAGTCACTTAGTTACTAAGCATTTACTGCAGTGAATTGTAATAAATCGTGTGAAAATGTGAAGGAAAATCTTTCGGAAATAGGCCTATGGACCAGTTACATACTTTACTTCAAGGGCAAAATTTCACATATTATCTCGTTAAAAATGCACTATGTAGCCAGCTTTTCTCAATGACACATCAACTAGCCGGGATAGCATACAAGGTATAGCGGCTCGCCAGGGGCTGATCGGTCCGGAGATCGAATCCTTGTGGAGGGCGAGATTTTTCGTGCCCGCCCAGGCCGGCTGTAACCACCCACTCCCATCTAGCCCAGAGGCTAAACAAGGAGTACAGCTTAACTCAACAAGTGCGTAAAAATAATTTGTACCGCTTCAGCAGAAAGACGTCCCCATAGGGCAACTGCATGTGACGCAGCTTAACGTTGACAACGAGTGAAGCCACACATAGACACAGTTAAAGTGCAACACTAACCTACACTAGCCATGTGTCCGTCATATGACGGTCCGCCGTAGTATTCACGCTCTACTCCACGGCCTCTTTCATATATTTTATTTATTCTTAAAACAAAAGAAACGTTAATTTCATAACCGCAGAGCCGCCACCTACTTGTGCCACGCTGTATTATATGCTCGATATTTAACTCTGTCTTCAGCCTCATTTCTTACCTCACACAGAACACAGTCTCTCAATAACGGAAACGCCGGTCTGATGTCACTAGGTACCATGGTAACCGGGGTGTGACTCACTCAATTATACAAGGGTAAATTGTGAAGTGAGAGAGAAAACCGACAAGATGCAACAGTTAGATATTTATTTTCAACAATTTCTCAACATGTTTCGGGCATCATTATGGCCATCTTCAGGAGAACAAGACGTATGTTACTGCACGTGTTGTGCTGCGCTGGTTCTGCTGGATGTGGTTGGTAGTGGTTGTGGGGCGCTGCCTTGTAGGGTGCGAGCACTGTGAAGGTTACTGTTCGAGCAGCGCAGCACAACACATGCAGTAACATACGTCTTGTTCTCCTGAAGATGGGCATAATGATGCCCGAAACATGTTGAGAAATTGTTGAAAATAAACATCTAACTGTTGCATCTTGTTGGTTTT
>Ga0136643_10019968_pt1 | contig 10128 bp, 7 predicted proteins | sample TergutLab28metaG_FD_96883 | JGI IMG/M metagenome (GOLD analysis project Ga0136643, IMG submission 96883) | Labiotermes labralis P1 segment gut microbial communities from Petit-Saut dam, French Guiana - Lab288 P1 (version 3) (version 3) | ecosystem: Host-associated > Arthropoda: Insects >... | reverse complement strand
TTCTCTTTTAAAGGGAAAAATCAAAAACGGCAAATCACCCTTCCCCTTGGCAGCACATTGGTTTTTGGGGTGTAACCCCCCCCCCCGAAAAAATTATAATTAAAAAAACCCCCCCCCCCCCCCCCCCCAAAAAAAATGAAGTAGACTTCTGTTACATTACACAATACTTGTTATTTCTGAAGATGAACCTTCTTGCCCTCTTGAATTAGCAGAAACAATCTACAGCTCCAGACATGATCCTGCTGATTTAATCAGATACATAAATTTGTTTTGCCAGTTTAGATGTTGCAGGAAGCACTGTCTGTTTTTATATTTTGGCTTGACACAATTCCTTTTCAGACATTAATTTCTTGGCACTCTGAATCACTGGAGTTTTCATAAAGAAGTCTTCTGCTGGTTCAAGGTGTCTTGAATTTGTTCAGGATAAGAAATATATACAAGGTGAGGTGAATCACAAACATAACAAATAGGTTTGGACCTTTTGTGGCAACTACTGTAACCTACTTCAAACACTCATTGGACTAGCAGTGTAAGTTTGTTTGAACAAGTTTTATTCTAAAATAAGTAAACATGTGTCTGATGCATTTTCAACTCACAACAGTAAGGACCAACTGCTTTTCTGTTCCTTTCACTTGTGTGTCAGTAGGAAAAGATGAAACAATGAGGAACACCTGGAATTTGATAGCATTTATTAGTGTTCTGTATATTACCATGATGTTAATTTATTTGCAGAAAATATAAATATATGACAGAGAAATCATGTAACAATTAGTGTGCAAGCACTAATAAAATATTCAGTTAATGTTAATGACATTTATAAATAAAAGAAAGTAAGAACATATAATCATGTCTTGTACCCAAAACCCAGGTACACATCAGCCTGATAAACAATCCTTCCTGAGTATTCAGAACTCAACTGTTGGAGAAATTTGTCTGTGAACCTCAAGGTTTCATTGGCCAGCACAAATACACATTTGGGCCATACCCTGAGCCTCTTCAGTGCCATTTACACAATCACAGTCACTGTTCCTCAGATCCACTTTAATATTACCATTTTCTCTTATTATTCCCACAATGTTGAATGTTAAAATATTCAGAATTACAATTACACATGTTCCTTTTATGCTCGTACAAATCTACTGAAAGTACTCAAAATACATGAAGACATGCTGTACCTGAGAGATATTACCAGAAGGTGAAAAGTATTATAGTAAGGAACATCAGTTCTTACTTTCTCTACCTAGTATTACTAGGAATGTTAATCTGATTAGGTATGCACAATGCATGGAACAACACATATACAATGCAGTAAGGAAATCCCAATGACAAGTGAGAAATATATATATGAAATTCTGATATAGGTGTACATACAGTTTTTAACAGGTTGTGTCCTTCCATCATTAAATCAGCTGAGAAAGAAATAAGTAGTCTTCTTATTGGTATATATTAAATGGTGATGCTGGCTGACTTTACATTCCTAAATGTAAAGTGCCACCCCCATTTAACGATCAATATTTAATCCTTTGAGGACTACTCACCTCTATGGAAGCACTGACGCATAAAAGGTAAAATGTAAAGTTCACCCTAGAAAGTCCAGATGCATGGCATATACTTTTATTCGTCTTATGTGAACTGACCTCAAATTGAGAAGTAACACACTGACAGTTGTAGCACCTTCCAGGGGCTCATGTGAGCCTCTGTCTCACTTGAGAGAGACCTTTTGCTTCAAAAGTGGCTTGATCAGCTAGCATTAAAGAAACTAATACACAGTGTGGGAGAGGCCACTGCAAACACAGCACTCAAACGAGTTAGCATTTTCCCCCATATAACATCAGTTTCACTAATCCCAAGCCAATAATTCTAGTGTCAAATTTCCTCCATTTAATAGTTGTCTCAGTTTATTGTTCAAATTCACATATCCCCAAAGAAACTTTAAACAGGGGCTTCCAGTGTACTTTCTTGGATCATAAATTACATTTTCATCATCATAAGACTTCAGTAATATTTATGTTTTCCCATTACACAGTTTTAAGTTGGATATGTCATCAAATGAATTTAAGTGGTTCCTAAAATTAACATCATTTTGCCACGCAGCATTAACACGGATGGATTTTTTTGGTAACAGGCAATCCATGCATTAAATATCCAGACCCATTACACACATCACATGTCACATATTCCTCTTGGCTGTTGACACTGGAGTCAAGTCTCACTGAAGACCTGCTTTCTGGAACATTTGATGATTCCTCTCCACTCCCATTACAAATGTCACAAGCTGCATGTTCCTCTTCATATACAATATTTGAGTCATGCTTCACCAAATGAATGCCTTCAGAAACACCATCTGGCTGACTGATCAACTGATCATCTCCATCCCCATTATGTAAGTAGGGTATCAAGTATTCCTCATGTTGGTAGTGGACACCTGAGTCAAGTCTTCCTGAAAAGGTCTCTTTTGGAATATCACCAACTGGATTGATAAGCTGCACCACTCTATAACAAAGACAAGAATACAGATTTTTTCTCCATTATCACTGCTTTAGAGTTAATAATCTGCAGTTGTTATGGCAAGGATCATAAACTGTACATAATCAAGTCACACTATCTGTTTGGCCTAAGCCAGTAAATAAATATTTGAAAGTTATGTTAAAGGTAAGGGTAAAGTTTTCCCTGTCCATGTCATGACAGCATACAGGCAGAATACATGTTTAGAGCCATTCATTCTTAAACTTGTCACGAGATGGAGGTAAGTGATAAATTTCATTCCCAAACCACTTTTACCCCAAGGAAAGAACCCCAGGACCCATTCAATAAGAAGCTAGAAGTTTTGGAGAAGAGAAAAATCTCTTGCCCATATCAGGACTCAAACCCCAGACCATCCAGCCTGTAGCCTAGTCACTATACCAACTACACTACTCTGGCTCCTCTGAAAGTTATGTTACTTGTTTTATTGAGCTATCCATAACAATGTTACAGAAACATGGTCAACAGTAAATGCCTAAATAAGAATGGAAGGCTGATTGTTTTCAATGGGACATTCTGGATTCCGGATAAAACAAAGTATGACATTTCAGAGGGTGACTTTGTCCCATTTAGACATGATAGGAAAAAGTACCTACCTTGGAAAATGGCACGTTAATCTCTAGACAATTCAAAAGGGTTTATCTAAACTCAAGTTATGTTTACAGAAAAAAGTATATAAAATATTAAATTTATTTTATCTATGACATGATGGCTACTGGCTACTTGGTTGAGTAAAAACTAATCCGAATGTGAAATGGTTTAATCAAGTGTATATTTAGTGAGGAAACTGCAAGAATTAATACAAGCTTGCAAGCAGACCCAGTCCAAGCGGCGTAAAATACTTCAGTATGCCAGCTATACAGTGTTATGAATATCCAATGAAAGATGCAAGAATTTAAAGATAAGGTAGACACAAGGTATAATATTTAAACACACAATTATTCTTGCTGCAGTTGTAAGTGAACTGCATAGTGACAACTGCAGCTGGCAGGTGGTGGTTACCCTTGTGTCTTGCTCAATGTAAATTATAATGAAGAATAATGTTAAGCCTAGGGTACTTCAAGAAGCAACAGAAAATCATTCCCACTCAATAGAATATGTAGACTGAAGTTACTTGCTATGGGCTGGATGGTTTAAGGATCAAATCATGGTGGGGTCAAGATTTTCTGCACCTGTCCAGACTGGGCCTGGGGCTCACCTAGCTTCCTATACAATGAGTACCATGCTATTTCCGGGCGTTAGAGCAGCCGGGGCATGGCATTAACCACCCACCCCCATTTAGCACTGATGTTAAAGAAAGAGTAGAGCTACACCTCTACTCCCCCTCTGGGCTTTCATTGCCTGTTTTAGGGTGAAATTTACCTTTCAATAAGAAACACAGCATATGAGACAACCTACAACGTATGTATGCACACCTACTTGAACCAAAGTGGAGATACTGTTCCAAAACTTACAGACAACTTATTCTGTGTGGTAATAAGGTCAAATGATTCTGACACATCATCCCTATTAGGAAACTGAAAACAGTACACGCACCTGTCATGTGATTTCACTTCATCCTTCCATTCGACATCATTCATACCATCTCCCACCTGTAACACAATACAATAACTATATGTTAAGCACAGAATACTGAATAAAGTCTACAGAGGCAAACAACAATTTGACTTATCCCCAGTTCACAAGCCCTAAACCAAAAGAATGCTTGAATTGAATTTTTTAAAATATTTTTCACTAAAATATATTACCAAGTTCAAAAGACTCAGTTGGCACTGAAACCAAATTGCCTACATCACATAGTATATGTATTTAATGGGCAAATGTATAAATACTGAATAAAAAAACTCTTTACAAGCAAGTAAAGAAATTAGTATAGAAATAAAGGAATGTATAACTGTGTTATATAGTCTCGATATAACAACTGTTATTCATCTGCCTAGTTAAGAAATGTATGCAGAGCAAACGATTCTTGTGAATCTGCTTGGTTACTGCTCTTAAGGAAGCACTAAATTCCCTTTCCTTTACCTAGCACACTGTAAGACACATAAAAGTGTATGGGGCACAGTCCACAAAATTATCGAAGAATAAAACCCAACTAGATGCCACTTATAACTTTATTATGATTATGTTAGGCTCAACATGTTTCAGGCACCATTATGCCCATCATCAGGAGATTACAACAATAGTGTTGGTTACCACATAGGCCGCCTGGTTCTGTAAATATGTATGAAGTAGCGTTACTGTAAGTTTGTGGTGTGTATTAGGTGCAAATTTTTTTGTAGTTTTTTGTCAAGTGATCATAGTTGGTAGAAAGTGTACCTCATCCATCCTGCCTGCACTTAACTTCCAACCAGCAGCAACTCGAGGTATGTACAGTATCTTTCTTTCTTCTCCATAACTCTAATTAATACACCAGCAATTCATCGACATGCAAATCTGCTACTCCCAAAAAGAAAATTAACACACGCAAGTACACTCACCTACACTACTGCGACCACACACATGAAAATCATAACTGTTAAAAATTAAGGTACACTTTCTACAAACTATGATCACTTGACAAAAAATTTCGCACCTAATACACACCACAAATACCAAAACTTACACTAACGCTACTTCATACATATTTACAGAACCAGACAGCCTATGTGGTAACCAGCACTATCGTCGTGAGCTCCTGATGATGGGCATAATGGTGCCTGAAACATGTTGAGCCTAACATAAGCATAATAAAGTAATGAGTGCCATCTAGTTGGATTTTATTCTTCAGTTATCAAGATGATGCACGGTCCAATACACATCACAGGAAATTATTATTTACTATGTGTGTTAAAAACATTTTTTACTCTAATAAACATTCAGCAAGGTATAGCACAGATCATGCAGTAATGCACACTTCTATGTATGTACAGTATCCATTATGGTAGTCCAGTTTTTACAACTGGAACATGAGATTCTGAGGTTCTTAAAGCAGTGAGTATAAAGATATCTTCACTACTGTGTCAACAGATTTTAATATAACTCCCCAGTATAAAATTTCATGAAAATCTGCCCTCATGCACCTGAAATACTATGCATAATTTTTGAAGACAATATCATTATTTACACCTGAGCTCTTCAACAAGTGTGACAGACAAGAATAGAGAAAATTACATCCTGATGTCATTTGTACTCTTCTCTGATTATCATTTGGGATCTTACTATGATGTACTGTGCAAGTGGTCTAGCGAATGGAAACGAAATGTACGTACAGTATTGGTGAGGTTTGTTTCAGTCCTGGAATCCAGTAATTCTGATGACAAGACTTGGAAAGAAAACAACATTAAACTGGCTCTGGGGAAAAAAGTTGTGAAATTCATGGGGTTAAAATTGCCTAAGGGCTCAATGCAGGCTTGGTGAGTAGTTTCGGACCCTTAGATTCCAGCAGCAGCAGAAAGTCTGCTAACTTACCTCAGTTTCACTCTTAACTGGAGCCAATGTGATAGGTAATGGTACTTCATGGCCATCCTTTTTTACATCACAAACAGCAGCCAGTTCATAAATACCAGTATCACATTCTAAACTGATTAACTGAAAGTTGTGCTGTAAACCAAATTACTTATTACACTCTTAATGTCTCGCATACATATAAAATTTCTCTCTACAACATGCTATGACAGAACTTCAGCCTAGTGGCAAATTTCTACATTCTCAGTGTCCTAAATTTCACTTAAACTTACAGTTAAATAATTCTTGAACTAATGGAAATGAATATTTTTTTAAGTCCATAATTAGTTAAGAAAATCTAATACCTCAAATCAATTACTAATTAATGTTTAAGTCTGTGTGTGGAAACAATGACCAATCTAATGGATTAATTTTATGATATACCATACATCCTTTCCAGGTACCCCATCAATTTTTAATAAGAAATACCACAGGTAATCAATATTTTTGCTTAACATTATTTTTACTCACTTCTAGATCATTTATGGCTTCAATTACTACTGACAATTTTTAACACAAAATAGGCAATGTACAACTGACAGCAGCATGTGGACACTACCACCACAGTATTATCACTAGCTCCTTTTTACAATGTATTTAATAATGCTGTTCGTACCTTGAATATATTTTGATGATGGCTGCTGCATAAATATGAATACGGACCATTGGTGGGAAGATACTGACAGATGAATACCAAAGTACACTCAGAAAAATTTGTCCCAGACACATCTGTCCACAACAAATCCCACAGGGACGGCCCTGGGATCAAACCTGGACCTTTGTGATGATAACCCAGCAACTACCTCAGCTATGGCACAGCTATAGCACATTTATTGATATGCAGCTCTGGTGTAGAGTGCACTATAATATGTTCTGTCATCTTTATTATACATGCCTGTATTCACTGATCTCCCTCTAATTTTCATTCTTAAAATCAGTCAGATATGTTCTACTCTACAAATGCTATAAAAGCTTTTGCTGCATTTATGACTGAATGTCAAGAAGGAAGGTGAGATATTAAATTTATAAACTCAAACAGCAAACAGTTCAGTATGAGACTTTCATACATTCAAATATCCAGAAAGTTTAAAGTAATAATGGAATAACACATTAAAAAAACCATATTCATTTATATTAATTGTTACATACAAATGAAGGCCCACTCAACACAGTGTGTTTCTGTGAAAAATTATCCCTTTGCAGCAACATGAAATGAACTTCTAGGGTCAAGCCGTATGCTTGATAGAAAAAAATAATGCATCAGTAATAAACTGACATCCAGTCATGGCAGCATGTTAATTATATCAGTTACATGTATATTAACATGTGAAAGAAATGTAAGGCACTTGAGAGGGAGAGTATGAAGTATGTAAGAGTATAAGAACTTATATTCATTCATTAATGAGGAAAAAATATGTATTTGCTCTATAATGACAAAAAAGTGACAAAGTGATCCTTTTTCAACAATCACAAATGTCATATCTTCTGTTAGTACAATAACTAAATACTTGCTCCTGGTACCATGAGGCAATAGCAACAAAATCAGGAACACACTTACCAGACTTTCAGTCTTCATGACAGTGAAACAATTCTGTTCATCTTGAACTTCAGCAAGTATGAATGTTGGTTGTATATCACCATCTGTATTTGGTTCGATTTTAATCAAGTCCATGTTCACCTAGAAATCAAAACTGTTTCCCTTTGGAGATAATGCAGTGTACCTTCATCAGGATCATACAACTTGGATTAGTCACAACAAGATCCATATTATTTACAACAAGGCTGCAATGCAATATCTTGAGAAATGTTTAACACCCACAACATCTTACACTAATTTCACATTTTCCATTCTGTGCATTACAATTCAATTGCTGTAATTTAAACTAACAAATGCAAACAAAGAGTTACAATAATATTATAAACACCACTAACTCTTACATGTTGTGGGCCTAAATGGCCCATCATCACAGAATACAATAAATTGTACACAACTGCTGCTTAATATATTGGACTCCCACATGAAGAAGAACTGCTGGAAATTCTTCAGCACAGAATATATTGTGGACAGAATTGCCCACAGCAAGTTGGGGCAGCTTCTTGTTATGCTGGAGATGTTCACCATGAACTCCTCCAGCATACACCATAGCATATCAACAAGCTGCGCCAACTTACTGTACACATACATATATGCATATATATATATATATATACACATATACATACACTTCACAGATTCAGTATTTGATAACAGACAGCTGAATATGAAAGAAGACAATAGCATTATCAGACAACACACACATGCAAGAGACGAGAGACAACAGTCACAACAAAATGCACTGCACAAAAACAGACAATATAAAACTTCAATACACAGTAACTTAAATGCAAAAACTTAACAAACTTGACCACAACATTTAGTTCTGACCTCAATGGAAGCCTCAACAACAATCTCTGTTCCGATTTTACATGGATCTAAATAAGTTGCGTTTAAGGCTGCTAAGGCTTAACCACAACATAACCTTAAAATTCTACAGTGGAAAATAATAATTGTAGTCAACATCAACAACACCTTACACCTCGGAACATGAACATTTAAACAAAACAACATAAAAAATTACATCATATCACACACCTACACCCAGTGTTATGTACAATGAAATCCGTCAGTCACTACGAAAAACTATTAAACAAAAACATATGTACAAAATAAAATAGGCAACACCGTTCTATTTTTCGTACCTCATACAGACATCACGTAAAATACTTGCCTTCAGACTTATCCAAGATCAAAATTACGACTAATGTACCGACTAAATCAGTATCGTTTTGCTACTTCACACAGAACACACTTGCTACTGCTTCCTCCATCCATTTGAAAAATATTCCATGTTGCTGCAATCTGAGAAAAACCGCGAAAGGATTTTAGAGTACAAACTTTGCAGTTGCTGTGAGCATTTTATTTCTGACAACTTATAAGTCTTTTTAGAGCATGTAGGTAGAATGTATATTAATTCACGATCGTAAGTTAATCACGTGGACACTAAGGACAGAAGTATGATGGGGCAGTTAATCGCTGCAAGACTTCTTCCGACACCATTTATCCCATGAGACAGTATGACGTTGCTGCCAATAGGGGACGGAGGTGCTGTATTCAAGAAATAATGCATACTTCGTTCTGGACAATAAATATTTTTATGGGATTTTTCTTCCTGTACTTGCTATCAAAACTGTTTTTACGGAATTCAGGAGCGTGTTAAATGGTTGCGTTAAGCAAAAAGCTACACAGCATCCTACCATAACAAGGCATGCCATCATATTCAATTAGGGGGAGAAAAAAAAAGGTTATACTCGTACGTATATGAACACAGTACAATTTCAAAATTACGAAAAATTGTTAAACTTGATACACAGGCTTGGTTTTAAAATAATGAACACTGAACGTACAGGAATGTTACTAAATATTGAAATGAAATTTAATAAAATATTGCTGTAACAGAGCCATATAAATCAAACTGTTCCCAAGCTGAGTACTGCCTATTTTGTAGTTTGTTGTTTCACGTAATTGTAATTGGAACTTTACTTGTTTTCCGTAAATCTGTTGGGGTATACAATCATGAGGATGTGGAAATAGTCACATGGTACGAATAACAATTTATAATAGGTATAAATGTATTGCTAATTTAGCAATTGTTATAATGACAATTTTAAAACCATTAACATTTAATTTGAATATAAGAAATGATAAAATGACCATAAGAACATATATAATGATGCAATGTAAAAACAATAAATCAAGTGTAGTTATTTGTTATAATTTAAATTCTTCTGTAGATCTGTAGTATAAAATGAGTTAGAATATAGAGAACCTTTTACGGCAGGCCTAAAAAGTATAGATTCTGAGGATGGTGTATGTTGCATACTTCCATTCTATAATTGAATATGGAATAATCTTCTGGGGAAAATCAACCAACATTATGTCATGTATGTATAGTATAGTATAGTATAGTATTTATTTACATTCCATAAATCTTACAAAGATGTGGAAATAGTCATCTATAATTACATGCTAAGTAAATAAAATGATTAAACTAAACATTACACAATCGATATAAAAGTTTA
>Ga0136643_10019967_pt1 | contig 10128 bp, 8 predicted proteins | sample TergutLab28metaG_FD_96883 | JGI IMG/M metagenome (GOLD analysis project Ga0136643, IMG submission 96883) | Labiotermes labralis P1 segment gut microbial communities from Petit-Saut dam, French Guiana - Lab288 P1 (version 3) (version 3) | ecosystem: Host-associated > Arthropoda: Insects >... | reverse complement strand
GGTTTTAGCCTGCAGCCCGGACACTACTCCAGCCTAACCGCACCTAACCTCCAACCTACAGCAAACCAAGAACGAAACGACCAATGTGGTAATCAACATTATAGTCGCGATCTCCTGATGATGGGCATAGTAGTGCCCGTAACATTTTGAGCCTATAAGAAGTACAATAAAATAATAAGTGGCATCTAGTTGGTTCTTATTCTTCAGTTAACAATTATATATTAGATCTTCGCTCTTCTGGGATGTGTAAGGCAGCGTAGATGGTATTACCAACCTACGCTACGTTAATGCCCCAGAAGATCGATGATTTCATTTACATGGCGGCGGAAGCCTAAAATCACGTACAGTCGAACCCGGTTATAACGATATCGGTTTATGCAACGCCTGTTCTATAGCGTCAGACATTCTGTGGTTCCAGTCAGTTCCTCACTGTTAACCATAACCTTACATCCTCGGTCAGAACAACACTCGTTTATGACGACACAGTATATTCGGTACTTTTCATGGCGTTTTAGCCGAGTTCGACTGTATTTACAATTTCGGTGAGGTGAACAATACGTAGTGTGGCTTCAAGTTTCAGCATGAGAGATAAATGAATATGATTATGGAAAACTTGAGAAATGATAACGACAAAATGAAACTGATTTACTTGGAGGAGAACCTTTCCCAGTGCCGCTTTTCCCCCCACACATTCCACATGGACAGGCCTGGGATACAGCAAAAGTCTCTTTGGTAAAAGGCTGGGAAATAACAGCCTGAGTCTTGTTACGTCCGGCCTGACTCATCTTTCTCCTGGTTTTCAACGTCTTCTATCAAATGATGGTGTAGAGCTGGAAAATTAAACAAAACTGCTTAATGCTATTAGGTACCAGAGACTGCTTCACCGGAATTAATGTGGTCGGGACGGCAAGCTGAATATTCACTTACACCCAGTACCGCTTTCAGAATTAGTGGAGCTGTAACTTCACTTCCTCATATAATAATAATAATAATAATAATAATCTCCTTTATGCAGGGTATTTATACATATATTCCTGAGACAGTGTCCCTAGGGAATACAGTGTTGCAGCTATTCTGTTGTTACTATTCATGGTGCTTATATCGTTAGGTTCAGTGTTGAATCTATTGTACTTTTAAATTAGTACTTTCCGAAGTGTGTGTGCAGCGCCCAATATGGCTGTTTTCTGGAGTTTCTTGACTTCATAGTTTCCTGATATGTTGCTCACGTATTTTCTAAATGACTCTGAAATAGTTCCAGTCGCCCCTATTATTACTGGTATCACCCTTGTTTTTACATTGCACATGTGCTGTATTTCTATTGTAAGGTCTTTATATTTTAGACTTTTCTCGTCTTCTTTTTTAATCACATTTCTGTCTCCTGAGATTGCAACATCTATTAACTTACGAGTACATGTTCCCTTTTCATTATCACGGATTATAATGTCTGGTTTGTTGTTGGGGATAGTTCTGTCAGTTTGTATTTGTTGGTTCCACAATATGGTTACCTTTATTATTATTATTATTATTATTATTATTTACTGCAATTGGGTTGTCACCCGGTGGAAGAGGTTATTTTACATGTATACAATGTATATGTCTTCATAAAGTACACATGAGCGACTTTACCTTCACCGCCTCCTTCCACTTCTGCTCCAATTAATAGTAGAGGTTATCAATCGACTTACGCAGAACTAGCTTCGTTAAATAAACGCTGTCTTGGTGGTGAGTGGTTTGTTAGGTCATGGCAATTTCCAGTGTTTAAAATGGTTTTATAATCCCCCCTTGCTCACTGCTATCATTAAGGCTCCACACAGTTTGTCAGATGTAACGGGAACTTAATTTTGAACTCTGCAGTCTGACGTGTACAGTAAATTAAAGCTGAAGCTCAACAAAGCGGCTTAGCGAAAAACTAATGCAGTGTGTGTGTCACAGATACGAACGGACCGATCCTTTTAGACACGGCTCTGCAGCTCTGGTCACAAATTACAGTGGGAATAGAAAAGCAAATGTGCCCTTTCCTTTTTCGAGTGAAGTGTATATCCTGATCTACGTCTTCCAATGTAAGATTATTGGCACAAAATATCTCTAGTTTGCATTCGTAAGAGATTAATCTCGTGATACAAGAAACCTATACACAAGGCATGTCATGGAGTTGGACTTTTCGGTTTGTCTGATATTGGTCCAGAAGAAAACAGTTTTAAGACAAATATACTTTTGCCATGCACTTTGAAAATTAGGCAATGCCCAAATCTGAAATGACAGCTTGACAGAATAAGCGCGGCTACATGGCTGACTAAGGCACTATTTTATTTCGCTTTCTCTCCAGGGTGAAAAACAGCGGAGCGTTGCACCGAACTTTCAACGTGGAGCCACTGTACCTTCAACACGAAAATTCAGGTACGTACCGCCGTAACTGGCCGGAATTTCATTGTAAGTGTATAGAATGGGCTATGGGCTGGACGACCTAGGAATTTTGTTTCGATTGCCCGCAGGGACAATAAATGTTTTTCTTCTATAATCTGTCCAGAATGACCCTTGAGCTCACCCAGCCTCCTCTGAAAGTGTTAATGGGACGCTACCTCCCGCGGGGAAAGAGGCCGGAGTAGTGAGCTGGAAATTCATATATATATATATATATTATTGCTGAGTTTAAATATCGATGACACTAACACTCCATTCTTTTTGCTTTCTTTAATCGCGTTCATAATGAAAAATTTACCTATATTTAGTCTTTTAAAACTGGAGACATGTTTAGCACGAGATGTTCACGAACAGGATCGGCAGAAGACCATTTGAACCTGAGACAGACGAAGTGGGAAGAGGATGAAGAAAACTGCACAGGAAGGACCTTAATAATTTGTACTTCTGATAAAATAATATTGTTTCTTTGGCGCAACAGCCCTATTTGGGCCTAGGCCTTCTCATTGTTGAGGTTTCTATATCACCAACAATTAGACACACGCCCATTAAGACTCGTCGCAGAGTCCGATATTTACATAACACACAACCAACAATACAGACGAACATCCACGTCCTCTGTGGGATTCGAACCCGCGATCCCAACAATCAAGAAGCTTCAGACCTACGCCTTAGATGGCACGACTATCTGGATCGGTGATGAAATGTTATTAGGATGACCAAATCAAAGATGATGCAACACGCAGTCTTATGACACAAAATATTATTTTGAAAAACTACAATGAAAAGATCACTTTAGAGACTTGGATAGAGATAAGAGGGCAATTTAAATTGGATTTTGTAGAAACAAAGTGCGAAGATGTAACTGAACTCAACTGGCTGAATAATGTGCAATTACGAACACAGGAATAAATTCGCGGTTTCCATAAATCGGGGGAAATTTCAGGACAAACTGAGCACGAAGTATTCAGCTGAACGGAGTGGATGAATTAGTTATTACGAATGAGGTGTCAACAGTCAGCTTCACCGTGCCATTGACAACAACACTGATGCTTGTTCTAATAACTTATGTGATAGGAATAATTTAAAAACCTTGCTGAAAATATTAAAGAAATTCAATGAGATTTCGCGGTAGTCGACAATAGTATTTCGGAGATGGTCCACGCGTAGAACTAGGCGGTGTTTCGGACGTTTCGGAGATACTTACTGGCTTAAATTCAAAGCGAAGTGACTTCGTTGCCATAAACCCGAAACAGGATCTACTTCAGCACACTGCACGCTCTCTCAATTCATAAATACAGCACTATTATTGCGTGTAAGTAATCTGCATTCATATCGTACATAAATGTCTACAGTTAAGCGTCTTGCAAGGCAAAGAGTTTCACGATTTCCTGACACAGTAACATCCATCAAAATCAAAACTGCGTTTTTTAGATTGTAATTTCCTGATGTAATTCACCTTCTATTTTCGCTGGAAGTTACATACATATCTTGGTAACCTACTGCTTCCGAATTTACTGCTGCCCCGAAGAAGTGGGCAGCAGGTTCCTCCAACACTTTGATTAACTGCCCACTAGACTACACAGTTTCAGAGCCGAGAAGACCACAATAAAATGTTCACTGTAATGAAAGCCGGAATCCTAACGTTCCGGCACACCCTGCCACATAACGTGTGAAACAGAAAAAATCAGTGTGAAGCCTTGTGCAAATTTGCACCAGTGACCTCATATCTGCTAATTTATAAAGTAATATATTGATTTCTCGGAATACAAAATAGTGATTTAATTAATAAGATGTCATAGGGCTTGCAGTGGGAAAATGAAACTGAAGTTGTTAAAAGTAGAAAAGTTATGCAAAAGAGAGTAATGAATAATCTGTTCCAGGTCTTGCAATTGACTACATGGTAAGTACCCATAGCGTCAGATTCATCCATGGCGAACAGTAAAGTTAATTCCCAGTAAAGTTAATATAAAACTGTAATATATCTGAATATTATTTATTCGCAAGCTTAATTCTGGCAATTTGGAATTTAGTGTGTGCTTAATGACTTCACAGCGTATGAGTATTACAGAATGTGTGACAGCAATTATATTAATTTGGAGTGACTTAACTTATTTGTTCTTAATTTATAACAAAACAGCACTGGCAGATCCCACTCAGCAAGCGGTTTAGAGCTCTCAAACTATGGTTCGTCATCAGGAGTTTTGGCATCAAAGGACTGCAGAAACACATCCGTGAGGTAAAGCGACATAATTCAGAAGTACATAGGCCCACTTATAAGAGACAATCTGGCACAAGGAAAATTTTACCTGTGTTATACAAGATTGACTGTACCAACACTACCAAAACCCTACCTTGCTTTAGTGTTTGGTTGTCTAGCGTTGCACCAAAACCTATCACTCCGATTTTACCAACACACAAAATTAATAAGGAATGTCGCGATTATTCTGCAAACAAACTGTACAATAGTAAACAAGACAGGCAACGTCAGTATAACGTAACATTGAGGCGAGTTCGTGCAACCATTGTTGCTGTGGAAAAGCAATAAGAATTACGCGTTCTGAGTGTGTGTTTGTAGCCTTAGGTATCTAGCATGCAATTCGCATGCGCCATATAGTCACCTGTGGTCTGTCCGGCTCTACAGTATTTTTCCACATTATCTCACAAACGGCAAGAACTTCGCAAAAAAGTTATTGAACATAAAATGTGTTCTGATTTTCTCTACAACTTTTGTCTGAAACATTTCTCATTCTAAGAAGAAGTGAGCGAGATATGATAAAAATGTACATTGGTCGTCATGTAAAGTGCCCGTTATTGTTGTCAGATTTTAATGAAACTCGATTTTTCTTCACAGATTTTCGAAAAACACTCAATTATCATATTTTAGGAAAAATTCTCCACCGATATCCGAGTTGTTCCACGCGGACGGACGGACAGGCAGACATGACGGAACTAATAACCGTTTTTCGCAGTTTTGAGAATGCGCTTAAAAATGGGGAAGTTCACTAAATAAGAGAGTCCGATATGAGATATAAGACAAAATCAAATCCATCACACAAGCAATCTCTATATTTTCGGCATGACATATACAACAAGTAAACACCAGATTTACATAAAATATGTAATCGACGCCTGGACACCAGTTTACATTTATCACTTGATGATTTGGTCCTACTTTCTAAATATTTTGACACCCTTAAGTTACATTCCATTGTACACTACATTACAGCTTTACAACAATCAGCTATGGCCAAAACTGTAAACTTGTGGGGCCCCACGTAGTCAAAAAGAGTTGTATGTGGTGAATTCATATGTTTTATATATTTACCTTGTTTTTTGATATCGTATTGACAGCCTGAAGGTTTGTTAAGTCCAAAGCATGTAGCTGTTCTTGTATAAAGACACGTTGTTGTGTTGGACGGAATGCTAAAGATTTGTTGCCGAGTGCTCTGTGATCACAAAGGGATGATTTCGAAAAAAAATTAAGCTTTATTCTTCCTTATGAAACCACAGGATTAGGAATAGTGTAGTTGGCATTGTGACTTGGCTGCGGACAGGGTAAAGTGACTTTTGTCCACAACAACCAGACCGGCTGTGGGCCCAACATTCTAAGCAGTGGGGACAGGAACCTCTTTCCCTAGAGTTATAGCGACCCTGCCGTGAACCTGACCAATCACCTTGATCTAGTGCCGAGAGTAGGAATGAGTGGAGCTGAACTCCCACTCTCCATTTGCCTTCGTGCCACTTACTGGAACTTCAATATTACTTTACCCTTGAAGCTATGCTTGGCAGAAACTAAACAATCTTAGTCGGTTCAAAATCAGTATAAATGATTTAAGGAAAGCATTTATATTAAAATGTGATATAGGAAATTAAAAATACTGAGTACTGAAGTAATATTAGAGTTTTGAAATATGGCACTTAAGAAAGGAAAATAAAACTGGCGTGACTATAAAATTCGTCCAATTCCGAATCTAGTCCTGAAGACTCCGTCACCAGTCAGCCGGACATCCCGTCGGTCTGCTATACGGCAATCCGTTGTACGTCGAATTACGAACATTTTCGCCCCACTGCCGTTGCTCTGTTTAAGCACGGACAGGCGTAACTTTGAGGGTGCACGGAGGAGGAGGGGGGGGGGGCAAATAATCACCCAATACTTTTTATACCTAAGAATATATTTTTTGACTGCTGAATTGAGGAGGGGCCAATAAAAATTATAAATACATCTTAAACGATTATTTTTGTGGTGTAGAGACAGAACAGAGACCCCTGAGACACTCGTTTACAAAGGAAATGAATAAATGTGATCATCTGTGTTCTTTGCCTAAGGTCATGTAATGTATATTTAATTGGGATTTGGTTTGGAAATTTGCAATTTGTAAATGGTAGCTTGGAGCTTGGAAATTTTACTTGTTACATGTAGACAGGAAGCGACTGCCACGCACTTTCATTTGTTCTTTTCCCGATTGCACTATTTCCGTCACAATTTGTCGACATCTGGGGGCAATAATAATATTTTCTTTAGCCTTAATGAGACAATTTTCGTTCTGGGCAGTAGTCGTCTAGCGGTGGGGGCTGGCTGAGAACTGCTCGTCTTTATGCCGAGCCTCCCGTAGACAGGGTTGAGGGCTGTGTCCCTCTTTACCATCTGTAAAGATAGTGAGTGCCGCGCCTTTAGTGGGTGAAAACTCGGGGCGCTTTGCCGATGTCAGTAAGCGACATCTTACCACACTCAAAATCAAATGAGACACCTGCTTTGTTTAAAAAATCGGTGCCTAATAGACCCGCTGCATTAGTGGGAAGCGAGCACACCAGAAACGTGTGACTAAACTCGCGTCCTTCCACCACAAAAGAAACAGTCTGTTGGCCCTTAATATTGAGGACTTCCCCAGTCACTCCGTAGGTCGTATGTGCGTGATTTCCACAGCACTTCACGATATACCGGGCTGCATTATCGAGACGTTGGACCCGGTGTCTAGAATTAGACGCCCCTCTTCTCCCTCTATATCCACTGAAATGGAAAGAGAATCGTGCTCCAACAAAACCGAACTTAGGGGCACCATGACAGCCTTCTCAGGGGTGTTGAGGTGGAGGGAGCTGTCTTCACTCACACCTCGTTTGCGTTTCCCTGGTTCCTTGTTTCTTTCTGGGAGCCTTGCTTGATTATGAAGTTGGGCTTGTTGCTGGAGGAACCTGAATGCCTCGAACGCTCAATTGGGCTCCTTTTGCCTGGTGAATCGGAGGGATTCGCCTCTCTTCTCAGCCTTGTAGGGCATTCCCTAGCGAAATGCCCTAGGCCTTCGCTTTCATAACACCTCAATGCAGCCTTGGTCCGTGAACTTCTAGTGCTCGGGGTTATTGACTTACTGGCACTACTGGAAGTTTTATAACGCTGACTTCGCGAACCACTGACTGCACGTGTGTCGGTCGGAGGTCCTTGCTTCTCGTCGTCAGAGTACTTTCGGTTCGGGGATTTAGACATTAGCCTAACCGACCTATAAAAGTTTGCATAAAAACTTTCACTAATTTTTTCTTGTCTCTCTGCCTCCTGTACAGACAGATCTATTTTCAGAGCCTGGTCCATGCTTTGCGGGTTGGCATAACGACACTGAGTGCCAGGATTTCCCGTAAGCTCTGTTACAAAACTGGCTAACAACATACGTTCTGAATTCTCATTGTGGATGCGTTGTGCTACAGGGTCTTCCACTTTACAAATAATTTTCCCTGTTGACTCTCTGCATCCGTCGGCAAACGCCTCAGGATCTTCGCCTTTCCCTTGTATAGCTGTTTGAAGCTTTATATAATGGTACTGGTCCGTGTGGACGTCTTTGTACTTATTTCTAAACACAGTCTTAAATTTTGGCCAAGTCAAACCGTCCGCGTGAAGTTCGGAACATTCTTTATAAAATACCTTGGCTGAGCCAGCTAGTTTCAAAAGTGCAACTTCCACCTTATCAGCCTCCTCCCATCGACCAATGCGGGCGGAAATTTCGATACTAGAAATGAACTTTTCTAGGGTTACTGCTGCGTCTGTACCTGTCCATTTTGGAACTAGGGTGATCAAGGAGAGGTCTTTGGGAACTGTCAGGGTTCCTACTGGTATGCGGTCCTTCAACCGTTGAACCTCTGCTTTCGCCTCTGCCAATTCGGCTAGCAAACGTGCTGCTGTCAGGAAAACCATATAAAGTTACTAATAGGGTATAAGTATATAAACATAACCATATGGAAGTAATTGTGTCAAATTCAATCTTAATGCAAACGTTGTTAGCATCAGTGCTTAATAACGTTTGGTTGTGCAAAAAGTTCAGAGCAACTCGTAATGGCTTGAGCAAGGTGCGCTGTAGAGATAACTCCGGATGCAGGTTGAATGTTACGGCGGCTGTGCACTGGCTGTAAAATGCAAGGACAGCAGCAATCTGTAGATTCCAGTCGAGGCCGTTGTGATAGAGTTGTCTTCAGCTGCATCCTTGTGTGGGTTGCCTTGAATAAGCCGTAAAAACGACTTCTCGCTCAGCGTTTGTATCTCTCTGTTCATTAATGTTTTGTGGCGTGTTTTGGGTTGGGGAACTTGCAATTTGTAAATGGTAGCTTGGAGCTTGGAGATTTTACTTGTTACATGTAGACAGGAAGCGACTGCCATGCACTTTCATTTGTTCAGCAAATGCCGATGCCGTTCATTGTACTTGGAGGCGTCGTGCGGATGAAAGTGACGTGACAGTTCGCTAAACCTTTTAGAATAGCTGACGTTACGCTTCGCCTTTATATAAACCCATCAGCACGGTAAACGTCCTCTCATTACGTTTTTAAATACGCAACATTTAAGTGCATCATTACTGAAGTTACGTATCCAGAGTTACTGAAGAAGATCATAAGTGAAAGCCGTACGTAGTTGATGGTGAAACTGGCAATGATCTTCATTTTGCTGATTTCGTCAGGTAAGCCGTGCTGATTGTTTGGAAAATCTTGAATAAATTGAGTTGCGTACATTTGGATTGAATTCGGATTCAATTGTTCTAAATTCTAAATTCTTGTATATTGGTTTATATTCAGGCAAGATAACTCTTTTTACTTACTAAATTATTTGAGGTCTTATTTTCTGTTCCCACTGTAAATATTGTTAACATAGAAAAATAGAATATGTATAGTAGTCGACTTTATTACATTGATTTTGATTGCTTTTTATCAGAGAGTAATCTGATTGGTGGCAGCACAACTACCCAGCGAAACGCTGTACATCTTTTTCCAGTAGTACTAGTCGATATAAGATTTGGTGGAGGTCCAGCCCCATTCCGACATACACTACAGTCATTTTTATTAAGGACTGGTTTAAAAGAATCTTCACCATATTAATACCCTGACTATTTCGTAACTTTATGTTCCTAATACACATGGTCGATTTTGCACCCCCCCCCCCTACAATGTCATTGGCGAAGTTACGCCTGTGTTGGCATGCTTTAATTTTTTTCATAGTTTGAAAATTTCCGCATTCCTGTCTTCTAGTATTTAAAGTACTTTATTCATGTACATGTTAATGTCCAAATATTCCAGACCATTTGCCCCACAAATGGATTGTGCAGTCAATCGAATTTCGTTTTAAGACAGTGGCCATAACCGCCGAGTGTCATGAAACCAGGGGCTGACTACACGACACCAAAAAATGTCGCTGTATTCTGGCATATCATGTTATTCCAGGGTGTCCGACTAGCTGAG
>Ga0136643_10019966_pt1 | contig 10129 bp, 7 predicted proteins | sample TergutLab28metaG_FD_96883 | JGI IMG/M metagenome (GOLD analysis project Ga0136643, IMG submission 96883) | Labiotermes labralis P1 segment gut microbial communities from Petit-Saut dam, French Guiana - Lab288 P1 (version 3) (version 3) | ecosystem: Host-associated > Arthropoda: Insects >... | reverse complement strand
GGTACCGAATATTTTAAACATGGTATATACTCTCCGTTTTTTTTCTTCAAAATGCAGTTTGTTTCATAATTCTAACGTATTTGGTTCCTGTATTATTCACATTTTATATACAGGATGTGCTGAAATTAAAAAAATAATTCCGGCGCCAAAAGGTTAAACAATGAAACTGTGTAGTTCTTGATAAAGTCACAGGTTAATGCTAACTGGTGTAATTATATTCCCATCTGAATCATTTTGTAACCTTTTATAGCTATGGTTGTGGGTGTTGGGATGGAAGCGTGTCGTTTGTAGTCTGATACGAGCTGTGTGGTGTATTTATTTAAAGAGCCTGCAATGTGTATAATCTATGTGACAGTGCACAGATTTTAACAAACTTCTCGTCATTTCCACCGTAAGAACTGTTTATGCAGTACGCTTTTGAATGCTATTCCATTCATACACTTAAGTACAAAATCTCCTGCGTCGATTTTTATGAAAATCCTGCGCATCCAGCGGCATTTTGTGTGAATTACATATACAAAATTTTACCCAAAATTTTACAATAAATGTGAAGTAAAGTTAATGAATCTTTCACACTGCTATGTGATGTTTGGCTTACAATACATCGATTTTCACGAAAGTCACAAATGCCAGCGACATTGTGTGGAGATTTTATGTACAGAATTTCAACCAGGTATGTCAAGAAATGTGAAAAGTATGTGGAGAAATTTATTTACGCCCCGAAATAAAGTGGATGTCTGACCATTGTTACATGTGATATTCGTGTTGAGTGTCGACGGTCGGTATGAATGGGTACTGTTAGTGTCACTGTCAAAGCAACTGTCTTCTTCAAGTAACAAATTTCGATTATTTGACATTCAGAGGACGTTGCATCTTGCTATATTTTTTATAGTAAAACCCATGAGATACACTAATTTCTCAAATTTGTTTTATGAATAGGACTCTACATTTTTCGGACAGTGTTTCTGTCCACCACCAGGAGTCTAGCACTGTACACACAGCAATAGGTATATGTCTTACAGGTTATGCTTACTGCTTGCTAGCAAGCAGTAAGCATAACCTGTATGTATTATTGTTTGCACAGTGCTAGACTCCTGATGGTGGACAGAGAAACTGTTCGAAACATGTAGAATCCTATTCCTAAAATAAAGTTTAGAAATTAGTGCATCTCGTTGATTTTATTGTAAGGAAGTTGCGATTAATTATAGCACTATATATTGTCTTTTTCTGCGTGATTTTAAGGATTACGAGCCTGAAGATGACCTAATGTAAGGTCGAAACATGTTGCAATATTAGACAGATATAATCTCTGTCTAATAAATATAGCTGTTTTCAGATTGATATTGATTTTACCCATTCACATATGTCTGACACGTAGCCAATTTTCCCCGAAAATATTTTTGGAAATAATTCATTTACCGAATTTCATGAAAATCTGACAAACGCTTTTGTCCCTGAGACTAAGTCAAAGGTGGATATACAGATGAACAGACGTGATCTCCATATAACACAAAAAGAACGGCTAGAAACCAGCCATTCGCCTAACGGAAGGCAGGAAACTAATTCTGAGAGTCCATCCATCCATCCATCCATCCGTCCATCCGTCCGTCCATCCATCCATCCATCCATCCATCCATCCATCCATCTATCCATCTATCTATCTATCTATCTACTCTATATCTATCTATCTATCTATCTATCTATCTATCTATCTATCTATCTATCTATCTCTCTGTCCGGTTTTTTAACAGCTGTCGCCGTCTTCTGGAAGTCAAACGCCATTCATCTCTGTTTCTCCATTGGTCTGGTTCTAAATTTCTTGTTGTCATGACTGCTTTTACTCCCTCCATCCATGTTTTTCCCGGACGTCCTCTTTTCCTCCTCTCCTGTGGTATCCAATCCATAATTAATTTTTGTCTGCTTTATATAATTATTACACGACCGCACAATGTGTCCGCTTTAAACATCGCAGAAACTAATCACAAAAGCTTCCATGTGAGACTCTCGATTTACTCTAATAATATGGAGTTCTTCTATAATCAGTAATTCTTAGGGTAGTCCAAAGAACACGATTTAAGCTTGATGGACAGCAGTCAATAAATATTAATATTAGTAGTAATTACTCATAATCCACAACACAATAATTAATGTCAGTGGTGTCTTGAACAGGAAAGCCGCTCACTAGGCTTGCTCTAATCACCATTGTATCTCCAACAGCTAGCAAGGCAGACACGGAAAAGGATAATTCGCTAAAATGATTATTCTCCAGTCCTGTATTCAAATCCCATGCTCGTACGTGTGTGAGGTTTGATTTATATGCGAGTGATAATATATGGGCTGGGCGCAATGGGGCCCCATATGGCAGTAAGCTAGCTGGGCGCCCCCCTCACCCCCATACCGACTTGTATGGTTTGTCAACTGTCACCGCAGGCGGGCGAGAGGGTGTACTTCCGATGAGCCGGTAATATACTGGCACCCCTCCTCTGTCCTCCTTCACCCCCTGCCATGTCCACACGACGTGAAAATCCCGACCAATTAGTTCGCATATATCATATAATTGCCACAATCCATTACTGCTAGCACAGAAGTACCAGTTGTACAGCAGTATAATGCAATCTGCAAGAGGCTGCACGGACGGTGTAATGCCGTGCAACATGAAGCCCGTTACAACAGAAACAAACAACGATGTACAGCTAACAGGTCTGCGACTACATCTGTGGTAACCGTCTAGTTAAACGGACATTACAGAAATGTGGCACGCTTTATTAGCATGTACAAATAACCTACATATTAAGCCTGATGTTAAAACATACAGTATGGCGTACTGAGGAGGACATTGGGGCCTTCGGAGAGACGAGGCAACAGGGGAATGGAGAAGACTACATAACGAGGAGCTTCATGTTCTGTACTCACCAAATAACATTCGGGTGATTAAATCAAGAAGAATGAGATGGGAGGGGCATGTGGCACGAATGCGAGACAGGAGAGGTGCATACAGAGCTTTGGTGGAGATACCTCAGGGAAGGAGACTCACTTGGAAGGTCTGGACGTAAATGGGAGAACAATATTAAAATGTATCTTCAAGAAGTGTGATGGGGGTGTATGGACTGGATTTATTGAATCAGAACTGGGACAGGGGCGGGTGCTTGTGAATGAGGTAATGGACGTTCAGGTTCCGTGAAACGTGAGGTATATCCTTAATCGCTGAGAAATTGGCTGTTTCTCACGAAAGACTTTGCTACATTGAGTTAGTTAGGTAGGGAGATAGGAAGGTAGTTGGTTGGTTAGTTAGTTAGTTAGTTAGGTAGGTAGGTTGGTACTTAGTCGGTTGGTTAGTTAGTTAGTTGATTAGTTAGTTAGTTAGTTGATTATTTGGTTATTTGGTTATTTGGTTGGTTGGTTGGTTATTCAGTCGGTCAGTCAGTCAGTCAAAATCCAGCACACAAACGTTCCTGTAGGCCTACATTTAAAATTTGTTACATTTATTTATTGTATCAAGTTTCAGAAAACTTGTCGATTAATTTTTAATTTCCTGCTACTTTCCTCAACTATTTGAAGCTATAAAACTGTCACCGACAGTTTCTAATATCAGAGTAGAAACTAATCTTGTATTTAATATATTTGTTAATAATGTAATTGTCACCATTCCTTTATTTCATTTCCCCATTTTCTCCCCATATAAATTAGCATTTTAGAAATTCCGTCTTTGACCTTACCCATTCGTTCTGGTCTGCCTTATTCCAAGCAACTCAACCAGTATTTTCTCTTTCCTTTTTTATAAGTCTTAATAAACAGACTAAAATTTATGCAATAGAATACCTCGCTCTTAAAAAATATTACCATTTTAAACACCGAATGGTAAGCCTAAGTATTTAATCGAGTACCAATTCATTGTTTGACATGGCGCAGATAATAAATAAATAAATATATATATATATATATCTTCGTCTCCTTAATACATTGATTAAGTTTACCAGACGCCTTCCATAAAGGGAGTGCACAAAGGACAGTTGGTCATTTTAATAAATTTGTTAAATTGCTGCCCCACCAAACGCAGACGATAGAGCCCACTGTTGGCTGTCCAACACAAATTTTAAAAATAATCGAGCTGCAATAGTCACCAATTTTCCACCCCAACAACACACTTTACCTGGAACAGTTAAACGTAACAGTTATTTAGGCTTATATATGTATATATATATATATATATATATATATGAAAGGCTACAATATAAACTGATCCTGTGTGCTCGTACCCAAACTATCCCATTGTTAAGAATAAGGTTTAAAATAAAACATACTTTGAACTCAGAACTTATAAATCTTCAGTGCATAAAGCACTCGTATTACCATTTATGGGTCGTATGTGTGGATTTGTGGTCTGTTATATATTTTATTTTCCACCCAACTCTGCCTTCCTTCCCGGCATTTCCAATACACAGAAGTGCTTCTTTTACTTTGGAATGGTTATTTGTCGGGTTGGGGTTGTTTTATATGCAGGAGGGGTTGGCAAGAAGTGGGTGGTTGTGGAGAATTTTTCTACTGGTGACAAAACTCCATATCGAGCGAGTGGCTTTTTTTTATACCACCACACTTCTTCTATTAGACGACATGGTCGACACCCTAAAAAAACCACATTCACTTTAACCACAGGAATTGACAAGTAGCTTATTCACCCTTCTCTCCTGGATTAAGGGTCGAAGTGAGAGGCGAGATTTCCAGTCGTATGCAGGGCTTCTACTCATGCAGGGAAAACGATACAGACGTATTCAATTTGAAGTATTGGATGAGAGAGACCGATGATCTGTATTCTTATGAAAAGACTGAATTATTCCAAGCGGTCAAATTGTATTAGCCTCCTGTTTACAGTAAGAATATACGGGCTTGCAGAGTCACATAAATGCTACTTTCTTTATTTATTTCACAACACTGAATGCTACTGAGCTTGCAGCCCTAGGGTCAATATGACTGAGTTATCGAGGACAAAGAAGGAAAATGAAGGAAAATATCATGCTTTATTTTGAGGCGTTATTCCATATTTACCTGGAGACACAATGAAAAGTAAAGAAACTATATTCGGCACACGGGCACAGGCAAACCAGGTAACCCCCGAAAACAAGGCATAGCAGTAGCGCTACATTACCAAGCCAGCAATTCAAGTTCGCATTGTAGACCTAATTTGTGTTTGCATTTCCGCTCACAATTCGTAAGGCCTCCTCTCTGTTTCCCATCTCGACGACCTATCAAAATCAGTTTTTTTATGTTCGTGGTACCGTAATCGTAATTCTTTGTCAATAAATGTCCAACAAGATACAATTATAAACAGTTTATTTTATCTGTAAACTGCTCTACATGTTTCGGGTGGTCTCTCCACCCATCATCAGAAGCACAAACAACTGTGTCTACAGCATCTGGTAATGGTCAACCGTTGCTGCTATCTGTCGGTATCGTGGGGGAGTTGGGACTGCAGTCTAGAGGAGTTGAGACTGCAGTCTGGAGGAGCTGAGACTGCAGTCTGGAGGAGCTGATGCTGCAGGCTGGAGGAGGTGAGACTGCAGTCTGGAGGAGTTGAGACTGCAGTCTAAAGGAGGCGAGGCTACAGTCTGGAGGAGATGATGCTGCAGGCTGGAGGAGGTGAGACTGCAGTCTGGAGGAGTTGAGACTGCAGTCTGGAGGAGATGAGACTTCAGTCTGGAGGAGTTGAGACTGCAGTCTGGAGGAGTTGAGACTGCAGTCTGGAGGAGTTGAAACTGCAGTCTGGAGGAGTTGGGACTGCAGTCTGGAGGAGTTGGGACTATAGTCTGGAGGAGCTGAGACTGCAGTCTGGAGGAGTTGAGACTGTAGTCTCAACTCTAAATCTAGTTCTACGGCTTGTGTTTTCACTGCGCTGTACATTATAGCAACAGAAATGGTTGAAGTATGGTTGGAGGAACTGTGCACATATGGTCCTGGTTGCCTTGTATCCTCGACGAAGCCGCTGTTCATATATTGGAAACACAACGCGTATCACAATACAGACACTTCAGTGCGCCGACAGAAAATGTCCTACAGTTCTCAAAAGAGGCTTTAAAATGAAATTTTTAGTAACATTTCTTAGTCTTTGACTTCCAAAAGAGAGGTTGCATTTAAGATCAGGACCGTTTAGCCACTGTAGTTAACATAACATAACAATATGCCCCACTTCCTGGCTATTAATTATAGGTACGATTCTTCGGTGTTTATTCTTCAATGTTTCGTGCTCCTAGAAACAAAATCTTAAAAACTGCGAAAGCAGAATGACGTTCAAGGGCAGGCCGAAATTTATATTGCCGACGTATGATTTGGTACATTTGATAGATTTTTTTTTATGAAACTTGGTATACGGGATGTTTGTTTGTATGTACCTTATGAATGGTGATACAGACACAATTGCTAGTAACTGTCAATATTACACTAGACGTTCAGTTAGGTAAACTGGCCTTGAACTCGAATTATTACGAATGATAGTTATTATACAAATAACATGACACTCAGAAAGTACACACACACACACATATATATATATATGCCTATATATATGTGTGTGTATATATATATATATATATATACCAACACACACATACATGGGCATATATTTATGCCTATCTCTCTCTCTCTCTCTATATATATATATATATGTGTGTGTGTGTGTGTTTGTATATATATATATATATATATACAAACATACACACACACACACACACATATATAGGCATATATATGCCTATAATTTCCCGTTACTACCTTAAGCAGAGGCACATTTAATTAGATTGTCTTAAGAAAAGTCACCCGAATATGACAAAGTTTATCAGAAACACGAAACAACATACTTCATGAAAATTTGTCCAGAGATTTTCGAGTTATACCGTGTAGGACGACAATCGTGGCAAAGCGAATAGAAGCAATGCGCTAATTTTTCGTTGTTAAGGCACCAGAAATAGCCGACATTCCACATTCGCTAATTGATCGAGAAGCTCTAATTTGATTCCCGGTGAAGCGTCTTTATAAAACTGGTACACTATAAGAACACATTCTTCTGTTTGACATTTGTTTGGCCGTGCATCACTGATACAATATTATAAACGGCCAATTAGATGAAACAATAACAGATTTTATTCCTGGTGACCTTGTCACCAGCAGGTAGCATCGTCGGTGCATTATATCACAAGCTGTAAACACAGTCTAGTGTTCCTGAGGATGGGCGAAATTATCGCCCGAAACATGTTGAGCTGATTGTAATTATCAATAAAATCTGTTATTGTTTCATCTAGTTGGCTGGTTATCTTATTACATTCTTCTGTCTATTCTGCATGGCTATTATTATCATCACATTTGTATAAAAACACATATATCATATTGAAACCCTGAGTTAATATTTGTTTCGTCTCCACTGTTTGTTTCTATCCCCCTCTTTTCAAAAGAGTGTCCCTTATTGACCAACCTAACCCCTACACTAAATCAAATCACCGATTTACAAATTTTAAACCTACAAACTCTCCCCATTTATATCAAACATTAGTATAACCCACAAAAGCTTTTAGTAAAATTACACCATCAACCACAATGCCAATGCAAACAACTGTAGGTACATGTGTCTGATTTATGTGCAAAACTTTTCTTCTGAGCAACCAAGGTGCAAGATTTTCTCTCCATTCTTCTTCATATTCTCCTGCTCTGTGGTCGCCGTTGTCTGCTGCGGAGGTTTCAGTAAGTAAGGAAACCGGAACCGGAAAAGGCCGTCTTCTTTTCCTACAGGAGATGGATGGGGATGAACTCGTCTCCCCTTCCCAGGCTGCGCAGTTGACAGTTTGATTCATTTGATATTCTGATATATATAGAGTCAGACTATGCTGTATGGATGGCCGTGATATAAGCAAATATTTCTCCTTATTTTCCCATGCGGACTAACCCATCTTGTTTCTAATTTCTCCTGAAAATCGAAGCCTTGTAGGCACAGTACAATAGAGTATGATGTCGGTTTGGATAGTTACATCTTTTGGCTGAGAAAAAAAAACCCTTCCAAGGACTTGACAAAACTATAGTTGTATCTCGGAAACTATCACATGCCCCAGTCCTGCTTCCTTCATGTCTTTAATAATTTCGCATATAGAGTGGCGCAAAAGTCACTTGTTGAACAGCACAAAGGCCGAGTAGAGTGACGTCAGCGCCACTATGTGTGCATGCTGGAACAACTCGGTCTGCTTAGCGACTATGCCAAGGAGTGGAGATTCAAGGATTCGGCTTTCAGTTCCATACAGTTACAAAAAAAAATGTTCTATTCCCCACGACGTCAGAGCCCCTACGAGCTCCTTATTTTGTGAGTAGGGGGTCTATTTGCTCGGAGGTAAATCGGTCGGAGAGTTTAGCTGGCCAAATACATTTTATAGATAAAAAATTAATAATCCGTAACACGTACCTCCACTCCCTTGCACGTCTCTAATACGTATTGCTTAATTGTGCTTATGAAGAGACTTGCTTTTAAGTTAAGGACGGTTATTCAACTGTCATGTGGCTGATTTTCCCCATATGTGACGTTCAGCTGACCGTTCATCGTGATGAATTCGTATAATAAAACCAACTAGATGCACTAATTTCACAAATTTATTCTTGGAATAAAACTCTACATGTTTCGGACAGTTCCTCTGTCCATCATCAGGAGTTTTTTACTGTACACACAGCGATGGTATATGTCATACAGGTTTGCTGACAGCTTGCGAGCAGGATCAGTCGTCCTGATCCTGCTCGCAAGCTGTCAGTACACCTGTATGACATATACCATTGCTGTGTGTACAGTGAAAACTCCTGATGATGGACTGAGGAACTGTCCGAAACATGTAGAGTTTTATCCAAAAAATAAATTTGAGAAACTGGTGCATCTAGTTAGTTTTATTACAAGAATTTCCCCATATTATTTACAAAATGCGAAGAATTATAGAAGCAGTTGTTTAGTTGGTTGCGAGGTATTTAACGATGCTGTCACTAAAAGAGTTTACATAGCGTGAAAACGTTAGTATGATTTATGAACGATAGATTGAAGAGTAGTATACTTTCTTCTGGTTAATTCCCCGGCGTCTGAATTTTATATGCCGACGTTTCGGAACACTCTGTTTCTGTTCCATCTTCATAGGCGGGCAGGTATGAAGAAACGTCAGCATATAAAATTCAGACGCCGAGGAATTACTCAGAAGAAAGCATACAACATTCAGAACAGGGCGAAAGTTTGAAATCAAGTGAAGAATAATTCGAAAGGAAATGGTCTTAGCCTAACGACTTAAAATCCCGGTATTTACAAGGAAGGGCTAAGAAAATCACGAATAACTGCTTGAGGATAACAGACGACTCGACAGGGATTAGAACTAGCACCCTCAAGCATACAAGTTGAAAGTGTAACCAGTACACAAATCTTTTCTGTTAATTATCAGTAAAGTGCGTTTATTGCCTTTTCTACCTTTCTGTCAATCCCTCCCTTAGATAAAAAACATTTTTCTGCGAACAGTGCTACAATAAGGTATTTCCTTATTGATATACGGACAGACAGACGCCGAAAAATCCTGTCTTTTAGGCGTAATTTTAATTTAAGGTGCTTTCGCAAAATTGTGAAAAGCTACTGTCAGCTTCGTCATGTCTGTCCATTTGTTTTCCCCCATGGAATAACTCGGCTCCCACCGGAAGGGTTTTCATATTTGATGTTTGAGTATTTTCGAAAATCTGTCGGAAAGTTCACGTTTCATTAAAATCGCACAAGAATAACGGGTACTTTACATGAAGACTGACATACGTACATTTCTGATCACATCTCGCCCATTTCTTGTTAGAATGAGAAATGTATCAGACAGAATTTGTGGGGAAAAATATAAACACATTTTATGCTGAATAACTTTTTTTTTAAATCGTACATTTTGTGAGATTTTGCTGAAAAACATTATACAGCCGGACAAGGCACAGATGACAATATGGCGCTTGAGCGTCGCTTGCTGGATAACTTAGGCTAAACTAAACTCCGTGGCCTTAGTCCGCACGCGAACTATACCGACAGAGCGGCCGCCGCCGGTCGGCGAAGTTAGTGCCAACTTTTGGGATAGAGGGGTGTCACGTGGTCAGCGCAACGGGT
>Ga0136643_10019964_pt1 | contig 10129 bp, 9 predicted proteins | sample TergutLab28metaG_FD_96883 | JGI IMG/M metagenome (GOLD analysis project Ga0136643, IMG submission 96883) | Labiotermes labralis P1 segment gut microbial communities from Petit-Saut dam, French Guiana - Lab288 P1 (version 3) (version 3) | ecosystem: Host-associated > Arthropoda: Insects >... | reverse complement strand
TTGGGTTGGCCCAGGATAGAGACAGGTGGCGGACGCTTGTGAGTGCGGTAATGAACCTTCGGGTTCCATGAAATGCGGGGAATTTCTTGACTAGCTGCAAACCAGCTAGCTTCTCAAGAAGGAGTAAGTAAGTAAGTAAGTTCAGGTTAAACACCAGCAGTCAAAGAAATTAGTGCATTATGTGCACATACCAATAAACACTGAGGCCCATGACAGAATAAACAACTAGAAGTCAATAAATACATGCAGTTTATTTCCGAACCATATTCAACAAATCTGCTCCTGAAGATTCAAGCCTTCTCGAATGTGCTGCTGTGGTGAAGAGTAGGCAGTGCCCAACGTTCCATACAATCACAGTGACTGACCCTGAAGCTCAAGGCACTATAATGTGCAGAATTGAACAGAACCACTCACCCAGTGACACAGCATCACATCCCAGAAGACTTCAGCAAAACCATTGTGAGAATGGCAATTCTTTCCAGCCTGCTCCTCGTAAAGTAGCCGTGTTATCAGGGGTATGGACGTTGCCTTTAACGATTAGCATCGCAGATATAAAAAGGCCTGGATATTCAGTGTAGTGTGCAGATGCTGAAATATCTCTGGTGTGGTCACGATATCAGAAACAATCCTCAGAACTTCGCATTCGTACAGTCTGAAGGCATCATAAACTGAACTTGGTCTCAAAATATTTTACCACCATTTGTGAATGAAACTGCACAACTAATGGGGGTAATGTGATGCCTAAGGCATCCTCCAGTTTCAGTATCAGTACCTATACTGTTATCTAACATAAACTTGGATGGCATCAGCACTCACCAGAGACCCAGAGACAGCCATGTCCAGTTCTGTCATAATACCAACACAGGTTACAGCCTTGTCATGACCATACAGTGTCTGAACTGGTCGTGGGGTCATGTTAACACCTGAGCTGCTGCTTGTACCCAGGTGACTTACATCCCACACCACACACGTAGTGTCTCTGGAACCCGTAATGAGGAAAGAACCACACTGGTCCAGGGCAACACATGTCACCAGGTCTGTCAACATACACATTAAAATACGCTGTATAACACATGTAAGTAAAATATCTATCAGAGGCCAGAGCCCTCTGTGTAAATATCTCTGATACATGACCAGTAAAAACAAAGTAATTGGGAGGACACACTGATAGGGTGGCCACACTATCATTTCAAAACACCAAAGCATAGAGAATCAGTAGTCTTATTGGAGAATTCCATACAAACACAGCACAGGGATGGCCAAAACTCATGAACAGGTGCTTTGTAATGAAAGATTCACCATTAATGAAAACACAGCAGGTGATAATCATTACTATGACAGTGAACATGCAGCCTCTGGTGCAGAAAGATGACAAATGGACACACAGTCATATGCTGAGGTGACCACACATCATATAAATTTGTTTGCCAAGTACATGCAAAGTAATGGACCACCATTTAAATCCCAGAATTTTGCATAGTAAAGCAGGCGCTTCATTCTGACACCAAGGGGTTAATATGAGGGCAGACACAACATTCGGTAGCACAGGGAAAGGTGTCACAAGACACATCATGTTTGGAATTCCCACTTTTGTGCGGGACTTTCCTTTCATATATGTGTCACTGTGAACTTCACATAACATTTTAGCATGTCTTAAGACTGTCCGTGACAGACTCAGTGCCAACTGCCATTAAGCATGGCCTCAATACTGCGTAGGTTCAACAGAAAGGACAAAGCAATGCTTGCAAAAAAGAAGTCATACTACACCACAGAGCCCTAGAATGTAACAGTGAAGGAACGTCTGTCACTCACCGAAGTGTCTCCTGACAGATGCCACAGTCTTACTCTTGGCCAGGCTGTACACACGAAGGCTGCTGTCCCAATATCCACCACTGAACAGAAACTTGGCATCATGTGACACAACAAACAAATGACTGCTGAGTGGAAGACTGGGGTGGAAAGGGCCAGACAGCTTTCTTCTAGTCCTGCAAAGCAACAGAGATATTAACACCTCTTAAGGTGAATTATATCTTAAAGTGATGTATTGTCTCTCTGTGTAACCACTGAAATCTGAGTTCTATTTCTAAAGACAAAACAGTTGAAACTCACAGAGGCAGATGGCACAGTAAGCACAATTACATTGACATTTAAAACATATTTTTCAGAGTTGGAGTTGACTAAATATATAAACAAATAAATAAACTCAATTCTTATAATAAAACCAACTATATGCACCAATTTCTCAAATTTATTTTTGGAATAAAACTATACATGTTTCAGACAGTTCCTCTGTCCACCATCAGGAGTTTCTCACTGTACACACAGCAATGGTATATGTCATACAGGTTTGCTGACAGCTTGTGAGTGCAAGCTATCACCAAACCTGTATGTATTGTTGGTTGTACAGTGAAAAACTCCTGATGATGAACAGAGGAACTGTCCAAAACATGTAGAGTTTTATTCTAAAAATAAATTTGAGAAATTTGTGCACCTAGTTGGTTTTATTATAAGAATTTATCATGATTCATGGTCACCTGAACGTCAAAAACAAACTCCAAGCAGCAGGGTTATTCTGGAGAAGCCAGCCAACAAACTGGGTACATTTCATGCAAAACAAAGCTTCATTTCTGTGCTTACAAGAACCTGCAACTGGGTACTATGCTTAGCTCAATGAACTCATTCCACACCCTTCAACCCCATCTCTTTTCAACCATTTTCTTAACACATTCCAACCTACGCACACGTTTTCCAAGCAGTCTCCTCTGTTCAGGTTTTCCATTCACAACTTTCTTTGCCATGTTGTGATCTCTCAAATTAATATCAACATGGACAATTCTAGTAGTCAGATAGACACACAAACAAGAACTTGTCGCCATTCACTGTGTGACTGATCCAAGCATCAAAGGGTCACATCACAATCCAAATTGCATCCTAAGACAACGGTACTGAAGTCAGGAACTGCAAACTCTATAGCAGTCTCATCAAGATGTATACACACATAAAAACATCATACCTTCCACTGAACCAAATTTCAGTTGTGTGATATCTGGATGTGAAAGAAGTCATAAGAATACAAAATGCACAGAACCATTAAAATGCAAAAATTCTACAAGTACTGCACATAAAATATTCAAATGTTAAACCTGATGAAATCATGTCATTTTTAACAATTACAAACCCAACAACACAGTAAATGAAGTATGGATTTCAGTATGTTCGTAATCCCACTTAAAACTGGGCCTAATTTTTTTTTCAGACTTGTGAGTCTACAGGGTAAACTGGTGAACATTTTATATGCAACCATAATCCATACTTTTCTGAAACACAAAATGCTGCAAACTAGTCTCTGACAGTGGCACTCTTGCCCTTCATTTATTGACGCCAAGTACAGCCGAATTTGTTTGAAATGCTTCTTGGTCTGAAAGTCTGCAGTCTGTGTAGCAAAACATACTTGGCATTGCAAATCGTAGGATCAACATCAAGGGTGAAGCCTCTGGGGCCGTGCCGGTCATGCGGAAGCCAGGAATGCACACCCAACACACCGAACTCAGACACACTAACAAGTGTGTCTGCAATCCCCACCTGAAGAAAGCTGCGTGATGGTGAACGTGGGGCACTCATAAACATGATGGGGTCCTTCTCATTCGACACCTAGAACACGGAGATCATAAGCTGTATCAACTGTGCAGGTTACTGTCCTTCCATGACACAGGATCAGAAGAATGGTGCTGTAAGGTCCTTATAAAGATCAGTAAAGCGTTCACAGAAAGCAGTGAATTGCATGAAGCATGAGCTTTTGTCTATCCCTCTGTCTGCATAAATTCAGTTAAATCGATCGATTTTGATAAAATTTGGAACAGAAAAATTTATAACAAGTATTGTAACATAAATAAAATTTTGCACTGTATCAGTCAGTGTTGTCAACCTACCAATATAAGAATTCTCATAATGCCTCTCTCAGCTCCCAAACTGTTTGTCTGATTCAGATGAAATATCGTACGGTCAACTTAAAACACAAGAGTCTACAGTCGATTTCTGGGCTCTTACACATCATGGTGTGGTACACAAACACTTGACATTTCAGAGGAATATTGGACCTATGTTATGATTGAAGGCACCACGGCCCCTCTGAACATCATGAAATACATGCCCAGTGAAACATCATCACATCCCAGAAGACCTGTATCACCAGCACCACTGTTAGAACATCAAATCCTGCAGGCCAAGGTTTAATTATGCACTCGGTTGTTCATTCAGTTAGTCATTTCCACAGGGCTCTGACCATGGAACATGACTCTATGACATAACCTTCTTGTTTGTACCTTGGCCATTGTCTAATTTCTTTAGTGAAGCACAATGTTTTGGCAGCTGGACTGTCTTCCATCTTCAAGCAAGACAAGCGCCTAATCTGGTGTACCCCTCGGATAAAGCTATTCTGTCACCAGGCCTGTGAATGCGGTCAGCTCCGTCGCTTTCCTCGCCTGAAGACAGAAGCAGAGCCAGCTTCTGATACTTAATGTTTTATTACAAAACACCACAATGGGCAGAGTACAAAAAAGGAAGATTATGTCAGTCATTGAATTAGCTCATTAACTATACATCTAATTAGTTGATACACTCTATTCTAGTTAATTAATATTATATCTTATTCAAAACTGCACAAATGCCTGTTTTGTATTTTTGACCAAGTGGCAGGCATGATCTAACCTCAACTAGGATCGGTCGAAGATTATCAAGAAACAGTGTGAAGTCTGCCTTCTTCAGCTCTGATTTGAGCATCCTGGTGACAGCATCTTCAAGAGAGAGGCGCTGGGGGTGCGGTTCTTTGAGCAGCTGACTGGGGGTCTGGCCAAAGTTGTTTATCATCCCTTCCACAGCTTCACGTTCCACAGGGTTTGTGATGGCATCCAGATCCACTGCACCCTCATAGCTGCATGAAAAATATTCCTCAAACTGGCACTGAGACCCAACATGACACTTCAGATTCCATGTCACCATATACCCCCATCCCTGTAGTTCTTGTAGTAATAGTCATAATCAGGAGTGTACAAATTTTCCAAAATTCTTGGCACCAGAAGGGTGACATCAAGCAAGTTCCAAACTGTGGACCCACAATTCCAGAGTGACCTGCAAATCTGTCAGCTAGTGTGGTCTGCTTGGTGCAAAAACTGCAGCAATTATGCTTAAAATACAAGGTGCCACCCTACAGAATTCACTCAGGCCACCTGGCTCCCAGAATTTGTGCACCCCTGGCTATAACTTCACTCAGTCTGCACTTCAAGAACGAGTCCATAGTGCTGTTTAGGTTGATGTTCCCTGTTTGTTGTGAAAATCACACAAAACACATAAATACACAGTGGGGAAAATGGGGAATTCTGAATGTTAAAACAGGAGGCACATACGACTTTCAGGTACATACAGTTACAACCATGCTTTAAATGGTTATGGTAGTAGCAAGCCTGGGATGGGGGAAATATATCAAAATTTGAATTAAGCAGAAAAACAAATGGGGAATAAAACAGAACTACTTGCCCAGTGACAATGTGTCACAGCTTCAGAACCTCACTGCCACAACCTCAAATCCTGACTGACTGATTGGTTGACCGGCTGGCTGAATGACTGACTATGTACATGGAGCAGAATCCTTCTTGAAAAGCTCCCAGTTCCTCAGAATCACGAAATTTCCTGCATTTTATGGAACCTGAAGGTTCATCACCATGTTCACAACAGCCCAACACTTTTCCTTATCCTGATGCAGATGAATCTCAACCACATTCTCCCACCCTATTTCTTCATGGTATATTTTAATATTATAATCCTATGTCCAGGTCTTCCAAGTGCTCTCTTTCCTGCAGATTTCCCTACCAAAATCCCACAATAATTTCTCTTCTCCCCCATGTGTTTCACTTTCTGTGCCCATCTCATTCTCCTTGGTTGATCACTCTAATATTTGGTGATGAATATAAATTACGAAGCTCCTCAATGCGTAATTTTCTCCAGTCATCTGTTACTAGGATATGCATGGCCATGACAAATCGGAGCTTTCCAAGCACAGAAAACATTAGTTACCTGCAGTAATAAAACACATTGAGGGCTTCGACTGCTTTTGGTCCCTTCTGTTTGTATCCAAAGATCAAGTCAATCCACTCATGCAGGTGCTGAGACACGTACTCACACTCCTGCAAGATGAGACCACAGTCAAATGACGCAGCGCTACATACGATTCACACATACCCTTCTGACGAACACTTTACTTACAAGAGCTTTCCTGTGCTGGTAAATAAAGTCTTCTGGACTGCTGGCCCAATTTGGCAGTATCACGTCGTTCACCCGTTCCTTCGTCCCTTGAAGCAGGCCCAGGTCAAAGCTGCAAAACACAGTCAATAATTGATGAGATCTTTGCACCTCACCAATAGTGCTTCTGAGGATTCAAGTCTTCTAGAATGTGATGTGTCGCTGGGCGAGCAGTTTCCTTCTTGCACTGCTTTACCCTAAAGCTGAAGGCACTGTGATCCTTCAAAATGTCAGACCACTTACTCAGCGACACTCTGTCACATTCCAGAAGACTGGAACATCAAGGTTAATATTTACCATTGTAGCCGAACAAAGTCAGTACAAGAGAGACAGCACTGCTGGTCTCACTTGCAGGCAGCTTGGGACCGTCTGTCTTAAATTCCAGCGTCAGCTTCTATCCAGGGAACCGTTGGATACAGAGAGCTTTAAGCAGGAAAGCCAGTTAGCGGTGTAACCATCTGTTAGACTTGCCCGACTTCGATTACAACTATTTGTAGCTCGTCGTAAGCACGGATCTCTCTCAAGGAATATACAGGAGGAATTAGAAGTTGCTTTGCTCTTTCAGTATTTATTCACTGAGGTTCCAGCACCACAACTTTTGGTTGCTCATTGTTCATCTAGCATTCACAACTGCGAAGAGCATACATCTGCCCACAATTCTCATTCGTAAGCAAACATCAAATCATATATGGTAAAAGAAAGATGTCAGCATTCTATCCTTATCTATCTCTCTCCTTTCTGTCAAAGAACAAGTGACAAAAAAAGACACGAATGTAAGAATGTTTCCACGAACAACTAAACACTTGCATAAACCTGAGTGACACAGATACCATCAGTGAACACTTGCCCATAGCTGACATCCCAAACAGAGAATCAATTAATACGTGGGAAGGGTAACTCAGCAGTCTCATCCATATAGCCTGGCAAGTGCACTGTGCACACCAAACAGACTGTATCTCTTCCCTTTCAATATATAAACTAGCCAATGCTCGACAACCAGTTTATCTCCTCACCTTCTTTGTTGCCTAGTCCAAGATTTGAACTATGGATCCTGGCCGGTTACAGTGACAGACAAAGGAACTGAGATACTGACGCTGGCAGTCGAGTAAGAGAGCGGTGTGAGTGAGGTGGTGTACAGTGTGGTCACCAAAAACAAAAGGTTATTATTTCTGGAGGGAAGTGATGGTTTTTTTTCTTTTCTTTTGTTGGAATATGACTGCTGTTTGCTTAACTGGATAAGAGTAAACTTTACACCTTAAATACAAACAAATAAACATAAAATAAGTGAAGACTGTGTGATTCGATGAACCACACCCGAATCCCATAAGAAGTTTCATCTACCGTACTGAGTATGTTGGGACATGCAAGGTACAAAGGGCAATCATGTATACCATCTAGCAGACAGCTCATTAGCAACATCTGTCCCACACCATTACAATAAGCAAAATGAAAGTTTACCCATTCATATTTTTCAGGAACTCTGGGAAATAGAAGAACTCTGGTGTTAGCTCCTTTACATCATTCGGATTATCCATCAGCAGCTTCCATGTCTGGGGAATGGAGTGGAACTGTCTGTCAGCAACATCAAACCTGCGCATGAAACACAGGCATGAGAAGTGCGCTCTTCTGGGACATTATGCAGCAAGTTGTGGTAATTTTGTTACTTCTCCTTATCACTAGTAGCTGTAACTAGTTGACAGACACAACTATGATCATTTCACAAACAGCCAGATGCATGCTGTGTGTACCTGCCACTCTGCAGCTCAATGTGAAGTGATGTGAATGGTTCCACCCTCACCAGATAGTGCAGCACTCCCGCCGAGTTTGAGTAATGTGTGCCGTAGTGGAACTTTGCTATTGTGCCTGCAGTAATGAACCACAACACAAACACTCTATAAAGGAATGCACAAGACACATATTTTACCTAAAAACTACTGTTTGTGATGTACCGCCTCTACTGTTTGTGATGTACCGCCTCTACTGTTTGTGATGTACCGCCTCTACTGTTTGTGATGTACCGCCTCTACTGTTTGTGATGTACCGCCTCTACTCCACTGTGCAAGTGTCCGCTAAATGACTGGGATACATTAATATGATAAATGAGCCAAGATAAAGTGGCAACTGACAGTTGACACAAAACATAATGACCCCATGTTACAATGGTTGCTCAACTACCAGTATATAGAGAGCACAATCACTCCATTATGACCCTGCTGTAACTTGTTTTATCATATACTGTAAGCACAAATGTGAGGTACATATCAGCAGCTTCACTGAATCAAACTAGTAAAACCAGTCCAAGGTACTACAAGGGTCATCCAGAAAGTACAGACCATTTAGTTATGAAGAAAAATAAACACGATAAAAGTAAAAATAAATTTAATGTATCATTATTACAGACTCTAAGTAATTTTTCTACACAGCTGCCACCAACATTTAGGCACTTTTTTTTAATTTGACGTTCAGGTGACCACGCATTCTGATAAATTCTTATAATAAAACCAACTAGATGCACTAATTTCTCAAATTTATTTTTGGAATAAAACTCTACATGTTTTGGACAATTCCTCTGTCCATCATCAGGAGTTTTTCACTGTACACACAGCAATGGTAAAAGTCATACAGGTTTGCTGTGTGTACAGTGAAAAACTCCTGATGATGGGCACAGGAACTGTCCGAAACATGTAGGGTTTATTCCAAAAATAAATTTGAGAAATTAGTGCATCTAGTTGGTTTTATTATAAGAATTTAGGCACTTGTCATAACATTTGACAAGTTTTTGTATGCCTTCATCACAGCCCTCTGCTGCCAGCCCGTCTAACCACTGCTGTACAGCATCCTTCACTTCTTCATCATTCTTGAAAGTATCTGCCAACCAAAAATTCCTTCAGTGTCAGGAACAAGTGAAAAATCACTCAGGTCCAAGTCTGGACTACATGCTAGATGCTGGAGTGTGCACCTGTGCAAGCATTATGCGTGAATGGTCTTTACTTTCTGGATGACTTTGTACATGTGAAGGTTGCTGTGAACTGGGTAAGACACTTTACAGCCTGGATGGACTATACTGATTATAAGGGCAGATAACATTTTTGAGGTGATCAATGAGAAAAACTGTAGTCTTATGTATGTATCTATATATATATATATATATACGTACAACATGCACACACACACACATATATATATGTGCACGATGTCTGTATGTTCAATTTATACACATGTTGACAACTGAATGAACACAGTACTGGACACTGCAAACTCCCACCTGATGGATCCTCGAAGCTTTCATATTTTGCTTTGACCTCTGGCACATTCTTGGGGTTGACAACTCCAATGGGTTTTGAAAGGTCTCTGAAGGTGGGTGGATCAGTAAGGTCAAGCTCCTCCGAGGTGTAGTCAGCTAGTATCCAGGGGAACACTGGGTACTGTGACAAGTTGTTGTATGTCCGTCCTGCTAGTGTATTCAGCTGCAAACCAAATGATGAGATCAGTTCCCATAATAATTAACCATTTATGGACAAAACATAAATTATATTTAAAGATTCAGCTAGTACCACATCTTGGTTATAGGAGCCAAAGAGTTAACATTATATACGGAAATAATCGCTGTTTGTTCTCAGATCCACACAAAACACATAAATACATTGTGTGGGCAGAATGTAGAAATGCTGAATGTTAAACTGGCGGTATATAAAGATCCAGTCCATACCGCACAGTAAACACACTCCGTCTCGGTTATAAAAACCAGTCAGTTAATGCTGTATAGGGAAATAATCGCTGTTTGTTCTCAGATCCACACAAAACACATAAATACATTGTGTGGGCAGAACACTGA
>Ga0136643_10019962_pt1 | contig 10130 bp, 9 predicted proteins | sample TergutLab28metaG_FD_96883 | JGI IMG/M metagenome (GOLD analysis project Ga0136643, IMG submission 96883) | Labiotermes labralis P1 segment gut microbial communities from Petit-Saut dam, French Guiana - Lab288 P1 (version 3) (version 3) | ecosystem: Host-associated > Arthropoda: Insects >... | reverse complement strand
TCTACCATGATCATAACAGCCTGCCACGTATCTCTACCATGATCATAACGGCCGGCTACGTATCTCTACCATGATCATAACAGCTTGCCATGTATCTCTACCATGATCATAACAGCCTGCCACATATCTCTACCATGATCATAACAGCCAGTCACCTAACTCTAGCCTGAACCACATTAATCCAGCCTATGCCCTTCCATCCAATTTAATATTCATTTTAACATTATTTACCTATCTACACCTACTTCTTTCAAGTGGTCTCTTTCATTCAGATTTCCCCACCACACCCTGTATGCACCTCTCCTCTTCACCCTGTGTGCTGCATGCCCTGCTCATCCTGTCCTCTTTTTTTTTTTTTGTCATCCAAATAATATTTGGTGAACTGTAAAATTCTCAGGTCTCTTGTCACTTCCTCCACCTTAGTCCCAAATAACCTACCCAGTACTTTCTTCTTTAACAACCTCAACCTATGTTCTTCTTTCATTGAGACAGATTACGTTCCGCATGTATTGATAACAAAAGACATAATCATAGTTCTGCATATTTTAATCTGTACATTCTCAGATAGCAAACACAAGAACAGAGGATTCTGGACTGAATGGTAGCAATGATACTGCATCAGCACTTTCTATATAAGTATTCAAGATATTTCAAGCAGACAAGAATAATGAATGACATATGTCATGGAGAAATATACAATGGTGCTCTGCATTATATTATAAAAATATATACTTCAGATACACTAGTACGTACAGGGCATACTGCCAGTTAAATGCTGACAGCGACTGTATAAACAGATTGTATAAACACATAGGACTTAAACAGAAGGGGATCATAAGCAGGTCCTGTGCTGCCAATTAGCCTACAACAAACAAACCAACAAACACACACACAAACAAACAAGCAAACAAACAAAACAAAACACTGAACACAAATTTCAGTATACAACTTTCAATTTTTAAATTCGAGACTTAATGTACAGACAGTGCCACTAATATGTGACTGCTCACACAAGGTTCACAGGAGAAGGTGTAAAGTTGTTATATGCAGGGTTAATGCCAGGACTTCTCTGTGGTTAAGTGTCTGTGTTGTCCCTCGTATGACCACTCAAGATACACTTGTCCTGCCTGATCCCTTACCAACCAGACAGAGACTGTCCCAACGTACAGGGATATGGAACAGCTGGCAACAGTCACTGTGTGTGTGTGTGTGTGTGTGTGTGTGTATGCACATGTATGTGGATGCATGCTTGTTAAGTACACCTGTACCATGAAATGCACTGCTATGTTTACAGTATTTAGCCTAATACATGATGAGAATTATTTTATAATTCATCATCTGAAAAATGTGAAGTTATAATCACACACAAAGTTAGACAAGCAGTGCACAGGAATTTTCCTGAAAAATGAAGATTGTGAAGGGTGGGGGGGGGCATCTTATGTTCTCAGAAATTCAGTATACAGTCTACGTCCCATCTCACGCTCATCTACAGGTAGGGGATTCAAAAAGCCACACTATTTGTGAAACACAGGATCTACAGCCAATGTCACATTCGTCTAGAGACAGAGATTCAAGGTCGTACTCGTGACAACAGGGCCTAATCTGAGCACAACAGCTGTACCACACAGAATGCCTGCATCTGCCATGACAGCTGTGGTGCTCAGGGCAGTGATAAAACAAACACACTGTAAAAAGCACTGTTCCACAAATGTATGTGAATCCTAAAATAATCAGAGACATTTTGATCAGTAATTCCAGTTCTCTCCCTGCTTTATCCTCTCAGTACCACAAACTAATGAAAATGAATACATAAGTCACAGCACGCATTAGTTAGGGTAAGAAATAAGAATAAGTTAAAGTAGGCAGTTCTGCTTACATCTTATAACCGAGCGAGGGTGACAGAATCTAGTGCAGCTGAATCAGTGTGCTGAGCATGTGATGTTGTGCTACTGGGATGGCATTTGTTGACACTTCAAAACAACAGGGTGCCTAGGGTTCAGTCTTTAACCCTTGAAGATGAGGACACTACCTTCTTTCAAAACATCAGGAAACACTAACACACTGACACAGTGTCACATTCCACAAGACCTGCAGCTTCAACAAAACTCACATGTCCCATGCACTATATTGTTCACTGGTGCCTAAAGTTAAACTGACTTAGCAGCTGAATTCAGAAATAAAAACACATCTAAAATATGCAAGCATTTTCTGAGAATCACAAATTACTGATGCACAATGAACAGAAAGTTCTGCCAAATACTGACAGAACTGAAAAGGCAGATCTGTTAAAAGGAACAAACAGATCACAATCGACACATCTGACAAGCGGTACTCAAGATGTTGAGACAAGTAACGCGGGGGATCTGCTACGAGACCAACAGGCTGGCGAGACTGATGAGGTCCTGCCAACAAAACAATATGATATTAACTGCTTCTACATATAAATTTTACACAATTTTTATGTCCAATATATTTTTTAATTAGTCTTATAATTTCTGAGCCAATTTAACAAAATAAACTCTACATGTATATTTACACACTTGTGGGATACTGAAGAATCACTAATGGTTGAAAGAAAATTCTCATCTTACCACATGGGGAAAAAAAAGAAACATGAAAAAAATTTAAATTGCATTTAGAATTAATTAAAATCACATTTGTTTTCATTCCAATGTAGTGCTGTATCAGAAGACTTCTTCGAGCATGTGGCAGGTGTCTAGTCACTTTGCCAAGACAGTGACATATTTAACCATGATTCTTTAGACTTGCATTCAATTTCCTATTTACAGCAGGTGACAAGAATGTGGTTGTAACAGTTCTTGTTTGTTTCAGCTTGTCAGCTGATGTGTGTACTGCAGCTCCTCACACTCTTTCTGCTGGGAGCTGGTTGTAAATAAAGCACTGTTTGCCAGCAACCTGACCACAACCTCATAAAAGTGACTTTTAGGATGTCAAATATGTGTGTGTAATATGCTTTCAGTGTGTGTGTAGCAAATGAAACTGAGCAAGCAACAGGTAGTATCAGTTACTCTGGGATGTGATACTGCACCACAGGCTGCTGCATTCCTGAGGTTTAGAGACAGTGTAGTTGTATCAAGTTCAAAGGTCACAAATTTTATACCACTTTAGTTTGATGAAGTGTGTTCAATAAGTAAGGTTCCCTTCATCATGCAAATTAAATGAGATGTTATTACAACCTTAAATGTAGTTCTTTAATTGCACTGAAATATCATTATGAGAAATTTTCAACATTAGCCGCAAACACATTCATATATCTGTCCCATCCAAACATGAATTAAAAAATTCTGTTACTCTAGAAATCAGGCTCTTGCATTCACACCTTGTCATGAATAGCCACTACCACTTCCTCATTTCTAAGGAATCAGTGACCTTCCAGACCTGACATGATATGCTACAAGTGCTGCCTCCTACCAAAAAGTACAAAATACATGACTAACACAGAAGTCACATGGTAACGAACCTTACTCACTGAACATCCCTCACATTTTCACAATAAATCATAATGTCTTTTCCTTTAATCTTCAGGAGGCTGTTGGCTTGGTCAGCACACTTCAGATGACCCATGTTCATATTACATTTTTTCCTCATACTGCAGTGTAGATTCACCCACTGAAGGTATGGCCACATATTTTTCATTCACCCTCATACATAAAAAATTACAGTGGCAACAGCATGAAAATATGGCAATACATCTGGCAAACTTAATGTAATACGTCAGTTGTTCCTAAGAAGCAAATAATAATAATAATAATAGCAAACAAACCCCTACTCATTTGCAGCTCTAACAAAATTATGCATGACCTGAGTTTCTCTAAGCGGTGTTCTTCTGGGAGGTGACAATGTTTCATTGGGCGAGTGGTCCTCACCATTTCAAAGGAACATCAGAAATCACTCGCCCAATGACATGGTGTTACACCCCAGAAGACCTCACTCAGTCTTCAAAATAATGCTCATTCATGCAGTAGTCCAATCCAAGACCATTCACACACAAGTGTGACATGGTAGCCCATGAACGTACTTACTCTTCAGTGTTCATGAATGAATGTGTCACTTAAATGTAACATCAACATCAACATCCACAACACAAGATCTATATGACAGCAGCCTGTGGAACAGGACTGTAAGTCTGTGCTACCAGGACAGCAGTATTTACCACCTTATGCTAGGAAGGTCCTCACAGTGGCCTTGATAAGTTGCCGGCACATGGGGCAGTCGTGGAGGCTCGGTGCACAGTTGACACATGTCACCAGGTGTCCACATGGCAGAAAAACTACCCCTACTTCCTCATCCATACAGATTTTGCACAGCCGAGCCTCCTTGAGGCGACGAACTTCCTCCTCCAGTGACAATACCACACCATCACCTGCTGATTAATGAGTTACATATTGTGACAGATGATAGACAAGTAAAAGTAAAGGTGAAGGTGGAGGTACACAGAGGCAGCATTATTTTTATTCTTAACCTTCACGAGCAGTCAACTTCATGCTCCGGCCACTTTGTCCACTGAGCAGTAGGCTAGGTGGGACCCAGAAATGGTATGGATGTACTTGAAAACAGAAACACCCCTTGCTCATGCCAGGAATTGAGCTGAAGGTCATGCAGCCTGTAGTCCAAAAACAACACCCACTGCACTATACCAGCTGTGGAACAAGGACCACTGCAGGTCATGCTGCCTGTAACCCCAACACACCACACACTGCACTATACCAGCTGTGGAACAAGGACAGCTGCAGGTCAGGCTGCCTATAGCCCCAACACACCACCCACTGAACTATATTGGCTGTGAAACAAGACACCTGCAGCCAGTAATGAGGTACTGGTGTTCTAGGGACACCTGCCTCTCTGTGGACAGCCTATCAAAACTACTGCAGCCATCCATTTGTACACATGAAACAATTAAAGAAATGCCTAATGGATTTTCATGACATTTATACCAGGGAGTTACCCGAAATTTGTACAACCGCTCCAATTTTGGTTAAATCTGATAAATATAACAGACATGTCATGTGAATGTCTGTGTGCAAGGACCTAAATTGGCAGTGTCATTGCACAAGTAGTTTCTTAGTAGCCCATTGTTCACTACTAGGCCAGTCAGTGTGGGATCTTTAGTGCATAAAGTGGCATTGGGACAGGTTCTGCTCTGCACACTTCTTTCTTCCCCTGTTTGTATCATTTCATCAACACTCCACATTCGAGTTTCACTGACGTATAATTTACAATACACTATCTTAGCAATGGATGATGTTCTTAAAAAAACACTACAAAACTTAACTCTATTTATCAGATCAAAAAATGTCTGGAGAAAGCTGCAGAGAAAAATGAAACATTTTGTATGCAATATATCGAGCATTGGATGTTACGGTTTGCAAGACAGCTGACCATTCATCACCAGCCACTGTTCACCACACAGTCTTGTCATGAGTGCATCATGTCACTATTTAAATTTACAAATCCTCCATCCTAGCCAGTAATTGAAATTTAAACCCAAGCATCAATGAAGGGTTAAGCAAAAGAGGAGTAAATGTGCCAGAAATTATACGCTATCATACACTGCTAGTGCCGAAGTGACTGTGACATTGCCTTCACTCACCTTTAGCTTTGCTGCTGCCATCACCTCTACAGGGAAGTTGTGGCATGCTCTTGGTATTGGCCTCTTCTGCGGGCAGCGCCTCTCGTTTGTTTGACAGGACTGGTATCGAGCTCGATGCGTTGAGTGGTGGCTTGCTGCACATAAAGTCATGTGTCAGGCAGGAAGCAGAGTCCAGAGTTTCTTGCAACTACTGTTTCCTATCTGGTATGTTGTACGCTAATCAGACACTCTATTGTTTGGTAGGAAGGAGCACTTCTAGTAGGGGCAACATGCAAATTATAAGTGATGAAAAACAGATGATCCAAAATTTGTGAATAACACCTTCAATATTTTTTTTATAACATTACTGAACAAATAAACATACATGAGGTGCAGAAAGAAGATGTTATCTCCTTATTAAAAGACTCATTTCAGGGAAAAATCACCAGCATAAAAATAATCCCAGTCATTGAAACTGAAAAAAAATGTGCAATACATTGTCTTTATGCAAAAACGCTTGTCACCCTCTCAGCTGCATTTACAATTGCTCACCACATACAGTTATCTTCCCTGACTGTCTTAAAATTGCAGAAGTAAAATCAATGTCTGACAGGAAACACAACTATTCTGACAAATCACATGCCTATTTCACTAAAAACTGCTCTTTGTAAAATATTACAGTAGATTATGCCACCAGCTGTATACTAACAACACATCAGTCACAGAACAGTACGGTTTTAGGACAGGGATATCTACTGACAACACATCCTTCAGACTAACAGATAGTACATTAAAACCTACTGAACAAAAACTGCATGTTGGAAGAATTTTTTGTGATTGGGCAAAAGCTTCTGACTGCATAAATAATGAAATTTTGTTAGCTAAATTACATTTCTGTGGCATTCAAGAAGTAAGTGCAAATTAAATGAGATCCTATTGAACTAACAGAAAACACAAAGTTGCAATAAAATCATCTATTGCAATTCAAAGTTGTAATGTTGTACTGCCTGTTCATCTCATGACAAGTACACACCTTTGGGGCAGGGGATGATGTCCCTCTTCTTCACTGTCTGTATGAGCACTCTGTGCAGGGCTTGCCTCTCTGCTGTTTGTGCTACTGCTTGCTGTATCAGCCGTCTCCTCATTCATTTGGATGCGCAGCACAGCCTCAATAAGTGCATCGGGCGTTGTAAACGGCACGCCTGTCTGTTCAATTTTACGACGCACAGCCAGCTTGATCCGCGATGCATCTAACCCCACATGCAAAGCCACCTGGGAACACAACCAAATGGTCCAGTATTCAAATTCCTGAATCATTCCTTCCAACAGCACACTCAACTTTAACACTGGTAAATTATTACTAATTTTTTTATGGCCATCCAAATTTATTAATACCAACACTGCATTCTACATGTTCTGGTCATCCTTCACAATCTTCACGCATTGAAGTACACAATTTAAAACCAAAGTGGACCTGTGTTACAACAATTGTGCACTTTGTGAGATCTCACAAACTGTACAATTGTCACAAGATTGGATTATTACAGAATTTTTATTCCTGAAGTATCTGTTGTACTGTTCTTACAACTTTTGTCATACTCTTTCTAGGATAGTTAAAATTTTTTCTTCAATTTTTTATGCAGACTGTTTTGTCAGACTTTTTAAATACTTAGTTTCCTTGGTGCATTTATATTTGTGTATGTACTCTGGACACTGAAAACATCAAGGTGTAGGACTGGTTACTGTGTCTTGTTTTCAATATTTATGGGGTTGCACAAGTTCAGAAGTAATTACACTTGTGTGTACTCGCATTTGTAACATTGACTATCTAGCATTTGTTATACATCATCAGTTTGTGTTACACACACTGTTGCCTGAGTTGTGTTGGTACCTGTATCCCAGTCACCTTGGCATTCAGTTGCCTGACTCTTCAATTAGAAAGTGGTAACACTGTGCACTGCACTGAAATAAATGACAACTTTAAACTCCTGCAACAGTTCAGAGAAAACTTTCAATCTCTCCAGGAAGGAATTTTGAAAATAACACAAAGTTCTTACTCAGTCACAAAAAGTTGGAAAGAGCTGATGGAGGATGAAGACCAATCATCGACATACAAGACCATGTTCACGGAAATGATCGATGGGTCGGTTACGAATATTTCCCACCGATTTTGTAATATATCAAAACTTAAATTATTGCGCCCTCCTGACCTGAAATGGTTCACATACTACCAGCAGTAGTTCCCCACTGAACATGTGTTCGCGAAAGTTTGTGTTATACCAACAGCATTCACCTATTCATCAATCATATTATATCCAATTCACATTAGTGAAACACACATAACAGCAGAACTGACTGTACAGCTAAATTTGTTGTAGGTTAAGGTGCTGTGCTACAAATCGGAAGGATGCTGGTTCGATCCCAGCTGGTATCTTTGAAATTTTCCACTACCACCAGCTAACAACCCAATTGCAGTTAGTAGTAGTAGTAGTAGTAGTAGTAGTAGTAATATTATTATTAAGTTTCTTGGTTATTTATAGTACAGTATTATATTTAAAAAAACACGCACACACGCGCACGCATGCACAGAGAGAGAGAGAGAGACAGCAGGTAAAAATCAGTCATCTCTTCTAGGTTTTCACCAACCACAATGCTAACATTTTCTTTCCCCAGCAAAAAAAACTGTCATGTTCCATACTCACTGAGGCTGGATCTGAGCGCATGAGACCCTGGAGCTGCTCCTCGGTGACATCACATACATTGGGGCGCCCCATCACAGTCTCTGTCATGTTGTCCTTCACTTCTTCCTGCACAGAATGCCACATCACATCAACTCTCCAGCACTAACATCCGATTATTTGCCAGTTTGTAAGCCAGTGAAATGTGGCATTACAGTAGTGGTGCCCAACTTTCTTGAATGTGAGGACCTGTTTTTAAATTCAATAAACTTCACTGAAACCAACACAATATTAACTGTACTCTCAGTATCTGGGGACCGGGGTAGCACAGTGGCTAATGTGCTGTGCTACAAATCGGAAGGTCACTGGTTCAATCCCAGCTGGTGTCATTGGATTTTTCATCGACATAAAATCCTTCCGATCGCACTATGGCTCTGGGGTCAACTCAGCCTCTAACAGAAATGAGTACCAGGAGCATTTCCTGGGGGTAAAGGCAGCCTGTGAGTAAGGCTGACAACCTACCACCATCCTGTGCCATTGTCACGAATCTGGGAACCTTAACTTCCCGGAACCCTTTGGGCCTGTTCAGGCCTGTAATGGGACTGCTTTACCCTTACTCTCAGTATCTGATGACTGAGGAAACACATAATGACAAAAGGTTACTATGAATTCAGTAACACTTTTAAATGATTTCTCTATTATTCAGAGCACCATCTACACACATTTTAAAGATACATTATTTTACAGACAATTTCAATCACTCTTCACTCACACCATGCCATGTGACAGCAGGCAGTGGAGCAATAACCATTCCAATTATTACAACCTGCTGCTAAGTCACAGTCCAGATGGTTTAGTGCAAAGTATTTGACATACTTTTAGTTTCTTACTCAAATACTGCTAGAGGGTGTTGAACATATTTTCCCTTGGCTTGCAGACATGTGACATCTAATAAACATGTTCAGTGAGCAGAGAGGAACTGGCCAGTGACAGCTGTCACACAAACTAATCTCCCTACCATAACACATATGTGTGACATATATACTTTTGAGCGTACAGAAAGTATGTTTCTGTATCTATTATACTCAGTCATTTCGTGGAAGGGCTGGTGCTCCTTTACAGCTGTCTGACAACGAATGAGTGGTTGAAGCAAAGAAAGTATCAACCTTACAGTATGTTCTCCATCCAGCTTGTTTTGGTGTTTAGATTCATTGCAACAAGTGCAGAAAATCCACTGTCATAAAAATAAGTTGTGGAAAGAGGCATCAGGTAGTCCAGAGACTTATCAGACAACTCTGGCTACAGAATCATAATGTGCTGTACCCACCATTTTGTACGGCTGCACAGCTGGTCTCTAGCATTCAGGAAACAACACACTGTTCAAGTGTAGTGTGATGAAGATACAACAGCTTAAGATGAAGTCACAGGAGACGACACAACTGCTCCATGTGGAGCTTCATGGCTTCTGTTTCCCACTAAATATTATTTGGGTAATCAAAACATGTAGGAAGCATCAGACAGGCCAAGTGACACATACAAGGTAGAAGAGAGTGCAAACAGAGTTTTGGTGGAGAAACCTGAAGACAGAGAGAACTTGGAAAACCTAGGCAAAGATGGGGGGATAATATAAGAGTGAATCCCAAAGAAATAGGATGGAAGGGTGCGGGCTGGGCTCATATTGCTCAGGACAGGGACAAGTGGCGGGCTCGTTTGAAAACAATAATTAACAGTCAGGTTCCATTGGGGGGAGGGGGGGGGGGGTGTTATGACTAGGGAATTATTAGCTCCTTAAGAATGGCTCTGCTTTTTGGAGTTAGTTGGATAATTTAAATTCCAATTAATGGTAAAAAAAATGTGATTTA
>Ga0136643_10019961_pt1 | contig 10130 bp, 10 predicted proteins | sample TergutLab28metaG_FD_96883 | JGI IMG/M metagenome (GOLD analysis project Ga0136643, IMG submission 96883) | Labiotermes labralis P1 segment gut microbial communities from Petit-Saut dam, French Guiana - Lab288 P1 (version 3) (version 3) | ecosystem: Host-associated > Arthropoda: Insects >... | reverse complement strand
AGAAATTCCCCGCATTTTATGGAACCCGAAAGTTCATTACCGCACTCACAAGCGTCCGCCACCTGTCCCTATCCTGGGCCAACCCAATCCAGTCCACATACCCACATCCCACCTCCTGGAGATCGCTGCTGCCTTAAAGGAACCTGCCCTATACAGACTCCTAACGTTCCACGTGCCTAATTTAATTTCCCTGTGTATTTTTCGCGATGGTTCCCCTAGAAACCCCCCCCCCCCCGGAGATCCAAGTTGGGGAGTAGTTTACCTCCGGATTGTTTTGTCTCCAGAGGAAGCATCATGCCTGCATGTGTTTCTTAACATGAATGTTTTACAGGGAGGGGTTGTTAGCACCTCGCCCAACCTCCATGCTGGAGGACCACCCCTTGTCGGCTATCCACGACTGCTTATTCAATTTATTCGCAGCTACCCTCCATAAAGGAGGCCGTTCCTCTATCCGCAACCTAAGGACGCGCCATGCCGTGGTGACAGGGACCCACTACACATGGCAAGGACTTTTATAGTCCTCATATAGGTAAGGAAAGAAGTTATAGCTGTTTACTCCAACTTTCCAACATCAAGCCACTAAGAACGGTTACATCTACACCTTCTGTTCAGTATCCCTTGTCTGAAACATGTTCCTACGTGTCAAAATGTCCAGCGTTGCAGGAACCTGATGAAGACCATTTTGGGTTGATGTCACATTAACTTCATAAAACCGAAAACGTATTCTGCACTTTTACCGCTCAAAGCATACTACAATCCCCACCTCTGAAACGAATTCATTTACTGCAAAGTATTTTCAGATATTACGACATATGTATGACACATTTCTTTACCATCGTATGTGGATTACATGCGTATGTCTCCCGAAACATTTTCACGTTCATTTAAATACGATTTGCACTTCGAGAATCCTACGACAGCAAAAAATGAACATTTGAGCAAATATATTCTACGAAACCATAGCACTCACCTGAACTTTCGACACAAACTTACCCGGACTTTCCAACCACATGTTTGGGCTATTACAAAATACGGGCAAATGTGATCTCCTTTCGGATTTGGTACGTTAGTTCTACCCGTCTGCCGTATGGAGCGCTCCTATCTCTTAATAGTATTAACGCATGTCTGGCGCATTTGGCGCTGCTGTGCCTCTTACTCCAGCACACCCAAAACAAATTAGTTTCCTCCGCCAACCATTCCACCTACTGCACATAACTAGAGATACGACGGTTACTCCTTCGTAATATTGCTCGCTTTCCTTCTTTTCTCCCTTCCTATCACTCAACCTTACTACTAAGACTAAGGTTAGTCGTTGGTAATATTCATAGTGTTCCTCTATTGATTCTTTCGGAAAATGTCCATACAGACTTAATTTAGTCGTGCTGGTTATTAGTAGTGATTCATACAACGTCTTTCTCTCTCATTTCCTTCCAACGTATGTGGCGCTTCATTACCTTTCCGTTTTACCCTCCCTGTGTTCCCTGATATTCCTCTAACGAGACGGACAACTGTTAGTCCTTTGAAATATTCATGGCGAATCCTCCTTCTCCGCCGTCTACGCGCTACATTTCATCATCTTCGCGCAGGACGCCTGTATCGCTTTGGTTTTTGCTCTGAGTGCTGTGCTGTTATGTAATTCGAATTCGTTTTCGCGTTCTTACAAAAATTGTACATTTGTAAAACCTATGGCGGATATATGTGTCACTTCTGTAATTCAAACGTACGTGTACGAAAGGTGCCTCAATTCCAAGCTGTACGTTTGTTCCACGACGTTCGGACACGCAACGTTTGGCGCCAACGGTGTTCCTGATAAGTTATTTCTCGCATTCCTGTTTAGCGACCCCAACGTTGAGGTCCAGTTCTTAAAGGATGTGGGGCTAATTCGAAGCAGTATGGTGTCCTGTAAGTGCGGATCCCAAATATCCTGGTACGTCGACACTAATCGTAAGGACGGTAATCAATTACCATGTCGGAGGATCACATTTGCTTCCGCATCATTCAGGCACGGTTCATGGTTTCAGCAGAAAATTTCATTAAAGTTTTGTTCCTCACGTACTACGTCGTTCTCACATACCAACACGACCGAGAGCACGTGAAGGCATTCCTCAATCCCTACATCCGGATGGAGGACCGTATCAAGCACCTGGCCCACTACAGGTTTGCCGCGGGGTGCCGATCCGCAAACATGGAGCAGTTCACCAAGTTCATCCGCATCTGTGGGTGCAACCATGGACTGGAGTGCCACACCTACCCTCCAACGCGGTCATGTCTCCATTAACTCACCGTCGCCCCACTTCTCACTTCTGTACAGTTGCCACCCCCACAAGTCAGTTTGAGGTGTGCACGTCACCACGGATGAGTGGCATGTTCATTCGTGGTAATGTACCACTTCCGAAAGGACTATTATCCGCGATGTGTTTTAATCTATGGTATATACGATATGAGTGTGGCTAATGTCATTTATAATCTGTGGGCATTTATAATCTGTGGCAGCAGTTGTGCGGAGGAAGATGCGTTGAAGTCTGTGGACATAGTCTTGTTGCTGTTTCTAGTTTGCGGTACAAATTCGCGCTGTGTTATGGGGAAACTGAATGTTGCTGTTCTACGATATTTAACAAACGAAGATTTCAGAGTTTTGACAGCTGTAGGTAGAAATATGATTAATATTATTTACGTAAATTTTGCTTAAATCAGCATTTAAAAGACGTATGTTAGGTTGTAGAAGCATGGTATGTATTGTAGGACCATAAATTTTATCGCAGACGGAACGAATGATAATGACCGCGTAACATAACGTAACTTCCACCTCATGTAAGTGGCTCACAGTATTGCCTGTCGATATTGATAAAGGATTTACAAACTTTATCCCTACGTGCTGTCTTCCAGAATACGTGCGCTGTCATTGAGACAGTTTGCAGTATTCGAAGGAATTTGCAGATAAATTAAAACCTTCCTAGAATCTCCTACTGTAGTTCAAGACATGTAGTGAATGTACTTGCAGTGCCTCCTTTAACTTGCCTGTGGTGAGTGGATATGCATATTTCTGGATCCTTGTATAGAATGAAAGTCAGTCTTCATATAAATATATTCTGCATATTACATATGAGATAAACATTACATATAATTATGTAATATTCCTTTCTGATAGTTGCAAACAAATTTATTTATTTGGATGTTTTCAGTGACATTGACCCTATACAAGTTTCTGTTTTAATGTTACAGTGGTCTTTGTTATAAATGATCATAGATATGCCCAAGTTATATATACTGTCAGATCGGCAAGGGCTGGTTGCTAATTCAACGAAATTTTTAAAATTACAGAGTTGTAAATTAAGATGTAACCACTGTGAAACTGCCACGTTAATATATTTGTAAATTGTATTAAACTAACAAAGTAACAGTGTGAAATACAGTGCTGTTGTAAAGAACCCATGTTTTAAAGGAGCTTGTTTAACTAACAGGTAATGCATATTAAAATACTAGAGCATGAATCCTGATGGATGAGAAGCTGGATAATGAGAACTGTGTGTTATGAAAACCTTGGAACCACTTCCACTTTATACCAAAAATTAGATTGTGTGACCTTTATTGTATTCACACTGTATAAGGAAAGATATTTTTCTTACATTTATGGTTATTGAAGTAATTAGTGTGTAATTAAGTAACCTTTTAGTTATTTAAATATCTTCAATTAATTAAAATTTTGACAATTTTGTGCATGTAAGTATTGGCAATTGGAAGCAGCATTCAGTTGTTATATGTAACATTTTGTTCTGAAAGCATTAAAATCTTTGGGTGTAAATCAGTATAACATCTTTCTAAGGTGCTATCTTAAATGTTCCGTACATTTAAAAACTTGGGTTCTTACAGATTGAAATGGGCATGAAAAATCATGAGCTTGTGCCAGGACCTCTTGCAGCATCTGTAGCAAATCTGCGACATGGTGGTGTTCATAAACTTCTAAAGGAATTGTGTAAACATAGGCTTCTTAGCTATGAACGTGGGAAACATTGTAAGTACCAAACAGGATACAAACTAGTTATAACTATCTGCAACAGCAAATATACTTACTTATGTACTAGATGGTGCAGAGTCCTTCTTGAGAAGCTAACTGGTTTGCAGCTAGTCAAGAAATTCCCCATATTTCATGGAACCCGAAGGTTCTTTACCGCACTCACAAGCGTCCGCCACCTGTCTCTATCCTGGGCCAGCCCAATCCAGCCCATATACCCACATCCCACCTCCTGGAGATCCATCCTAATATTATCCACCCATCTACACCTAGGTCTCCCCAGCGGTATCTTTCCCTCCGGTTTCCCCGCCAAGATCCTATACACCCCCTTCTCCTCACCCATACGTGCCACATGCCCAGCCCATCTCATTCTTCTTGATTTTATCACCCGCACAATATTGGGTGAGGAGTACAGATCATTTAACTCCTCATTATGCAATCTCCTCAATTCCCCCGTTACCTCGTCCCTACTCAGTCCAAATATTCTCCTAAACACCATATTCTCAAACACCCTTAGCAAATATAGCTGTCTTTTATTTTTGTGTGAATTTTCAAAAAATGCAAAATGTGCATTTTCTTGGAATAAAATGTTAATACTTTGGCATGTATTAATTCTCTTAATATGAAGGCATTATCATAAAACTCTGATTATCTGATAGTTTCTGTTAACTCTCATGGTGGCAAGCCAATGTATGTGGGAATCATAGGAGGAAAAATGCATGCATTCCTTATTACATGGCATGTAGTGTGTAATTAAGGTAAGATTGTTTTAAATCTAGACCTATTCTGTAAAGTTTGTATGTAGATACCTGTTTAGTATATAATGTAGTAAAGAATTTTATTTGTATTAGGCAGCTTGTAATTTTTAAGCACCCCTTCTATTATCTGTCTATTCTTGTATCCATCATTGCTTTGGTCCTGACCCCTGACTGATAATCAAGAGTTTTACTGTATTAAATTTTGTGCTAATTTGAAGGCAGTGTGATATAGGTACAAAATTTTACACTGCCCATGTGAAGGCTTAACTTGTATAATTTGTACACAAACTGTGTCTTAGAAAACAAATTTTTGTACTGCTTTTTGTAAAGTTTCTTTCACAGTGGGAAGCTAACCTGTTTAATACAGGTTTGTTTACAAAAGGATACATTTTCTGGTTTCCTTTTTTATGCAGTATGTTCTCTTAATTTCACGCCTGGCACTATAGTAGCTCTAGCCACGTTGGTGTATTTTGATTGACTGATGTAGTAAATTGAAGTACTTACAACTCTAAAGACATCCTACAGTAAGATATAAACATAAAATATGTAGTGTGCTACGCATTTATGATTGTAATTTATGTGTGCTTTCTTTGTCCTTACTGTTGTTCCTGTCTTGCATTAAATACCATATTTCTAGCATCCTGACAATTAATCCTTAGATTGTGTTGTACATTAAAATTAACTCTGTTATAGATGATGGTTACAGATTAACCAATTCTGGTTATGACTATTTGGCTCTGAAAACGCTGACAGCAAGAAATGTTGTATCTTCATTTGGAAACCAAATTGGTGTTGGAAAGGAATCAAATATATACATTGTTGCAAATGAAGAAGGTCAGCCACTTTGCTTAAAACTGCACAGGTAATGGAACCATCCATATGAAGTTTCTGTGTTATCTACATTTCTTTCCCCCTCACAATTTTGTAACAGATTGTTTATATAAAGCTTAGTTTTAGAGCTGTTTAGTCTATGTTAGCAGTTTTTAAAATGACAGTTATCAGCTCTTCTTAACTTCACTAATTGTAAATTAGATTTCTAGTAATACTGTTTCTCAGTATAAGACATATGTGCATTCTGTGGCTAATTTTTTTTTTTTTTCAATTGTGTTACCCCCACCTCTAGGGACACATCTACTAAGCAATCAGCAGAGTCCATAGATACTCCTGATCCAGTGGTTCAAGCTCTCATCACTACCTTGGCTTGCAGACCCCAATCTGACTTGTTTATATGTGCCATCAGCTATCAATAGCAACGTGGTTGCTCTGTCATCTGCTATAGGGTAGGATAAAGGATAGGTGTCAGTGCAAGGGCATATGTGTGTTTGTCTCAGAAGAACAAGTGATAGCAAGGTTATGACTGGGAATAATACACAGATAATAGTAACACACAAGAGTCAAGAAACCATCAGTACTATAATTGCTGCCCCTCACATGTTATGGAGGATGAAATAAATAGTCAGTTAATTTGACCTTAATGCCATTTGTAGGCTTGGCCGTACGTGTTTTCGAAATCTGAAAGAGAAACGCGACTACCATCAGCACCGACATGCTGCCTCATGGTTGTACCTGTCTCGTATCTCGGCCACCAAGGAATTTGCATACATGAAGGCTTTGCATGATCGTGGCTTTCCTGTTCCTAAACCTATTGATTACAACAGACACTGTGTAGTGATGGAACTTATAGAAGGAAGGCCATTGTAAGTATGTGTTTGAATTGGTATCACGGGACTTTCAGAAATATGTCTTTTTGGTTTGTATTTCATTCTTTCACCATTATGTGTACACAAATTTTGTTTTGCAGTGGCTGTAAAAATTTATGTAAATAGAATATGACGTCAGTTCTGAAACAGCACCTTCAGGTATAAAATTTTAATAGCAGGAATCTGGAGAACATTGTTTTACATTACACTCTTATACTCTACAGTTCTCAACATTTTCTCACAATTTTGTAGTTCTCGATTCATTCACAGCAATTAGTACCATAACTTACAACTTATCATCTCTTCATAGACCCAGTATATTCCACTTTAGTTTTTCTTCGGTCCATCTGTAGTGACAGTATCATGACATAAAAATAAATTTCGCTCTAACTATACTAACTTCACGGGACGGAGTCCTTGGGAAGCTAACAGGTTCTCAATAAGTCAAAAAATTCCCTGTATTTTATGGAACCCAAATGTTCATTACTGCATTCACAAGATCACACCACATAAATATACACTATAATTAACCTTTAGTTGATGGGAGTTTGTATTTTTAATATTAGCACACAATTTATGAGAAACATATTAGCTGAACTGAAAAGGATAAAATTATGAAGTAAATGTCATTTTGTGGAAAATAAAATAGAGTTGGACAGCATGTCTTTAAAATGCAGTAAATTTCCTTGTTGCCTATATGTGTGTGTGTGTGTGTGTATATATATGTAATGAATTTCTGGGAGTGTTTTCCTATGTGTGTTCACGTATGCAAGCACAGGTCTTTAAACAGGTAATATATATGAGCTAATGACAAATGCCTACAGCAGGGTCAGTTTGTAATGCAAGTTTCTATATGAAGGTCAGAATTTGAACAGTGTCCACTTTGAAGGATGTCACAACAAGGAAACTGTTTTCATTATTAAGTCACTTAAAAAAAATTGTTACTGCAGTTTACTTTGTAACACATTTATTACTTCTGTAGAAGTAATGTAAGCTATGAATCATGTTTTGTCAACTCGTCAATTTTTTTCTCCCCCTTAGATGTCAAGTTTACGAAGTTGCAGATGTGGAGTCACTATATGATGAGTTAATGGATTTAATTGTGAGGCTTGGGAACCATGGTGTAATACATGGAGATTTCAATGAATTTAACCTTATGATAACTAATGAAGGAAAACCAGTTATTATTGACTTTCCACAGATGATGTCTACTTCACATCCTAATGCTGAAATGTAAGTTGCATGTAATATAACTTTTGTGAAAACTGCACATAACATATAAGTGAGCTTGTCTTTAATATTATTTGTGTATTAGCCAATATAGCAATCTGAATCTGTTGTTACTTCATGAGCACACACAAAATCTCTGTGTGCAGAGTGGTTAACTGAACTTGGAATTTCATCATAGAATTTGTAAATCCCCTCACAGCTGCGTTGCTGCAAAGCGACTGATAATGACGCACGCTCCTCAACATCCAGTCCTGCGTTTAAAAAGAAATACTCCCTACCTTTGATGTGTGCCTTTGTCTGTGATGTACAGTGTTGGTTAACATGTAGAGTCGGGTTGCATTTAAAGTATACCTTTTGACAACACTGCATTTTATATTGTATTTACCATCTCAGTTTTTAAAGCAAATGCTGAGACCCTAGATAAACAGCTTCCATCTGTATGCAGAGCTTTGCCCAAAAACCTTCATAACAAACTGTTTCAGCACACACAACTATACAACACCACCCAAAGAATAATTATTATATTCAGATGTAACATATTACTGTCATATGGGAAACACATGGACGAACAACTGCTATGATGATGACAGAGCCCTGGGCACTGGTGGCTCAGTAACATGCTCTGCCATGTCCTCCACTCTTGTGGGAAGTACATAAACAACCAAGCTACCAACCATTGAACCAAGATGGCAGTCACATAGGGATATAAGCACCATATATCCACAGTACAGTCTTACACCTTCTACCTTAAATATGTTCATTATTATTGATAACAGAGGTTGATATTGACAAGAAAATATCCATATATCTGCTTATATTTTGGTAACAGACTAGTTATGAATTCAGTTTCATGTCCTACTCCAGCTCCTTTGCAGTTTATCTTCAATTATATCTGCCTTGTCTTGTATGTGATTACTGAACCATATGCTCATATCTAGACAGGCTGTAATACCAGTAATTATTTTGTTAAAAGAAAAAATGAACAAAGACAAGGAAAAAAAGTTGTTAATTAACCTCTCCATTGATGTTTGGTGTAGACTTACAATATTGAAGACAATATATTTGAATACTTATGCTACTGTTACATCAGTGTAAAATGTTTCTTTATCATAATTATTTTGTTTCTAATTTGTATCTACATTATCTGCAGTATACCACTGAAAAATTAAGTTGAACTGGTTTGTAGTGAGGTTAAATTATTGGATGATCAGTGCTTTCATTTAGTGTGGTCGGTGATAACAGTTATGTGGCCAGGGTTGTTAAATCTGTGTCCAGCCCCAAGCTTGAAGATCACCCCTTAAATGCTTCTTGGGTGTATTTCTTTGTATGTTGCATATCTAGAGACCATGTCTTCCATCTGTTGGTGTTTTGAAAATGGACTCATTTAACATGTGTGTTTTCTGATCATACATTAATAAGTGGAAAAGCAAAATGTTTCTACCCTCTTATTTGGCAGATGAATGCATTATTTTTAATATTGTTCCTACCTTTTTGTAGGTTTTTTGATAGAGATGTGAACTGCATTTGTGATTTCTTCAAGAGACGATTTGGATACGAGAGCAGCTTACATCCAGCATTTAGTGATGTAATGTATGTAACGTTACAGCCTAATTTGCACTTACATTCTGTTTGCTTATGTTTGAATTTTTTTTTATGTTTTCATGTGCTTGTGTGGCATCTGTTTTCTGCCAGCTTAACTCTGCAGTGAATTTCTGTACATAACAGTGTTGGTATACAGTTTGGTATTTAACAAATTAGGAACTTCTGTGCTAGTTGTATAAAGGAAAGACTGTGCCATTCTTTGTTACTATGGTTTGAAGGGAGGAAGGATGCTTATTCTGAGTGGAGTATTGCAAGGAAAATTGGTTTAGAAGAGAAATGTGCCTTTTGTGAGAGCAGTCTACAGAGCCAAAATTGTTAAGTGGATATACTACAAATTGTACCACTATTGTAATGTATAAATTAATTAATTTATGAATTATAATTTGTGTACACGTGCACTGTTCTCGTAGAAAATCACCTGTCTTTCAGATGCATTGTAGCTAACTGGGTTAGACATTTTTAACCCATAATTAACAATATGTAAGTACAGTGTACTCTCAGTTATTGGTGGTAATGGTGGGGAGGGGTCAGCACAGGTAATTGATAAACACAGATAATCCAAAACATGTACTTAGTGAGCCATGAACAAAAGATAAAATTGAAATTAATTTATTATGTACGTAATACATGCATAACTTACATGTAGACACTTACCATTTACATAAATAGTTCCTGATTTTTGTGTGTATTGAGCATTTTTTTTCTAGACAATAGGTGTGGGTATCAGTCAATAACACAACAATATCTAAAAAAAGATGTTTAATACAGGATGAAGTAAACTACATGTTTCGGCCTAATGTGGCCATCATCAGGTTTACATCCGAAAGT